>Ga0041059_1002521_pt1 | contig 13535 bp, 4 predicted proteins | sample AraColnosormetaG_FD_56232 | JGI IMG/M metagenome (GOLD analysis project Ga0041059, IMG submission 56232) | Arabidopsis roots microbial communities from North Carolina, USA - Col MF nosort | ecosystem: Host-associated > Plants > Roots > Unclassified | place: USA: North Carolina | collected 2013-09-02
TTTTTGCTAAAAGGTTAATATCATATAAATGAAAGATAGTTTTGGATTTACATTTTGATTACCATAAGAAATAGACCCTTGCCAAAAAAAGGTAAAAAACAAGGAAATATAAAGATGGAAAAGCAGAGGAGTGAAGCTTCAAACAAGCCAAAGTCCCATGAGATTTCTGAACTTTTTCCGGTGCCGCCTCGCCGTGATGCTGTTTAGTCAAACAAATTACAAGCTCCTCGTGCAGAAAAAAAAAACATGATTTGTTTATCCATCAACAATTAGACATGTAAAATTGTGGTGGCATACATGTGCAAATAGCAACAGAAAGTTATATATATACTTCATAATCAAGTAAAGATTAGCATCTATGATCTAACACAGATTATTTTTTTCTCGTCGTCGACATAGAAAAAAACTTAAATACAGATTAATATTGTGTTTATTTTTGTCATCACATATTACCGAAAAAATTATTGAAGTTTCTAAAGCCGTAACGGACAAAATAACAAAAGTAGAAAAAGTGAGGAAAAGATAAGAAACTTATTACTGCTGATGTCAGCACTAATTTGTGTATGGGGATTCGTAACGAAGAGAGAAACAAAACGGAAGTCTCCTAATAGGCCCCACCTCTTTCAACAAATAAATATCAACCACACGATTAATCTTACGTCCTCAACAACTATTAACGTAGACCGTACGATTCTCACACGAAGGCCTCTCTTTCTCTTTCTTTCTTCCTCTAATAAGCGGCGAAAGAGATTCTCTGCAACTTGTTCGATTCCTTACTAAGGCTTTCTCGATTTACGTTAATCTGAGAAGAGATTGGGTTTAGTGAATCTTGATTTCCGTGGTTGTGTTTTTCGATTTTGCTTCTACTCCACGTTCTTGTTGTTGTTCCCTTTTAGCTCCAGATTATGCTTTTCTTTTTGTTTTCTTCTCTTCGACGATATCTGCCACCAACTCGAGTCTCAGTTTAATGAAATGTTTGTGGATTTTTGGTAAATAGTACTAATGGGTATGTTTCTTTTCTCCTCTATATTCGTTTTCTTTTCCGAGAACACAAGTAGTGTCTAGTGAGGCTTGCTTTGATTTGGTGAATAAGAAAGGTTAGGATTAGAGCAGCTTAAATTTAGGGTTTTTCGAGCTTGAATGCTGTTTCCTCTATTACTTTATCGGTTGTGAAACTGTACGACATTTGTTTCGAAATCTTTGCTAATAAAGGTTTCATTTTTCATTTTTTTTGTCAAGAGTTGGAATTGAATTAGTCTTTTCTACATTGTGGTCAATAATATCCGAGTCTCTCGTGATTTAGTTTATGCATAAATCTGAGAGTGTGTACGTAATCATAGTGAAAGTTTCTTTATTTATTGCTATATTTGTTTAATGGAGATAAGTTTCATTGCTTCTTCTTTGTAGATCAATAATGGCTACAAGAATTGAGTTTAGAGATATTCTGTAGCAGGGCTAAAGAACATCAGAGATGGCAGAAAAGGAGGGTAAAGCAAGTGGCACAGACAATGACAATCGGGTGAAAACGAAACGTTCAAGTCATAGTCGTCGAAAGGAATGTGTCAATAAGAGTTTGGAACATAATGATGAGCTTGTGAAATATATGTCCAAGTTGCCAGGTTATCTCCAACGTATAGAGAGAGGTGAAGAAAGCGTTCATCAAAGTAATGTTTTGAATGTTGGAGTCTTGGATTGGGAAAGTCTACAGAGATGGAAGCATGGTCGAGCAAAAGGCGGTGAAATATCAGGAAGAAGTGAGAGAAAAGTGTCTACTATTGCTACTACTTCTACTTCAGGAGTAGTAGTTCCCAATGACTCGGCTAATAGGTGTAAGATTGATGACCAAGTGCATACTTGTTCGAATCTCGGTAAAGTTAAAGCTTCCCGGGATCTTCAATATTCTCTAGAACCTCAGCTGGCTTCTAGGGATTCATTAAATAAGCAGGAAATAGCAACTTGTAGCTATAAGTCCTCTGGTAGAGATCACAAAGGAGTAGAACCGAGGAAGAGCAGAAGAACGCATTCAAACCGGGAATCCACTACAGGTTTATCGTCAGAAATGGGAAACTCTGCGGGGTCACTTTTCCGGGATAAAGAGACTCAGAAGAGAGCAGGGGAGATACATGCAAAGGAAGCAAGAGAAAGAGCTAAAGAATGTGTTGAGAAGTTAGATGGGGATGAGAAGATCATTGGCGATTCGGAAGCTGGTCTTACTTCTGAAAAGCAGGAGTTCAGCAACATTTTTCTCCTTCGATCAAGAAAACAGTCCCGAAGCACTCTTTCCGGTGAGCCTCAAATCTCAAGGGAGGTTAACCGCTCTCTAGACTTTTCCGACGGAATCAATAGCTCTTTCGGATTGAGATCTCAAATTCCTAGTTCCTGTCCACTCTCTTTCGACTTAGAGAGAGATTCTGAAGATATGATGTTGCCTCTTGGTACTGATCTTTCTGGTAAAAGAGGTGGGAAAAGGCATTCAAAGACAACTTCAAGGATATTTGATCGAGAATTTCCTGAAGATGAATCCAGAAAGGAGAGACACCCTTCACCAAGCAAGCGATTTAGTTTTAGTTTTGGTCGTCTCAGCCGAAATTTCAGCCTGAAAGATATTTCAGCCGGCCAACCTTTGAGTTCTTCTGAGGATACCATTATGTCTGGTTCTATGAGATTTGATGGTTCAGTTTGTCCATCTCAGTCAAGTAACCCGGAGAACCAGAACACTCATTGCAGATCTCGAGTTAGCCCTCTAAGGCGGTTTCTTGACCCTTTACTGAAACCAAAAGCCTCTGAAAGTGTTCTTCCATCAAAAGCAAGATCAAGTTCTTCCAATCCAAAGCCAATAACCAACAGCAACGTACCACTTCAAGATGAAAAGAAGCAGGATGCATCGAGAACCCTAGCTATTTTTCAGCTCACAATCAGAAATGGCATCCCTTTGTTTCAATTTGTGGTCGATGATAACAGCAGCAGCAGCAGGAGCATTCTCGGGGCTACAATGAAAAGCTCAGATTCATCGTTCAAAGATGATTCTGTTCAGTACTGCACATTCTACTCTGTTAATGAAGTCAAAAAGAAAAAAAGTGGAAGCTGGCTAATCCATGGACACAGAGAGAAACATTGCGGGTTCGTCTACAACATAATCGGTCAAATGCAGTTGGGAAACTCAATGAGCGTAGATATATCAGAGCAGAAATCTTTGATCACAGAGTCAGTTCTGTTTGACGAATCAGAGCAAGTAAAAGGGAGGAAGGAGGTTGCAGCTGTAGTGATCAAGAAGAAGCCTGTCGAAGGAAGCTATACCAGCTTCGAGGAAACTAGTGTGATAATTCCAGGCGGCGTTCACAGCTTCCCCGAGAAAGGAGCACCGTCGCCATTGATTAGCCGGTGGAGGTCTGGAGGGTTATGCGACTGCGGTGGCTGGGATGTTGGATGTAAACTACATGTCCTCTCCAACAAAACAGTCCTCCATAAATTCAACCAAAGCTTCACACTTTTCGATCAGGTAATATAAACATAACTTAACCAAAACCTTTTTCTAAGATTTTCCTGCAAACCCATTTCATATAAAAAATATGTGTTTGCTTTTCTATTTTTTATGCCGTGTTCTTGAGAGTAGTCGTTTTACATTTGCAGGAAGTGAGTGAACAAGACTCGAGTCCAGCTTTGGCGATGACAGAGCTGAAGACAGGGATCTATAGGGTGGAGTTTGGTTCGTTTGTTTCACCGTTACAAGCGTTTTTTGTGTGTGTGACGGTACTAACATGTGCTTCCAAGGCAAAGACCACCGGAAAATCTTCTTCTCCTATGGCTCCGCCGCTATCTCCCGTTGGTAGAGTCTAAACTCAGGACACAGATAGAGAGTATCTAATGATCGTTATCTTTCTTATAAATTCCTAACGTTGTATGCTCTTGTGTTGTGTCCAAAAAGACTTAAATCATAAGAGTATACACTACTATTAAAGTTACACTATCAACTCTACACATATATTGATTTGCTTAGAGTTGAAGAAATACATAAACAAAAATGTTCAAAAATAACATTTTTATATAGATAAAATAATTGTCTCTCGTACAAATCAGTTCAAGCATTGTAGTGCACTGGTGACCAGAATTTTTCATAAATCAACTCAAGAAAAATACTGAAATTTTAAGAAACAATGATTTCCAAAAATGTGAAAATTGTAAATGTATTTTTTTTATTTAAAAATGGAAAACGAACCTAAATTACTTTTAGTAAGACAAATCAATGTTAGTCGTCCGAGAGTCATAGATCGTAGGATCCCGAGTGCATTGCGGAAGATTCGACGGTGGAGATGGCAAGCTCGTTTCCGGAGTTGGCCCGTTTTGAACTATGAAAGCACTCATAATCCCGTATGGTAAATGTGCATCCATGTGACAATGGAACAGCCATACACCTGCAAATATACAATTTCATATTCATATTAACCCATCGATTAACATATATTTGGCGTTGATACTAGATATTAAATATATATATATATATATATATATACTTTATAAAAAAAACATGTTACTAACCAGGATTATTAGCGATAAATCTGAGGACAACCCATCCGCCTGGTGGTACACCAACGGTATTATGCATTTGCGGGTTAAATAGATTAAGCTTTCTTGCATCACGAATAGGATCATAGTTACCAAATCCATAACCTAACACATAGAAGTTGAAACCGTGGAGGTGCATGGGGTGGCTCTCCGGGGAGATTATAGCCGTGTTCTGCAAAACGATCTCGACTGTAGAATTAAATCTAATTTTCTTGACGCTAGTCTTTCTTTCCGGAAACATCATCTTCATGTCATTATTGGTACGTTGTTCGAATTTTGTGTAATCAAATTTAAGCGGTGGTTGGTTGGGAAAATCGTCGGTGTAGATGCCACTAATGTTGTAAAAATAAGCCTCTTGCATAGAGATTCTCTCCGGGATCATAAAAGTGCGGTTGTTGAGAGAACCAGCATACCTTTGACCTAACGGTCCAATACACTTGGTGCCCGCTGGACATGGGTCTAAGCCAAGCCCCATGGTTATGAACATCTTCTCGTCCACGTGACGAGGGACTGGTGTCCAGTGTGGTCCACCAACGAGGCTAGTGATGTTTGAGGTGAACCTATGAGCGGTGGACATGTCATTCGGCACAGGCATCAACGGCTCCGCTGGCGATGATGATGACGTGGCACCCTGGTAGACGATTAAGCCTCTGGTGGGTTTGATGTCGGGGGTTGGTATCCCAATGGCACTAATGTAAGGGAGGGTGGCCATGTAGTACTTTCCAATGGCCTGGTCGGCGGTGAGAAGTGCGTCAACGGTCTGTCCCGGCGTTAAGATCATCACATCGGTGAGGTACGGCGTCGAGTAGACAGCATCTACAGCGACAACTGTGACGTTGTGATTGGCTATTTTGAAGAAGAGGTGAGTGTTGAGTGCTGCGTTTACGATCCTTAGCAAGTATGTTTTTCCTTGTACAACTTTGAGGTTAAACATTCCTACCAAAGCCAAAAATAAAAATAAAAGTTAATTCTGTTTTTTGTAAACAATTTACAATAAAAAGTAACTTTTGATTCAAGTAAAGAGTGAGTATTACTATTCTCAGAGCAAGGATATGAATCTCCGGCGAGGCCATTGATGAGGTAAGCATCAGAAACCGGAGCTGGCCGTAATTGGAGAAGTCTAACATCTGTGTCCCACCATTGTTCTTGCATAATAAAAAAATTCAAACAAAGTTAATTGATAATTATGAATCCTATATATCATAATTTCTTTATATTGTATATATATATAATTATATTTAGTGGATATTTATTAAAACCGAACCAACTTGGTCATAATACTCGTCAGAATGTGGCGTAGATCGAGAAAGTTGTATCAACTTGTAAAAGACAGCTGTTTGAAAAAACTATATTTTTTTTGAGATATGTTGCTTTTACTATTATATTGAATCACTATAATCGAGAATTGTCGCTGTCACAAAATTGATTTCGACTTTGCAAAAAAAAGAGGGAAATACTTACGAAAAACGATAGGAACTTCCTTGTAGGGTTTAGGAAAAGGGTAAGGACGGCCGGATCGGGGACGGATGACTAGAGCCCCGTGAAGAGTGGCACGTAGATTAACGACGTGTGCGTGCCATAACAATGTACCTTCTTGTCCAGTGATATCAAATTGATATGTGAAGTTGTAACCTGGTTGAATCGGACATTGAGTTATCATATTCGCACCGTCCATCCATACGCTCTTCAACTGGAAAACTCCATGCCTATACATATATGTGTGAAATTAAGAAATAACTTTTATTAACATCTAAAAAGTCAGTAATTAGTTGATGAAATGATATTGAAATCGACTTCCATTATAAAGAAAAAAAACAATAGTAATGAGATCAATAAGTTATCTAATTACCAGTGGATGGTTACATTGTAAGTTGAGTTGTTAATGACATTAACCACAAGAGTGTCGCCTTCTCTAACGTTTATCGTTGGGCCGGGAAGACTTCCATTAGCTGCCGGTATTATTTGCTCCTTGCATAACGGTTTCACCACGACGTCTTGGATCTGTTGGTTAGACGTCGTTATTAGTATTGTGTTACTATTAAATGTTTTTTACCGGCAAAGTTAAAAACTAAAAATCGGGGCTCATAGATTAGAGATCCATCAAATACGGTATTAATTTCTGAAATCGAGGAAAAGAAAACACAAACACACGCAATTCAACAACTTTCCGATTTTAAGAAATAAATGACTAGTATATAAAATGGAAATTGGTAATATAATATAGTTCCCACAGTAATAAAATTAATAGTTAATATTTCGAAAATTTTGGTTAGGTTATTAAAAAAGGGAGAGAAAGTGGTATAAGAGTAAATACGTGGAGAACATGTTCGACAACAGCTGCTGAGGCAATGGAAGAGAAGAGAAGAAGGACGAGGAACGCTTGATTTGAGAGATAATGATGAAGTCGAGGCATTGTTAATGTAAGGATAATTTGCCCCACTTGTGATTTTGTGAGAGACTCGTACGCGTATTTATAGAACGAACTAATAGAGAGAGATGGCAAAACTAAAATACTATATTATTATTCAATTATTAATTTGCCAGAAATGGCAATCTAGACACGATTGAACACGTCGTTGACCAACCAAAAAAAAAAAATAGCAAACTTCCCTCAGGGATTAGTCATTATATACTGTAATTTTCTTTAGGGTTATGTCACATGTTAAAACTAGTATTAATACTACCTCAAATTTATTTAGTTTTGTTTTATAAAATTTGCTTTTGTATTTTTAATGCAGAATTTTCAACAAAATTTGTAATTCTCTCTTTCAACTTATAAATTGGAGGTTATCAAAAAAGAAAACTAGTTAATTGGACAAAACTTATGAATTGAACAATTAAACTCATCATAAGTGTTTAAATAGATGATATAATATAAAGTTAAACACCTTTTTTATGAAACACCCCAAAAATAAGGTAATTCGTTGCAAAAGAAGCTGTTAGATTTATAATTATATTGTAACAACTATGTTTTTAGTTTATATACAAATTTGATTGCACTTTCAGTGTTGTAAAAAATATACTCCATCTGAAAAGAGGTTATATATGAAAAAGTACTTTGATCATCCCTTTTTTGATAAAGGATCATCCCTTTTTATATAACAAAAGTGTAATCATTTATGCCCGAACGGAACCAAATAATCAAATGTCCACCCCTAATGATTGCTTCTAAAATCTAATTTATTGTTTTTCTGATCACGAACAAATATATAACTACAAATTTAATCCAAATTTCTTTGTTTTCGAACTAATTCAACCTTATATTCCCGTTCTTACATGAAAACATTTGAAGCTTACATTTAGTAATTAACATTACCATATTCTATATTTTTTTAAAAAAAAATCTTCTCGAGTCAGCGGCACACATAAACATTATACAGCTAAGTAACTCTGCCATGTGAATCACGAGATCGATTTAATTTAAAAGGCGAAATTGTCATGTGTACCGTTGTGCGTGCTTAGTAAGACTCAGGACTTAAGAGATCAATATAAATCAGGAAAACTAATATACTTAATGCCAGTTGCATTTGATTACTGACTCCAACACATCTTTACCCACCCCTTACATATTAATTTATAAATAAATGTAAAGAATAAAAACTTGATTTTTTCATGTAAATATTGATGGACTTGTCATTACTCATTAGCTTTATTAATCAAAAGAATCAGTCAATTATATTGTATGACTTGCCAGGCGAAAACAATGGATTAGCTAATGATAAGAAAATAATTACTTTTCTTTTCTATAACGACATTTTTCGCCACAGTTGCTTCGATTGAAGATTATTGGGCTAGATGATAAAGTTTAACCCATTAGGTCTAAAGCGTATTTGTAGCCCATTTATCCTTTTTTTTTATTGTTATGAAAAAAAAAACCTTATACATAAATCTCTGAACCGATCGTTCCATTAATGCATTAACCACTATAGAATATAATGAAAAAAACTTCCATACATTGAATCGCGAACAAACAAAAAAAGGGGTTAACTATTACCTACGATTTTTTTTTTGTGAACAATTATTATTATTATTATTTTTTGTGAACAATTATTACTACGATATATTTCGAAAATAGTGTTAAATTAACAATAAAATTATAGCAAGTATGATTCATGACCTAACGACACAAGTAACCAACAGATATTATATCCGTTTGACATTTTTTTTTTTGCCATTGTTAAATATATAAATAATAATCTTATTAATTTTCGTATCATAGCCAGTGAAATATATGTCCAAGTTGGCAGGTTATCTCCGTATGGATAGAGGTGAAGAGAGCGTTCAGAGTAATGTTTTGAATGTCGGAGACTCGGAGTCTTGGATTGGGAACGTGTAGAGAAATGGAAGCATGGTCGTAAATAAACACAAGAAATATACTGAATTTTAAGAAACAATGATTTCGAAAAATGTGGATACAATGACTACGATTGATAGTCAACAGTAAATGTAATTTATTTTCTTAAACGAACTTTGCTACTTTTAGTAAGACATATCAACATTAGTCGTCCGAGAGTCATAGATCGTAGGATCCCGAGTGCATTGCGGAAGATTCGACGGTGGAGATGGCAAACTCGTTTCCCGGGTTGGCCCATTTTGAACTATGAAAGCCATCATAATTCCTAATGGTAAATGTGCATCCATGTGACAATGGAACAGCCATATACCTGCAAAAAAACAATTTCATATTCTTATTAATCCATCGATTAATATCTAATTGGTGTAAATACTAAACATATAGAAATGTTACTAACCAGGATTATTAGCGATAAATCTGAGGACAACCCATCCACCTGGTGGTACACCAACGGTATTGTGCATTTGCGGGTTAAATAGATTAAGCTTTCTTGCATCACGAATAGGATCATAGTTACCAAATCCATAACCTAACACATAGAAGTTGAAACCGTGAAGGTGCATGGGGTGGCTCTCCGGGGTTAGTATTCCCGTGTTCTGCAAAACGATCTCCACTGTAGAATTAAATCTAATTGTCTTGACGCTAGTCTTTCTTTCCGGAAACATCATCTCCATGTCAGAATTGGTGGGATGCTGTTCAAATTTTGTGAAATCAAATTTAAGCGGTGGTTGGTCGGGAAAATCGTCAGTGTAGACTCCAGTAATGTTGTAAAAATAAGCCTCTTGCATAGAGATTCTCTCCGGAATCATAAAAGTGCGGTTGTTTAGAGATCCAGCTAACCTTTGATCTAACGGTCCAACACACTTGGCGTTCGAAGGACATGGGTCTAAGCCAAGCCCCATCGTTATGAACATCTTCTCGTCCACGTGACGAGGCACCGGCGTCCAGTGAGGTCCACCCACGAGGCTAGTGATGTTCGAGGAGAACCTATGAGCGGTGGGTATGTCATTCGCCGGAGGCATCCACGGCTTTGTTGGCGATGATGATGACGTAGCACCCTCGTAGACGATTAAGCCTCTGGTGGGTTTGGTGTCGGGGGATGCCGGTACCCCGATGGCACTAAAGTAAGGGATGATGGCCATGTAGTACGTTCCAATGGGCTGGTCAGCGGTGAGAATTGCGTCAATTGTTTGTCCCGGTGTTAAGATCATCACATCGGTGAGGTACGGCGTCGTGTAGACAGCATCTACAGCAACAACTGTAACGTTGTGATTGGCTATTTTGAAGAAGAGGTGAGTGTTGAGTGCTGCGTTTATAATCCTTAGCAAGTATGTTTTTCCTTGTACAACTTTGAGGTTAAACATTCCTATCGAAGCGGAAAAAAAACGAAAGAAATTATGTTTTTTTTTGTAAACAATTGTGTTGTGTCAATTAATATGGAAGTCGATCATTTACAAAAATAATTTAAGTGAAGAGTGCGTTTTACTATTCTTAGAGCAAGGATATGAATCTCCGGCGAGGCCATTGATGAGGTAAGCATCAGAAACCGGAGCTGGCCGTAGTTCGAGAAGTCTAACATCTGTGTCCCACCATTGTTCTTGCATGATCAATATTTAAGAAAACAAATTAATTAACAATTTGAATACTATCATAATATATACATATTTGGTGGATGTTTATATATTAAAACCAAGCCAACTTGTAATACTCGTCACAATGTGGCGTAGAATCGAGAAAGTCGTATCAACTTGTAAAAGACAGCTTTTGAAAAAACAATATATTTGAACAAATATTGAATAACTATAATATTTAGAATTTAAACTATAGTCGAGAATCGTCGCTGTCCCAAAACTGATTTCGTCTTAAAAGAGAAGAGAAATGCTTACGAAAAATGAGAGGAACTTCCTTGTATGGTTTAGGGAAAGGGTAAGGACGGCCGGATCGGGGACGGATAATTAGAGCCCCGTGAATAGTGGCACGTAGATTAACGACGTGTGCATGCCACAACAATGTACCTTCTTGTCCGGTGATATCAAATTGATACGTGAAATTGTTACTTGGTTGAATCGGACATTGAGTTATCATATTCGCACCGTCCATCCATACGCTCTTCAGCTGAAAAACTCCATGCCTAAAATATATATGTGTGAAATCAAGAAATAACTTTTATTAACACCAAAAAAAAAAAATTCCCTAAGAAGTTAATTACTTGATGAAATAATATTGATATATATAAAATGATTTCTAGATGATCAATAAGTTACTTTTAATTACCAGTGGATGGTTACATTGTAAGTTGACTTGTTAATGACATGAACGACAAGGGTGTCGCCTTCTCTAACGTTTATCGTTGGACCGGGAAGACTTCCATTAACTATCGGTATCATTTGCTCCTTGCACAACGGTGTCACCACGACGTCTTTAACCTGTTTCTTAGACGTCGTTATTAGTATTATATAAAATAGTTTTTTGGCAATTAATTTTTTAGTGGTAATAAAAGTTAAAAATTAAAAAAAATAGTATTTTGTTTAATATAGGTTCCACTGTAAGAAAAGTAATCGGTAACTTTTTAAAATTTTATTTATAGTTTATAGAGCAAAGAAAAGAAAAGGAGAAATAAGAGTAAATACGTGGAGAACATGTTCGACAATAGCTGCTGAGGCAATGGAAGAGAAGAGAAGAAGGACGAGGAAGGCTTGATTTGACAGAGAATGATGAACTCGAGGCATTGTTGATGTCAGGATATGATAATTTCCTCTACTTGTTGATTTCGTCAGAGACTCGTACGCGTATTTGTAGAGATGTGGCAAAGTTTTGATGAAGTTTGCAAAACTTTTATATTATAATAAAAATATTAAATTATTAATCAGCCAGATATGGCAATCTCAAACGCGTTTGCACACGTTGACAAAAAAAATATCTTTTTTCTGTCAATTGAAATATTAAATGAATTGTGTTGAGATGTCGTTAACCTCTACAACACCTCAAGTTTTATGCTTTGTGATTAACACCAACTCTTTTTAATAAAACAGAGAAAAGAACAGAGACTTTAAGATAAGAGAGAAATGTGAGAAGGGAAGAGAGAACACATAACATTTGTTACCCCAGTTCACATCAATAGATACTATGTCTGGGCCAAGTCACAGCTGGGGATCCATTAGAATAAGTAAGTTACAAGACATAATCCCTCAGAGAAAGAGTCTCACACTTGAGATCTCTTCTCCGTATCCCCTCTGTTACACTCTCAAGAGAAACATAAAAGTTTACACTTTTTAGTGGCTATTTCTTTCTCTAGCTTACTTTCTACATTGTATCTCTCTCTTTTTTACTCCCCTCTTAGCTGCGCTCACAACATAGCTCTAGGGCTTCTCCAAAACGCTCCAGTTTTAATTTGAATTCACATCGAGACAAATTGTCTTTCTTTGGCCAGTTTCTTGTGCTTCCAAAAGATGTTTAACTTAACAAGAGATGAATTACATTTAACTCTAGTTAACATCTCTTGTTTACTTGAACATAAGGTTCTCATCTTTACAAATTGGATCGTAAAGAAAAGTTATTTACAAATGCAACCATAATTTCAAGCAAGAACCTTGAACCATATCGTTGGAGGAGAGCTGCAAGTTTCGGTATAGTAAAAATAACCCGATTACGTACGGACTGTCTTGGTGTCAATGGTACAGACTAGATGACTAGAATCATTTTGGTGTCTCGGTCTCCTATTGTTGTTTTGAATATAATGCTAATCTAGTGAGTATAAAGGTAATAATGTCGAATTTGCTGAAGCCCCAAGTAAATCGCCACTAACCTCCAACCAGACCGTGTATACATACATAAGAGCATGTAAAGAACATATAATCACGATCGAGTTTCGTCAGGTTCACCATATAATAAACAAGGTTGAAATTGAATACAACCCCAACCACGTATTCTAGCAAACTTTCCTATTGGATTATAAAATATCTGATGTTCCTCTTTTAGTCTCCTATTTTAGATTCTATTTATGTTGCTTGGCAAAGTCGTAAAGTCGAGATCTCGTATTACAATGTCAATATATATTTTTCTTTATTATGTCACATGTTAAAACTAGTATTAGTACTACTACCTCCATTTTATGCATTGTATGACTTTATTTTTTGTTTTGTGAAAAACATACTTTTTGTAATTTAATACGGAATTTTCAAAAATTATAATACTCTTTCAATTATAAATAGGAAAATATTAAACAAGAATAAAATTATTTTATATTCCAGCTGTTTAGCCCATTTAGGTCCAAAAACGTACTTCTAGGCTTATAGCCCATTTACTCTCTTTTTTTAAGAAAGAAAAAATCATATATATTCCCGAAACGAGCGTCCCATTAACTAATTAACCACACTAAATCAATAATAATACTAGAAAGTAGAAACTATAGCATTTGGTTAAAGCTTTTACGAAAGCATGATTCATGACCAAACGACACAAGTAACTAAAATTTCTCCGGTTTGACATCTTTTGCCATTGTTAAAATATAGTATAGCATTAAATTATTTTATTAAATTTACATACCATTATAAAAGATGCTAATAAATATTTGATAATTTGAATTTTGTTTCATAAAAAAAAAAAAAAAGGAAATTTT
>Ga0041059_1002522_pt1 | contig 13526 bp, 14 predicted proteins | sample AraColnosormetaG_FD_56232 | JGI IMG/M metagenome (GOLD analysis project Ga0041059, IMG submission 56232) | Arabidopsis roots microbial communities from North Carolina, USA - Col MF nosort | ecosystem: Host-associated > Plants > Roots > Unclassified | place: USA: North Carolina | collected...
CTGGCTCGTTGGATTAATAGTGAAATTGACGATATATGAGTATATTGCTAGGTTGTCTTTTTGGTGTTATGATTTCGGTTCGGTTTACATGGTTTTGAAATGAAAATTGATTTGGGTTTGGTTTGCATTAGAATTAATATGGTTTTCAGAAAAAACAAAAGAAAAAAAGGTTTTGGGATCACGCGAGCCTCTTTTGGAATCAAAGCGAGTAGAATAGAAATAGGCATGATTTTGTGGGTTTACCCCTACAGAAATTGATGACACGCGCTCAACGCGAAGTTGGTGCGAATGGGTATAGAATTGAGCGCGTGACGTGAAGTAGGTGCGAGTGGGCGTACAGAGGAGCGCTGTGATTGGCTGAAAAAATGAAAATAGTAGTGATGCTCCTCCTCTATAATTTATGTTTCGTTATTCTTCTTCTGAAAGTTGTGTGATTTTAGAAGTCACCAAAAAAAACTATTTTGAGATACTATGAATATTTCGTTTTGCATTTTGTTGTGGAGCCATTTATTACATAGGTTAAAGCTTATAACTGAAAACTGGATTCAAAGAATAGCAGCCGAAGTGAGTTGAATATTTTCTGAACATCTGAAAATTGGTACAAGTTTGTTCTCATTTTGCTAGTTTCCTTGTTTTTTTAATGTTTTCTTGACTTTAGGAGATGACACATGGAGGTGTTGCATACAAAGGTTGCTGCAACGGCCTATAACATTCCCCTTAATTCCAACAAAAGAAACAATGTGTCCAATTTCTTTCACCTACCTACTCTTGGAAGATCTCAGTCAGAGAACTCCAAGTACCTGAGACACCAAGAATGACACCCAGCAGCAGGATCCCCACGTCTAAAGCTCGTTGCTTCCACTCCATTTCGTCTTTGAAGACCATCAGATGAAACAAAGAAGGCAACACAAAGCCCAACGCACAACAGACGCTGCTGCCAACCAATGACAAAAAATCAGCAAAGTTTGGCACCAAGAGAGCCACCAAAGTCACTGCCAAGACGAGCAGCCATCTGAGCCAGACGCAGTACATTCCACTCCAGAAACGTCTCTCCACAATCTCAAACACAGGGTTCATCATCAAGGGAAAGGTGAAGAAAAGGTTGATACAGAGCCCCAGCTGCACAAGACTGCTCACCACTCCTGCCCCTAAGTTAGCTGTGATTATATCCATTGTATCATCCCCAAAAGCCATGTAGCCTAACACACCAAAAGATCCATACATCACTGCAATGAATAGCATGCTGAGTGCCAACACTTTGCCAAACTTGTCCTTATCCTTAGTCTCGGATTCAAGAGGCAAAACCATTCCAACCCCTTCAAAGGCGTAAACAGCCACTCCCATACCATAGAAGAACACAGACATGCCACCAAAGGCGACAACTTGAGGCCTTTGCACCACCGTAATCTTGATGTCCTCCACAATCACCACCGCCATTGCACCCAAATCGACCACATCAGCAAATATGCTCAGAGGAGCCAAGTGAGTGAGTGTCTTAATAGAATTCAAACCCAGCTGAAACGGAAAACATCCCCATATGTAGAGACTCTTAGGAGACACACCCATTAAATGCCTCAGACTCATCAAAGTCGTACTCTTGGTTGGCTTAGAGAGATTAGCTAAAGTATTACCGATGAAGATAAGGTATCCAACACAAAACCCAGCCTGAGACAAAATAATAAGAATGTCGACGACGAACCTCCCGAGATTGCCGCAGGCAGCGAAACCAAGGTCCCCAAAAGATCCGATATTGGAGACACCAAGCTTGCGACGGATATGAACAAGAAGCATCATGCAATGGTTGATCAAAGCAGCGACGGAAAAGAGCGTAAGCAAACCCATGAGCCATCCGGTTCGTTTGAAGGCGTAAGGAAGACCAAGGACACCAGCACCAACGATAGCAATGAAGACATTAGCGAAAGTCTTGAACTTGCTCGACAATGGTCTTCCTTTACCAAGAAGAGGTGTGTCTTCTCTCGCCCTTCCTTGTTCCTCCAAACCCATCTCTATACCTGATTAGAGATGGGCTCTGGAGATCAAAAAAATTCAATGCAATCGGAGATCTAAGATAGCCAGAGTGAAGATAGACGATCCTGCGGCATTTGCTCTCTATTACTCCTTGGAATGCTATTAAAAGGCCAAACCTTTCCATCATTTTTGCTATTAAGATGAGATTGTGGCTTATTGTGGAATGCATTACGATGTACATGTTGCATCGTATTATACGAATACTTGAGGAACACAAACAAACATGGTAGGAAAATTTAGAGTGATAATATATCAGCCAAACTATTAACAACTTTATTCATTTTTATAAGCCACCACTTTATACACGATTAATAATGTGAAAAGTTTATCAAATTAATCAAATCTCCCACCCTCTTATTATCAACTCTCAAGATATAATATCCACACAAAAAAAATGTCAAAAGTGTGCCACTGGATCCTTCCTTATTATCAAATGGTTAGATTCTCTTGTATGGCTATGAATGATCCGACAATGTTACCTCCGACGTCCGGGAACGTCTCACTCCCGGGAAGTGGTCGGACTTTTCCTTTTCGATCAACTTCCACTGGATACTTTAATAAATGTCCTCTCATGTCTGAGACTTCTTCAGCTGCAAACTGTTTCCAGTTCCTCTCTCCCATTGTTCTCACTTTCCTTACACACTCTATACTCTCTGGCTGTGTGAAACAGTCATCTAATGTTGCCATATGCTCTGCCCAAAGCGACATTCTGTATCCATAGATCTGCAGAGGAAACAAGAAAAAAACCAATGATCCAAACTCTAGAACCGGAATCTGACCTCGTAATTGGTTTTGTCTTTGCATGGTTTGCGGGATTTACCTGACCACGAGGACCAGAATGTTTCCTTGCCCATGTATGTTGAGGCTGGTAAGCTCCCATTGCAATCTCTGTATCTCTTGTGCCTTCCATTGATCGTTGGTTTATGTTTGCAGATCCAATTACTACGTATTCATCATCAACTACCATCCCTTTCGAGTGAACATAGACCATAAATCTTCTGCTTTTCCGACTCAACGCCTGCAACACCACCGGGACTCCTCGTTTCAAAAACATGAGAAATTTAAGCAGCAGGCATTCTCGGCGTTTAGTTACCTGAGGAGTGTTTGCATTGCTTGGACTCCCGGTTCCTGAGTTATCTATTCCATCCACCATTTCTCTGTTCCCAAGACAGAAGAAATTGAGATAATCTTGTGGGGAGAATGCTCCTTCAAGCCCTGTCTCCACTAACGCCTTGTAGATTGTCTCATACATCATCTGTATTGTCTTGTGCTGCAACGATGATAACACTGACTATCAGTTTCATAATCTCCATATACCCAGACAGAACTCATGTAAGAAACATGAATCTTACATGCATATATCTTACTTCCAAAAAATCGTTCAACCATATTGGTGATCTATGAACATTGAAATCAATATTATCTCTACTAGTCTCTACTTTAGTTTTGTGATTTTGATTTGAGAAACGGAAGGAAGATTTTGGCTAAGACAACAACCCATAAGTTTTAACTCAGACATACCTGCCAATAAAGAATCCTCTGGGTAGCAGCGCCGGTTGGAACACCTTCCGGCCACATTGGAATGACAATATAAGCAGCAAACCGTTCATTCGCCCTGATCTTTTCAGCTATCTTCAACGCAATTTCCATAGGAATCAAATTATTCGCACCTACACACCAACGTTTTATAGCAATGTTAAGAGCCAAAGCAACTCGCATCGAATGCCAAATAAAAAAATCGGAGACTGACATCCTAAAGCTAGCATAAAGTGAAGAAGTAGGAGGTCGTGGTCAAGAATAATTTCATAGATGTCATAACATGTGACACAGTTCAAGATATATAGAAAAAAACTCCTGATGTCTTCATCCTTAAGTTTAACTATAGGAACAAACTTAAGTTTCTTAAATTCTTGAAATTAACAAGCAGAGACATATGACCAAACCTATGTCCTTATGCGCATTCCAGTTGTATGAAGACCCAATGAAATACTGATTCTCAATATAGATGAAGTGTTGGGCTGCACGAATGGCTTTGACATACGCTGTGTGTATGCTCATATCAATCAGCACGTTCTTCCCACACACCAAGTTCTATCCAAAACAAAAACCTTTCGTGGATTAGTTTTCTGACATGTTTTAGACACCCAAACATAATGATAGCTAAAGATTCCTTTCATTTTTTGTCACCTTGCATGTAGCATCTTTTGGATCCTTTGGGAAACCTTTCACAGAGTTTGAATCGATTGAACGGAAAATCTGTATCAAACCAGAAAAACATCAGCTTAGCTTGCACCTGATAAATCATGGCTTCATAAAATACTCAACCTCTCCGGTCATTCAGTAACAGTTTTGATGTTCATACCTGAACATGCCAAGCCTCAGGATCGTTCTCACTAACAGTAGGAGTATCAGAAACTCCTAATATATCTGGAATCCTATCAATCCTTAACAACGCATCGTCATAGGAAGTCTTAAACTTCTTGATCCCGCTAGGCTTTGCAGCCTTCAACCATCTCTCTTCGAAGTTGGTCAGAACATCATATGCAGCCGGGCCATCAATCTTACTGTGTAAGTCATGCCACGGTTCTCTTGGACATCCTGAAAGATTTCCCTGTTGAAATAATAACATTTGTTTCAGTACACAATCCTATTCAGAATAAAAAGATTGGGTACCAGATCATTATTTAAGTAAGAGCTCAAGAATTCTTGATGGATACAAATGACAAAATCAACCAGGGGAGCTATGCAAGATTGTGAAAAGACAAACAAAAAACTGAAATAACTTTGGAATACAAGATCTCGACCAAAATTCAGCTATCTGATTTTATATGACACAGGATGCTATCTATTGAATTGATTAGAAATTAGCAAATTCTTTGCATACTCTTTTAGAAAAAAACAAATGAAGCCAGAACAAAGACTAAAGATAACTGTCAAACAATACCATTTGAACAAGTTAAATATCATATTTCCATAATATAGGCTCCTAGCTACTGTTCAAGGTAATAGCTTGCTAAGTAATTGCCAAGAAAGCTACGCAAGATTGTAAACAGAAAGTTGACATTAAGAAACTGTACCGTAAAAGTGGGGTTGTGAAAATCATCTTTATGAATTGTCTGTAGTGTCCTGAACAACGGATGCTGAGGAGTGTCATATCGGCCATCACATAGATCAAGCCCACCGACAAAAGCTATGATTTTCCTTCTGTTACCACCAGCATCAGCATCTACTATTACGTTTTTTTGATGATGTGTATAGATTGTCCCAACTTCCTGGTAGACAAAAATTAAATTAGAAGCTCGATTCCTAGTTTCGTATAAATATAAAGGGAAAAGAAAGTGGTACTCTACCCTCTGCTTGACCCAACTATGTCGCTTTCCAGCATTTCGGGGGCAAAGCAGGACTTGAACTGAGGAATGCTTAAAAAAACGGCGTGTTTCCTCATCATGGGTTGCCATAACCCCATCCTGTTCAAGTTGAGAAGTTGAGTCAAAAGTTAAAATTAATATGAGAGATGACAAGCCATACCAAATAGATAAGGTACATATCTCAAAATGAAGTTGTAGTTACAACATGAATCAGGCTTTTCCAATGTAATACTAAATTACCAAAGCTATCATTTCATGAAAATCTAAATATATTCCGACTTGCACACACTAAATATTAAATAGATACGATATACAAATCAGAAGATATAAAAAAAATAGAAACGAAAAGAAAGGACAGTCAAGGGTGTGTGTACTTACTGTTTTATAACCCAAAATGCTACGTGAAGTTGGGTCATCCCATATCAAAAGGAGGACTCTCACTCCTTCTTGGGACTTTGATCTTAGAAGCTCCCCAAGAGTACATTCGGATGCAGGACCTAATTTATCACGAATCAACTTAACTTTGTGCCACACTGACCAACCTGTGATATAAATCAAACGCCGCGCCTGACGTATGGCATCAAACATATCATGCCAACACTTCCCATGTTCATAAGACATTCCATTGTCCAGTCTTATACCAGGGAGCATCCCTTCTGGGACATGTGCATCTTGATACAATCTCACAGTTCCGCCTTTTCTAAGAGGAAAATATGTTCCAGGTACCCCTTGGTAATCAGGACCTGCCCCAACTCCATGATGATAAACGCTGAGTTTGTCCATAGGAGTATACTGAATCGATAATGATAAGTTTGCCCCTGGTTTACAAGGCTTCCCATTACTGTTTAGAATCGGATAAGTTCCTTCGATCTTGGCACCTGAGTATATCTGCTCCACCGGGATTGTAACCAATCCAATAAGCTGTGAACCCACAACATCACTGTCTTTAACAACAAAATGAACTTCTGCAGCATGATGAGCAACAGGAACATAAAAATGTTGCATCCAAACAGGATTTTCGCTGTTACTCATGACATACGTTCTTCCAATCACAGCACCAGCAACTGATACAGAAACATAAGGATCACTGGTAATCTTACTAGTAAGCTGCCCTTCAATTTTCCCTGGCAATCTTCCAAACATATCACCCAGTGTCTTATGGAACATATCCATGTTAGGGAGATTTTTAGCATGATAGATCCAAATATCCAAATTCCCATGCAACAACAGGACCTTCAACGACCCTTTACCAAACAGTGTCATCTGCATATCCGCACTATGTGGCGATTCGGTAGATGCATAATAAGAACTTGAGGAATCTACTCTCCCTAACTGTGGCAAATGAGAGTTACTTGGAAACGAGCTGTTAGGGTAACCATACAAGTCCCCAGGGCGGCTTTGCCAAGAGTTCGAAGGAAGGGAGGATAGTTGTGGAACTGAGGGACCTGGTTGGTTAGTAGAAATATGCAGACCACCTAGAAGTTCATCCACAGGAGGATAAGAAGATCCAGAATTGCTTACATTATCATGACCTGTTCCCCCGGTACTGAGACAATCTTGCCTACGATATTCTTGAAAACCTTGAGTTTGCTGCGGAGGAGGCAGAGGCTCTTGCGGTTTAGTTTCAGGTGGAGGGTATTGAGCTGGCTCTTGATACGAATAGTGAGGAGGCGGAGGACCATAAGCACCAAAGTTACCTTGGGGCTGATAAGGGTAAGGAGAAGGTTGGTAGTCAAAAGAATGTCTGTGATACTCTGGAGGAGCAGCCGCGAGAGATGATGGTTGTGGGTTGTGGCTATAGTCTAATGGTCCAGAATGCGAACCCGAAGTGTGCTGATGAGGCGGTGGTGGTGATGCATATGGTGGTGGTGTTGCGTATGGAGGTGGTGGGTAAGGGTAATAAGGAGCACTGTATTGATTGGTTGGAGGAGGTGGGTATGGCTCTGAACTGGGAGGTCTATAAGGAGCTGGGTATGGGTAAGGGTATGGGTACTGACCGTAAGGGTATGGATAACGAGGACCGTGATTATCCATTATCAGTAACGCATATAAGCTACTGATCTAGAGAGTTTATTTCCTCTGCAGAGAGATTCAAAGCAAAAGCAAGATCAATCACCAATCAACAAGTAGTATTACTCGCAAATCATAAGAATCGTCACAATATTCGTCTTGCGATTTAGATCAGAAAGATAGAACACAAACCAAAATATATATCAATTCCTTAGCTCGTGGATTTTCCCGATTGAGAACAAATAAAACACCCAAATATGAAGAAAAATCAAAGAGAGGGAGAGGGAGGAATCTACCTGGGAAGAAATTTGCAAGCGTGGAGTTATGGAGATTTTGGCTTGGTATTGTATTGATCGACACGAGAAGAAGAATCAATGAAGAAATTGGAAAAGAAGAGAAACGCGGATTTCTATTAATCAAAGAAACGCGGATTTACCAAGATAGGAAATTAAACAAGGAGGTAGGACAAGTTATTGACGTTTGTTCCAGATTCACCAAGTTCGTTTCCTTTTTTGCTCATTTTTTCCCTTATTCAACCTTCAAATATTTATTCTTACTAGATTTCAGATAGTATTTTGATTAACAAACTTTTTAGATCAGATTTTTCAATCTATTTATAAAAAAATTTACGTTTTGCTTCTATCTTCAATTGGCTATCTAGCTCCTGCATGAACAGAGGGACACAGGTTGGTTACAATTTACAAACCCCGCGTCGATAAAAATGTAAAATAGAATTCGTCGCCTGAGAGATTCGAACTCTCGCGGGGAAACCCCATTTACTTAGCAGGCAAACGCCTTAACCACTCGGCCAAAGCGACGTTTTGTCCAGTCAACAACAAAAACTTTTATATTCTATCACAAGTCAAAACTCTGCCGCAACAAGTCAACAACTGCCAACAACCGAATTCATTCACCAGATCAAAAGAATTGAAAAAACCATATATCCTATTGATGTATTTATTTATTAGTCTTTTAGCATAAAAACTGAAACAACAAAAATCCAAAATCCCATATAAAAAACAAACTGAAAAAACCAATAAAATCACTGCTTTCTACTACAGATTATTACTCTAGCTTCCTCTTTCTTCTCCTCCATTCTCTTCTAAGCTAATCTCCTTCTTCTCCTCAGTGGACGAGAATCTGCACTGTCAACATCAGAGACCCTTGAACTGTTCTCATGTCTTCTAACAGACGAAGAAGTCGATACAGTCAACATTGAATTAATCTCAGCCGCCGTTTCAACTTGACTCTCCGAGTTTATCACACCTACTATGCTTGAGAACGAATCCCTGTCTTCAACACCAACAGGAGGACTGCTGTTTTGTTCTTGGTTCCTCCCCAATGCATGTGTTATCAAATAAGTATCCGCTAATCTTTCAGCAGAGCTCAAAGTAAACGACGACACCCTCCCATACATCTGTGCCCATCGTCTCTGGGTTGCCAAAGCACGTGACGAGCTTAGGTTTTCGTTTTCCTCTTCATTTTCAGGGGCATTATTTAAGATCAGATCAATATCGTTAATCTCATCTGATGAAGGTTCAACCAGTGCTTCACTAGACTGGTTCTCCTCTGCTCTAACTCCCCTCGAAGTCATAAACCGGTTAAGAGATGGTCTGGCGCGTCTTTCTCCTGTACTAGATTCCCTTTCAAGCCTATCCTGCAAATGTCTAAATATTTCCGTTGGTATATGACCTGACCTGTTAAGTGTAGTCCTCAAACTCTCTGTGCGTCGTGCTTGGGGTCTCGAAGGGATCTTGGTGTTTGAAACCTCCTCAGATTCTCTTTTCTGTATCCCACGTCCATAGATTGGAGTCACTGTTTTCACAGATACCTCCCCTTTACAAACCGGGCATTCTTTTGCCTCTGAAACCTGTAGCCACTGGTAAAGGCAAGACCAACAGTAAAGGTGGCCACAATTAGTAACAACTGGATCCTTGGACAAATCCAAACATATATAACAATCGAAAAAGCTCCCATCGCTGCCAACGCTCTTCTCAACATCTCTTTTCTCCTCTGTTACATTGTCTTCTGCCATCACTTTGCTCCCATTCTCGCACTTTTTGGAGTCCTCGATGACCCTTTCTCCACTAGCCATGCTTCCCTCACCAGCAGGCAAAGCAACTACATTTCCAGAAGTGATCAACAACTGACTCAATTCCATCGCCGGGCTATGTGTCTCAGCAAGAACCGGAAGCATATCAATCCGTCTGAAACGTGACCGGTACCGACTTCTAAACCTTCTCAGAGATTCGGATTCCCTAGCAGCAAGTCCATTACCCCAATCAGACCGAGCATAATTCGTCGCTGGCTCGAGACCTAACTCAGGATCAGGACCCAGATTCAAATCCAGGTTCACAGTGCTAGATATCTCTTCACCCATCAATTAACAGATAAAATGACCCTCCTTTGTTATCCTGCTTGAAAAGAAACCATAATCAAACCTTATCTTATATTAAAGACTAGAAGAATGAAGCATGACATAGAACCAAACAAGTTTCACACACAAAACCATAAACATATGGATAAAGAAGACGCTAAAACTAAAAAACAAATCAATGGCGGATTTTTATACCACTAAACTCAACCATTTCAATAACCACTGTCAATGGATAATATAATTGAACAAATTTAAACTCAGCAGAAGAAAACGAGAGATTACCTAAAAAGTAAAATTCCAGAGCGGTGTTTATGAATTCTGCATTCTTCAATTACCGAGCCCAACGCTGAATCTCCAAAGTCCTTTCGATGTAACAAAATCCCCAATCCGAAACCCTAATTCGCAAAATCCCCGTGAGAAAAACCCCAAAGTTTCAATTAAGATTGGAGAAAAAGCCTCAAGCTCTTGTCTTCAATCCAAAATTGAGGCAGATTTTGCAAGGAAAGCGTAAGAGAAGTCTGGAACATAGGGTTTTTCACGATAAGCGCCGGAGAGGTTACTATTGAGAACTCGTCAGCGAGCTTTTGGAACTCCGATTCGTCGAATGGAAATTTTCACCGATCAAATCTTTTCAATCGGAGGCTCTCTATACTTTTAATCAGAGAGGGAGAGAAGGCACGATCCTCTGTGCTCCGGTGTACACTATTGACGTGACGTCTATATTCCACGGCGATGATTACCTTCCCTCTGACCGGACGGTCAGGATTAGTTTACTTTCTTACCTAGTTTTCTTTTTTTAATAAATCTCATCTATTTATATTGATTTGGTAAAATGTAATTAATTTATTATTGGTTAAAGTTGAATAAAGATAAAGATAATTCATTAAATGCAATTATCAAACTTTATAACTTTACATAAGACTAAAATTATTCATTGACTAAAAATAACAAATAGTATCATGGTTATTGTTATGCATAACAACTTTTTTATGAATGTGAAGTTTGATAACCAACATTAATATAATATATCGATCTCTTAATTTATATTCCTTGAACTTCATAATGTTAGGTGTTTACACTATTCACACATATTTTTAAAAAAATTGCAACACAATATAGTATCCATATTTTATTTTTTATAGCTCTAACCAATACAAAAAAAAAGATGATACAAATTTTGCATTAAAAAATACAAAACATTTATTTCTTGGTGAGATACACACCAGCACTTACCCGTTGGTTTCTAAAAAAATAATTTTCTCGACTAATAAACAATAGACTATATACTCTATAGTACACTAGCATATTATAAAATAATGATTTATGATTTATGATATATGAGTAAAGAATAAATTTCTTTGTAACATTTGGATATCGAACGGTTCCATGAACGAAATCACAACCAACCATATTACTCATAATTCATAAACAAAAATTCACAATAGACGATTCTAACAACAAACACATTCATCGAAAAAAAAAAAACATTCATGAATTGAAAAGTATGTGACTGAAGAAGGTGCACGTTAACACATTAAGCTGGATCATCTCTATCCTACGCCTACACGATAACAAAAAGATGAAGAAAAAACTAATACCCGTTTTGGCTTAATGTGACATGCCAGCCCATTCCCACCTATTTCAATGGAGAGTGCAAGTGCAACATTGTCGTTCCTCTTTTCTTTATTATTATTATTTGCTAACTTTTGTCTTAATACTTCAAAAAAAGATATGATATGATAAAAAAAAGACACATCATATGCTTATATTCGTATTATATGAGGTGATGTATTAGAAATTATAGAATAAACGAAGAAAGAAAAGAAAGAAAGAGGGTAAAAATCGGAAGAAATGAAACATAAGGGGGTCGTAATGAAATTATGAGATTTTAAAAAGGACCCACAAATGAAAGCCTACGGATAAAACTTCTCCGCTCACCCACTCCCTCTCTCTCTTTCGTCCAAGCTGGCAACGATGAGAGCCACCGATTACCTTCTCTCCCGGTTTCCCCGCACGTGAGCCATCCACTCTCCACGTGCCTCCCTCCTATAATTCTCTTCTTCTTCATGTTTTTTTTTTTCTCTCATTCAAAATAAGAGTACTCAACGCAAATCACACCTCATTTCATACTAGTTTCAAGAAATTTATATACCATGGGCGTTGATTACCAATTTTTTAGCTCTCTATATTGTTTTTAACTATTCATGTTCAAATCTGTTTTTTTTTTATCTATACAAACATTTGTTTAAACTGTACATATGAATCATTAGATTTTATATCTCACATTATACATGTGTAACATGGTTCAAAAACTGGTGTGAGTAGATACCAAATTACATCCCCCAGTCTTTTCATATGTGAGACTATTTTACAAAGTATGGTTATGTAAAACGTTCTCATGTACATATAAGTCTCTATAGATATATGACTCATCATATTTATCTAATTACAACTTCAAAAACTCAATCTTAATTACCACTAGATGCTTAGCATTTCCATTGTTACCAAATATGTAAATAAAAAATTAACAGTGCATCTAAAAAATGGTTTTATCGTTTTGTAATTCTAATCAGGCACATGTTATCAATTATCACATTTTCAATAAAAACTTTATATTGAAATATCAGTCATTCCTACGTGAGCTCTTCCTCTCTCAATATACTACTACTTACTTGCTTTTTGGGTGCAACAAAAACAAAAAAAGTTAGAGATAGAGAGAGATAAAAAAGAGTTAATAAAAAGAGCTCACAACAAGAACACAACACCACAAAGCCTTCCCCTTTATTTTTTTCCCGTGTAACCAAAAAAATCAAAAAGATTACTCTCTCTTTAATATCTGGGTTTATACTACAGTCCTTCTTTGGTGCAAAGATCCCAAAAAATCAAAATCGAAAGAGAGAATAAATCAAAAGGAAGAATCTTTATCTGCTTTCTCTCGATGAGGATCCGGAAACGACAAGTGCCTCTTCCTTTATCGTCTCTATTACCAGTTCCTCTATCAGATCTCTACTTTAACCGCTCACCGACGGCCACCGCGAGATACTTTCGCGGTGGTTATAAAGACGGCGGTGATGATTTTGGTTCTCTTCAGCTTTCGCTTCCGCCGCCGTCGCAGATTTCTGATCGGCTTATTCAAAGAGATTTGATAAAGAAGAAGGAGGAGGTCAAGGCTTTGGTAAGCTTCTTAGTATACGTATAGAGACACCAATTTAAAACATCCAATTCGTTTTTATCGATGGATTATAACAAATTGGATTTTTGGGTGCAAGTTTTTGTTGTGTCGTGTATGAAGACAGAAGACCGTACTTGACTCTCTTTTTTCTTTATTTTTTAAAACTACTTTTTTGGTTGGGTGGGAATATTTGGTTCAATTTTACACCACTGAGAATAACTCTTGTCATTTGCAGATCTTATTACAATGGAATGTTCAATTGTTTATCTTACTTCTCTTCTGTTTTGTTTTTGCTAAAAGGATGATGATAATGGTGATGTAGACGTCAAGAGTCGTACTGATGCATCGGGCAGGTATGTGAGAATTCGATAAAGATTTCTTCTTACATCAAAATTCCTTCTCTTGTCTCTGGACTCTCATATAACTTTGCGTGGTGTAATTACTTATTGGAAAAAATATACCAAATTTTCTTTTCTTATTAGATCCAAGCTTCGAAAACCCCAACACTGACTGCAACTAGATCAAGATCAAAACTTTCATATTTTTTTTTTTTTTTTNTGAATTATAATGT
>Ga0041059_1002523_pt1 | contig 13519 bp, 13 predicted proteins | sample AraColnosormetaG_FD_56232 | JGI IMG/M metagenome (GOLD analysis project Ga0041059, IMG submission 56232) | Arabidopsis roots microbial communities from North Carolina, USA - Col MF nosort | ecosystem: Host-associated > Plants > Roots > Unclassified | place: USA: North Carolina | collected...
ACAAAGGCAAAAAAAAAAAAAAAAACGAATTACTTAAGCTGATATGCAGGAAAGGACTAGTGCATAGAAAGAAATGACTACTTTATGCATTAGTAGCAGGTCTTTGGAAGCATTCCCAGAGAAATCCGACTGGCCAGATGCTTTAAGAGCCCTCTTTGTAATGGGTTTCTTGAGTATTCCTTTTTTATTTCCCTTTCTACCATCATCTTCTTGACTCATTTGGGATATGATATCCTCTGCTGCACCTGGCCAGTAGTCACCATCGAAGTACGGGAGTCTAGCTGCTGTAACCTTAGCTCTACATTCACCAGTTTGCAAGAAAAAATGGTCATATAGATTTGTAGTTTCCGCAACAATTCCTTCCTTTGCAGCTTTTCTCAACATTGCTAAGTACCTGTGTAGACCAGGAGCAAATTGGAGGATGTAAAGGATTTTCCTACGAAAACTGTATGAAGAAAATCACCAAAGACAATTAGACTGACCATTCCCGTAGTTTATCAGACTTTGGTGTTTTCTGAATTTCTGGATGGCAATATAGGATATAATCCTCACCCTTCAGTGGTGGACAAGCCCATATGTAGCAGCTCGTGAAACCACGCAATTTGCAGTATTCCAGATAACCAATCTGAAAAAGCATCAGGGTATAATACCCTTGAATCATCCATGTAATGTAGAAGACCACATAAACCTAGGTTGAAAAACCAGAACTTACAAGAATTTCGTGGTAAACGAAAGTGCGCAGAGCCTCCCCATTAGCAGACTTGATATCAGGTCTAAAGTACTTCACAGAATCCAAATACGAGAGATAAACACGGCGTTGATTGGGATTTGAACATTCGGATCCAAATTCTTGGACATACATCCCAAACAAGCATACTTCTACACCTTCTATCTTCTGGAACAGCAGAACCACCTGATAAATAAAATGTGGAGCACGAACGATATTACTACAAGAGAGGAATCCTGAAAATATTAAATGTGGACATGAAGCAAATACAATGATGGTGTGCGTCGATCATTCTTACCTTGGACTTGTATGGAAATTCTGTCGGAAAATTATCCTCCCGAAAAATTTCAAGAAATCGAGATTTAACTTCTAGCTTCTTGTCAACAGATGAAACAACTCTAACCACAAGGGATTCAACAGTTGGAATCTGTTAGTGCCAGTAAAAGAAAAATTAAACAATCAGTGACCAACCAGTAAGCTTCAATCTATTGTTTCCAGTGAAGTAGCACTTCAACAAACAATAGAAGATAGGACTCAATGCAAAATCACATGAGACTTTAAAACCCTGTATTCCACCGCCAGATTACCTCATCATAACTTGTTCCTTGAACCCTGGCTCTCTCAGTCCTTTCCTGCTTCAGCCTTTTAAACAACCGCTGCTCTATATGGTCACTGAGAATTGTTCTTGGCAGATCTTTCGCTCCAAGAACAGCACTCTGAAGTAAAGGCTTTCTCTCATTTTGCTCCACATCAATTACATAGCAATATGGGCAGGTATACTCAGCTTGCCCCCCATCATTCCTCCGCCCATTAAATAGAGCACATATTTGATGCTGCCAGGCCTGACATTTATCACATTGGACCCACTACAAAAAACATCAAACGAAATAGACAAACTCAGAAAAACCAACAAAACGAGATGCAAATGACAATACAACTCTACTGATAGGATAGTCTTACCGATTCTTCAATCTCTTCATCGTTTTTCTTTTTCTCGAGTTTTGCCTTTGGCATGGAAGTCCCTTCAGCGAGAATAGTGTCTCCTCGGGATTCATTATAACAGGGAATACAAAAGTAATGACGAGTTTCACCACCTCCAACAGTATAGTACATCGCATTCCTTTTGATACGAGCACCACAAGGAGTACAATAAATAGGTGGTGGCTCAAATGTAAGCTTCTCCACCGCACATAACTGGCAGGAATTCTCACTCATTGAATTCTCCATTGCCTGATTCTTTTCTGCTTTGGCTTTACTCTGCACACACATTAAAATTTAAATGACAAGGTATTCATCAATGATCACATAGCTAGAGATTCATCTTAGATATATGAATAGACTTGCTTCTCTGTAAACTTTTTGTAAATAAAATAGCAAACCTGGCCAACCCACTGACGAAGACCACGGATATGTTCTCTCACTTGTTCCGGAGTAAACAATTCAGTTAAAGAAACACCCTTTATCTTTGGTTTTCTAGATTTTGAGGTAAGTTCAGGAGACTCCACCAGTTCTTCTTTCTTTGGACATCCAGGCTCTTTCTTCGGCCATCCAGGCTCTTTCTTCATTTTGATGTTTTCTTGCTTTGGCGAGTCACCAGATAAACCATGTTTACCTGGTTCACTGACAGGCTTAGGCTTGGGAACATTTTCAAAAGGTTCACTTTTCGTTTCTTTGATGCCGAATCCTGCTTGAACAGAATTATCAGGAATTTCCACTTTCACTTCCATGGTCTCTGACTTCAATGGCCTATGATCCTTTCTTTCAGCATCCTGAGATAAGTCTGCCTCTGTTGTAGAAACAATGGAGCTTTTACAACTTTCAGTCTTAGGGACCACTGGTTGAAAAGATTGCTCCACCTTCAACCGCTTTAATGAAGGTTGCAAATTATCTAAAGTATCAGCACAACGAGGGGTACCAGAAACCGCTCCAGCATTAGCGCTTAGTGAATCATTTGATACTACAGATCTATTCACTGAGCCCACAGCACTGCTTTCGTTTTTTAAACGGGCCAGGGCACGAACATTAGCTTGTTGCTGATAAGTCTTCACTGGCACACAGACGGGGCACCGAGGATCCTTGCAGTTTTTATAGTGGCCAATCAATGCCTTTGTGTGACGACAGCGGGGATACAAACACTGAGGATCAGCACAATTGTCCATGTGACTCCATAGTTTCTGAACTGTTACGCAATTTTGATCTTGGCATCTCCCTCCTGGCGGTTTGCAACTCCGTGCATGACGTAGAAACAGTAGCCATCTTTGTTGATTTTTGAACTTGGGATCGTGACTTACGTTTCCATATCTACATGTGGTACCAATAGAATTTTGCAGATTATGGGATTCCGATATAGTAGAAGTATGATTTTGACCAATAACAGACCCTTCAGTCAAATTATTAGGTTGAGCTTCATCCATTCCGGTAATTCTTTGACGGAAATCCTCCTGAATGTGCTTTCCACTTGAAATAGCATTAGACATTAGAGTATTTTCCTGAGACTTGGAAGGCCATTGACCCTGTGGACTGGATTCTGATTTTACTCCAACAGCAAGATTGCTAAAACTGTTACTAGAATCAGAACCTATATTCTGCGGGTGCATCATTTGCTGAATCTGCTGGCTATTTTGGGGGAGTGATGTACATATATCACTCTGACTTTCGACTGGGAGAAGCTGAGCGTCTGCTTGGCAGTCTTCTCCAGAGTTCTGATATTGATTCTGGAGCTGAGAAAGCTGGAATCGTTCAGATGCTTGGGACTGTGGAGCCTGACTCTTGTTCTCCATTCCAGGTTCACATTTCACCTTCGTAACCATGTCTGAATCCACTTGAGTTTTCCCCAAGCCATCATTGCTTATTAATCTATGTTGCTGCGGAGTCTGCTGCTTCAATTTCCTCTGATTGAGAAATTGCTGCTGCTGCTGTTGAATCTGATTTGGTTGTTGCTGAAATCGATTAGGCGGTTGCTGAAATTGTTGTTGATGTGACTGCAGATAATGAGGAAAGAAGATTGAAAGTCTAAATACTCAAAGTGACAAGTGTTTAATTGGTCTACATTGTTGCATGCAAAGTAAAATTGACTGATTGCTCACCAGAGAAGAGTTAACTCTGGACACAGGCTGGAAACTTGCTGTATTGATATTATGAGCCTTTGTCCCTGTCCCAGCCGATGTTATAGCTCCATCGAAGGGGTCAGGATTTGTTGTGCTATAACCTTCCCCTGAAATATGAAACGTGCTTTCAATATGCTGACCTGAAATGAGATCATCCGGACAGAAGGAAAGAAGAGAGAAGTTACCCTGCTGTAATTTTTTGGACGCATTGGTGTAAGATGAACCTGAGTCTACAATTTTTTCGTTCGCTCCAACATCACCATTTACAGAGCTGTTGGCCGCACCCGACGGCTTTGATTGCATGTCGGGTCTAACGCCAGCAGCCATATGGTTGGACAACATGTGACTGTTTTGACCACCAGTATGTTGCCTTTGTTGTTGTTGCTGAGACTGAGGAACAATTGTGGGCTCAGCAGAAAATCCACCACTGTTGTTGTTAGTAACACTGTTAACGAAGCCAGGTGTAGGAATCATTTGGGCTGTACTTCTTTGAGCACCCATGGATGTCATGCTCCCTCCAGAACCAAGAGAAAAGTTTCTCGACGAGTGCTGATATCCATTAGACATATTACCTGCAAAAAGAAGATTTTAAGGTGTCAGAGAAACAAGAGATAAAAATTTCCAGGAAAAGTATCTATGATCACTTTAACGAAAGAACCTCCATGCATGCCACCAGCAATTAGAGGGTTTCCAGTGTTCAAAGCAGTGCTTGTGATGTTGGTGTTGCCAACTATAGTAGCATCAACAGAGGATGTAACCATCAAATTAGGATTACCCGCAGTCTGTGATAATCCTGGAGTAGGTATCATCGTTCCAACTGAAGAAGAATTAGCATGTCGCTGATTGTAGTTATTTATCTGTCTTCCTTTTATTAGGCTTGTAATACGAGATTCAAGGGTTGACCGGTTCATGTAATCCTCCTGTAGTACACAGCCAACATGTAAAAAAAAATCTATGCTAAGTACCAATCAAGTATTTTTCCTTTAGACACACAAAAATATTTATACCTTTGTGACAGCCATCTTAAACAGCCCTTCTTCTAAACGTCTAGCAACATCCATATACTTTGCCTTTGATGCAGCATCAGCTGGAGATGGTTGCCGTTGCTGTAACATGTTAAACCTGGAAAGAATGAAAGAACAAGAAGGGCAGTTAGAAATAGTCCCCTATGCAGTAACCATCAAGACATCTCAGAAAGCAGAAACACTAAGTTCTTAAGAAATGAAGCAGATATGCCGTAATGCAGCCAAAGGAGTAATACGTTGGTCCATTCCCCGCCCACATTGAAACAACATTAACTCAATCCATAACACAGAGGCAACTAACAAGCAAGCAGTGCTATAGCTGAAATTGAAGGCTTACACAAGAGTTTGCATGTACTGTCGAAGTTTCATAATATCATGATCCATGGCACCAACGATGTTACGTGAAGGCCTTACACCAGTACCAGAACCAGTAGCAGCACCAGCACCAGTAACAGCAGTAGCAGCACCATTACTACCAACTAAATTCTGCATTTGAGAGTTTCCATTATTCTGCGGCACTGTCCCTTGGTTTGGAACCTGCCCAGACCGTTGACCAGACATGTGAGCCTGAACATTCATGTTATCTCTTAAATCTTCGTCGTCGTCTCCTAATTCGTCTTGCAACTAACACTAACAGGCACTGCATAACTCTTCTGTCCCCGAGAAGCCAAAAGATCGAAAGTTCATCTCCTGCTCTTTATTATTCTTACAAGTGATCTCAGTGTAGCAGCTCAATACACCTAGCACCGTCAAGTGTCCTGCAAAATAATATTCCACACTTTCAATTGAAGTGACATGATTGCAATTCAGTCGAACTAGAATCATAGACTATGATCAAAGCAACTAAAACCCAATAGCAAAACCAACAAAATTGTAAACAATTACGAAACAGACAACAGGAGGAGCAATAACCTTGAAATTGACTCACAAAGAAACAAACTTCAGCCGCAAAGAGCAAAACCCAGCAAAAAAAATCTTCCCCAAAAACGTTACTAAAGATTACGATGATCGAATCTTGAAAACGAAGTAGAACGGAGCAATAAAGTCGCTGAACAGCCGATGTCGCACGTGTGAACTCACACAAGCCAGGATAAAAAATAGGATCAAACACAAGTACGTAGACAAATCCCAGAACGAGATTCCTCCAAAACCTAGACGACGAGGAAATTGAAATATCGACAAATTATTTCGAAATCAGAGAAGTCTGAATTCTTCGATTTGGGGATTTTGATTTATTTTTTTTGGCTATTTAGGGATTTTTGGTTTTGATTTTGTAAGTAACAAAAGACACATTAAATAACACTTACCTTATGTTACTTATGTCTGAATACGAATCATCAAGGAACCTCTGTCAAAGTTAATTGGGGGAACCAAGGTCGACAATCCAACAGCCAAGGAGAAGTGTCGGAGATACATGCGCTCCTATCCGTCCGATCAAATGTTCCAGTAATTTAAATCTTCACACCCTTGTAGTTTTTGCTCTGTTTACTTTCGCAACTACTTTTTTTTCTGTACCGATTACCAAGAGTAACTAATAATAAACCATTCAAATTCATACATGTTCCAAGTCTAACCGGAAACAAATCATAACCGGTTTTACCATTCCTACTTTAGATCTTACAATTAGCAATACAGTAGCAATGGAGAAGGCAGAAGCGTTAGTATTGTATATGTTATCATCTTTTCCTTGTAACATAAGCAATGAAAACGTTTCCAAACAAGTCGTAAAAAGAACTTTCTGATAATCTTCATGGCTCAAGGCTCACTGACTTCAGATTCTCAGCAATCTCTGTCTCGCACTGATCTCTGTTCTCATTATCCTGCTCCAAACCAAAAAAATTTGGAACATCACAAAGTTCAGAATGTTTATAATATTACATTTCGAATTATACGCCTCTTAATTAAAGCTCGTGAATAATTCGATGTATGTAATGTACCATTGTGGGTTCAGCAGAGACTCCTGGAGTAGGTGTTATGGTTGTTCCAAGCGTAGAAGAATCAGCATGTTGGTGCTTGTACTTATTCAATTGCCTGCCTTTTATTAAGCTTGTCAAGCGAGATTCAAGAGTTGACGGGTTCAAGTATTCCTCCTGTGAGTTTTGAAGTTAAAAGTGTCAGAAACGAAAATATTTATAAGGGAGGACATATAGCAAACAAGCTGGATTCAGTGACAACATGTCAGAAGGCATCAACCAGTCTTGTTTAGTTAGAACTTAGAAATTCTCAGTAAATCAAATCCTAAATGCTTATAACTAATCAAGTAAATATAATTGATGTACCTTTGTCATAGCCATTTTAAAAAGTCCTTCCTCTAAGCGTTTAGCAGCATCTAAATGCTTCCCCTTTGATGCATCATCATTCGGAAGTGGGTTTCGCTTCTCTAACTGGACGAAGCTGGAAAGATTGGATGATCAGTTAATTTGAAACGTTTCCTCAAATGAGGTAACAACCCATCAAGAAACCCTCTAGTGTGGTTCGGAGATATACACGCAGAGAGGAAAACAACTATGAACACCAATGTGACAAGACTGGAATCCAAATAAGTAACATTTCAGTAGTAGAAACACTAATAGATGATATTGTTTCTTAAGAAACAAAGCAGAAATACATGATCACAGAGCCAAAAAGCAGTAATAAGTTAGATCATTCCCACTTTCCCAGACACATTAACTCAATCCGTAGTACAGCAGCAACTAACAGAGAAAAGGAAAAGAGTGCAAGAGGAACGAGTGAATGTGAAAAATTGAAGGCTTACATAGCGTCTCGCATGGACCGGCGAATCTGGAAAACATCATTGTCCATGGGAGCAAGTGTAACGTGAAATCCCTAAAGCAACACCAATTAACCAGCATAATCATAATCAGTAGTAAAACCAAGCATAAGCAAAGAAAGAAGATACATCTAAACCTCAGATGATAAAACCTAGGACTTCAATCCAACTTTAAAATTTGATACACAAAGAAAGAAGCAATCTTCCACCGCAAAGATCAGAGCCTAGTGAGGAAGATTCTTCCTTACGAGATCAAGAAAACGTAACCTATGATTACGATGAAGAAACAATGTCGCACGTCTAAACTCACGCAAGCCAGGAGGATAAGTAAAATGAGAAATCTCTGAAAGAGATCTTGAAACCGAGAAGTAAAAGAAGATGAGAAAGCGAATTTAAGACGAAATTCCAAATAGAGTAAGTTCCTGAGCTGGAGTTTCTGCCAATCAGAGGTTTTTACTAGATATGCAATTATGCATGTTCATGCCAGTCTATTAAACTACCATTTTACCCTTGTATTTCTCTGTATTTTACATCATTAATGTTCTCTTCAGATATTAGCAATTTTTTGTTAGACACTTGACCGACCGACACTGAGAGTAACAACACCATTGAATCATATCATAATCCATTTACCGCACGGTCCAGCTCAAACCGGAAACAAAGCCAAATTTGATTTTGCCATCGGTATGAACTCAAGAAATACAGATAGCAATAACAGTGCAAAGGCTGAAGCATCTTTATTTGTAACAGAAGCAAACGAAAACGTTTCCTTAAGAATTAGGCAAAAGGCATTTTCGGATCAATATTCAGCGGTAGAGGCTCTCCGACCTCAGATTCTCTGCAATCTCTGTCTCCCACCTATCTCCATTCTCAAGAAGCTTCTCTTTGTCATACAGAAGTTCCTGCACACCAAAAAGAATCAGAATGTCATTTATCGAATAATACACATCTAACTTTAAGATCATGGGCAATCTTATGTCTTTCTGAATTGTTTATACAGACCTCATGTGTCTCGGTTGCAAACTCAAAGTTTGGTCCTTCCACGATTGCATCAACAGGGCAAGCTTCTTGGCAGAAACCACAATAGATGCATTTCGTCATGTCGATATCATACCTGTACAGCTCCGAACAATCACTACACTACGAAATATATAGAAGAACCATAGAGACAAGACAGTATTAAATAATATATATATGGTTAATAAACGGGAACTTAGAGGGTGACCTAGTGGTTCTGCGGCTTCCATCTTCCCGCTCCTCTGCCTCTATTGTGATTGCTTGAGCTGGACATACCTGATGAGCAAAAGACCAGTATCCATGAAAAATCACACTTTATGTCAATATTGTGCTGTGGTATGAATTCTCGAGTAGCATAGACTTCAAAAACTCACAGCTTCGCAGAGTTTGCAGGCAATGCAGCGTTCTTCCCCAGTTGGATACCTTCGAAGAGCGTGTTCACCACGGAAACGAGGGCTCAATGGACCCTTCTCAAAAGGATAATTGATCTGCACAAAAGATAAAACTTGAGAATCAGAATATTTTTCTTTCAGCCTAATTACTAGAGTCAAGGGAGACAGCCACTCACTGTAACTTTTGGATCAAAGAAGTACTTGAGGGTCAGTGACAAACCCCTGACCATTTCAGTGAGAAATAGGGTGTTCATGCTCCGTTCAAAGACTGTAAAAGTAAGAAACATCAGGAATCGCTAAGACTCGCAGAAGGAAGTAATCAGGAAGGAATGCTAAGAGAATAGAAAGGTTGAAAAGTGTCTGGATCAAATAGCTTACCAGTACTCCAGTCCTTGGAGATCTCTTTAGCAAGCTGCTCAGCTTCTTCATCATCTACATATTACCAGAGGCAAAGGATTAGTAACCTATATTCCTGAAAAGTCATAGCCTAAATTAACCAAGAGAACCCAAATGGAAGCAACAAAATTTATACCTTTGTTGCTTCCATAAGATATAGCACGGGACTGTAGCCCACAGAGATGAGATCCCTGTAAACCTTGCCCTGAAAAAGCCTATCAACAAAGACAAGGTAGATGTTAAATGCGAGAAGAATTCCATAGCATAGCCACCAAAAGAGCTATTGAAAGTAAAAGTTAACTACCACGACGCTCTCAGTTAAAGTATTTATATTTGCAGAGATTGAGATAACAACATTTAGGCGATACATTCTCTCTTCAAGGAAGAGTATATGATCTAAAGGAAAAATGAAGCTTCACGATTGATGTACCAACGCAATACAAAGAGATGCATAGAGGAACAATACCCAGGAAAAAAAAAGACAAAAACATGTATAGCAGCACCACTTGCACATGCCTAGAGCCGGCCGGGGCAGACAATACCAACTAGTGATTTCAAAAAACTTAGCAGCAATTCCAAATTTCTAGGAATATAAGCGATATAAAATGGAAGAGCCTACGAGATTCTTACGAGATGTCGAGCTCGGAGAGCACTGAACGACCTGCGAGCTAGTAGCGAAGCCATCGATAGAACTCAAAATATCAAATTAGGGTCTCTCTTCTTCGATGTGCCTGATGTGAGAGAAGAAAATCCGATTAGCTGAAAAGCTTAATCAAGCAAAAGAAGCATTGAACAAGAGAATGACCAACGAAAAGCCTAAAATTCCATCCGAACCTTAAACGCGATACTCAAAAAAGCAAAGCTTCTGCACGAACCCAGAGAAAGTTCGATCTCACAAGAACATTGACACGAATCCTTTGCTGGTGATTCACGGTCGTCGGAACAAAATTCGATCAGATGTCTCTTAATTTACAAATTGACCCTTCTGGTTAACTACTTACTCAGCTCATAACCGGGCAATCAAACCGGTTATATTTGGTATGACAGTCAATTCCTTCCAAGTTTCACACATTTCAGGATCCAGGTTCTCAAGACGTGGACCAAACTAGACCATTGCTGAAAAAAGTTAATACCTGATCAATGGTCACTAACCGGACCTAAAGTTCACAAAGTAGCCGAGATTGATCAATAAACCGGGAAAACCAAAGACTACACAAAATTTAGAGGAGATACAAAGTGTTTTGGTGACAATCTTCACCACCACTGGGGAGGAACTAACGGGGATAACTCTTTACAATGAAGAAGAAGAAAACTAGTTGAGATGTTATGGTGCTATGTAGAGAGTGTTGCCACAGTTAATGTGGGCTTGGTTTAGAGGATTCCATCTATCAAATACAATCCGACCGCCTCTACCCATTCTTCCTTGAAACCGAGCTCTTCCACTTCTTGCATCTGATGGAGGGATGATTCCCGCAGCAGCCAGTTTATCGGGGACCAATGCTTTCGTGAACAGCATAACTGGCTCATTAGGATTCTACACAGAAACAACATAAACAGTGAACGTAATTCTCTCTTTTTTATCTTGTCACCAGAATGTAGTAACCTAATAGTCTCAAATGTTTCAAATACAGAGGTTCTGAAGAATTACCAGTTTGTGGAGCCATCCAAGTCTTCTCGCCTCTTGCTTTATGCTCCCGGCTTGAGCTCGAGCGAGGTTTGAGTCGGTGAAACGACGATGAGGGGTAAAGGAAGGCCTTGTACATGTTTGGGTGGTGGTCGGGTCATCGGAGTCCATGAATTCATCTTCGCTTGAGCCAAATCTGTAAGCTGTAGAGAGTGGAAACCCAGCCAGAGCCAAACTATCTTCCAAAAGTTCGGTTTCATTCTGCAAACATATCAAAACCCCACAAAAAAAATCAGAGGAGATCGAAATGCACAACTCTTTCTGGTAACAAAAGAACACTCGATGCAGGTTGTAGAGGACTACCTTATATTTCAGTTGGATTCTCTGAAGGCTAACCTCACTCGCCATGAAATCCCTCTTTTTCTCTTCTCTCTATAAAGATAACATGTTTTTAATCAAGTTAATACCTATGGAGTCTGCAGGTATCTCTTAAGATATCAATAAAATTACATTCAAGTCACAAAATATAGATGTCATTTAGATTACCTTAATAAGAGCTTCTAGAATGGTCTTTGCTTGGTCAAGATTGCGCCTGACCTAATAATAACATATCCCAGAACAGAAGAGAAGAACGTTTGAGAATCCAGGAATTATTTTAAGAAGTTAAACACAGATTCAGGTCTTCCCTTACCTGTCGCAGCTTCTCAAATGACTGCGCATTGTTTTCTCTCTGCTGCATCTGAAGTGAGGTCAACTATTGTTAGTAAGTTATGGTGCATTTTCCATACTCACACATGTAAGATAAGGAAATTGATAAACCACAGACAACAAGACAGCCTACTCTTCTTGCGTGTAGTCTATGAGCTTTCTCCCGTGGCCTAAACACATTGTACGGATTGGTATCATTGACCGGTGGTGGAGGCTGTTCCAAACAAAAAACACAAGAGTAGCTAATTTTCAGTACATTTCAGAATAAATTCATTTCTTCCACATGTAAGATTGAGACCAGTCCAAATGATATACCTGTAAACGCCGCAAGATAGGCTTCTGCCATATTTCACGCTAAAAGAATACAAAAGTCGAAGTTACTTAATGTTTTAAGCCTATGCCCAAAGAACCATTAACAACTTTTCATTAAAAAAAAAAAAATCAATTATCATCAAACTATACGACAACTATATCAAACCTTATTTTTCCAATAACTGTATATAGCGTGGAAAACTCCATATTTGATGGACAAATATTTCAGCGCCTGTAAAAAAAATGGAAATAGCACAATAAGAACAATGTAAATGTCCTGCTCTGCCTCTGAGTAATAACCCCAGGAGAACACATTCCTCTAGAGGAGGCAATATAATCACTATTACTAGATCTATGCTCCTGGCTCCTGCTACAGTTTTAGGCAGTGAGGAAAAGTATAATCACATCCTTTGGAAAACTGTCCCCGTTAAAAGATGGTTCACTATGATGAGAACTAGCCAATCAACCATCATCATTTTATTCCTCCTTTTGAGTTCCATAACCAAATATAAATCAAAATTAGATAAACAAAAGAAAATAAGTGTATACCTCACCAGCAGCATCAGGCTGCAAAAGCACTGGAACTGGCAAACCAAGGGTAGGAGTAATAACTCCAGCTCTTTCCCGCGCCTTATGATCCAAGACCTCTAGTTTAAATATAACGATCTCAAGCCTGTATCAAGTAATTAAGCATGATTACGGGTAGCAGGTTTTTGTTTTGAAACAAGAGAAAAGTTGAGCACTATCTCAACTCAATGTTAGGGGAATATCGGATATAAGTATAGAACCAATTCTTCTTTCAGTTTCCACTTGATCACATAGTTTTTGCACTATTGGCAAAATCCAAAATAAATTGAAGGCACCAGAGGAGAGACAGAAGAAAAATTTAGATTCTAGAGCTAATAGATCCATCTACCACACAACAAAGCTCATAGAAATGTGGATAATATAAACTATCTCAATGGTTAAAAATATGGAAAGCATGTTATAAACAAACAATTAACAAAATCTGAATAAGAGGTAGGAAACTTTACATTTCAGGTGAGAGAATCATTGTCTCCTTATTATACTCATAAAGCCAGTCATCATCGTCATTGTCAAGATCATACTCCACAAATTCTCCAAGCTCAGCCCGAGCTGCAAAACAGATTTTCATTTCCCATGTTGAAAAGATAACAAATGTTGAAGAGCATTTCAGGTATTAAAGGTTTACCTCCTCTAGCGCGTAAATATGAAGCAGGCTGATTAAAAGTCCTAGAGTAGTCTCTTTCATATGTATCAACAACAAGATACTGAGGTGTTGGGATTTCCGAAATCAGTTTCTTACTAGGCACTGGAGGCTGCACCTGATAATGTGAATACAAGAAACTTTTAATCATCACTCTACAACTTCACATCCAAACCGATACACCGAGAAAAAAAAAAAAAACTTCACCTCATT
>Ga0041059_1002524_pt1 | contig 13515 bp, 15 predicted proteins | sample AraColnosormetaG_FD_56232 | JGI IMG/M metagenome (GOLD analysis project Ga0041059, IMG submission 56232) | Arabidopsis roots microbial communities from North Carolina, USA - Col MF nosort | ecosystem: Host-associated > Plants > Roots > Unclassified | place: USA: North Carolina | collected...
TTTTTTTTTTTTTTTTTTTTTTGTTTGTTTGTTTGTTACAATGTATCTTATTTTATTAAGATGATTGATAACATGAATAGTTTACTTGTACATATCTGATTAACGAATCCTATGTTGATGGTAAATTAAAAATTGGACCCATAACATTCGTATCAAACGAACTTTAATCAAATGTTTTTTTTGTCCTTAATCTCAAGAGATGATTGTAACATTTAACTCAATGTTAGTTAATACACAGGAAAGTAAATTTGTCACGTTATATATTGTTAATGAATTCTGCAGGGTGAGATTATTACTATTGGAAATGAAAGGGTCATATATCCTATCCTCGATTAGTTAGATACACTAACCAATTTGTCAATTTGTGCATAAAATAAATTAATTGAAAGGGTCACTTTGTTTGTCAACGGCCGGACGTGTCATTTTCGCCGATTCAGATGACGCCTGGTTTCGTAAATTTGGATTTTTAGATAAACCTTTTCAATTTTTTTTTATTATTTTTGAATTTTGAGAAACAGAAAACAAGCAAAAGGACTATGTCCGCTGAAAAATTCATCAGAAAATTCAAGTGAACGAAAAAAAAATTGATTGAATTTGCACTAATGGCAATATATCAGAATAAAATGTTGGATATCATTCTATTAAAAATAAAAACCCAAATATCAATTTTCTCAAATGGCATCATCGACACAAAACCAGGTCTATTATTGTAATCACTTTTACCACTAAAGTATTGTGTTATTTTAGTATCTCTACTTGTCATCTTCACAACACGTGTAACGAAAAACACATTATAGTTGCAGTCTAGATCAATCATGTAGACATGTGGAGCTCGAATAAAGAAAACATGTTCATACGGCATCAAAGATATGTTTACTTTTGTCATCTGATCACATAAGTATTAAGTATATATATTTTACTCGTCATAAATGTGTTGTATCTTAATCGTTGCAATGTAAACAGTAAAAGTGAAAACTGATGACAAGAAGTCGAACGTATTAAAAATTCGAATGTAGTAAAATCAGGAGATATTATTCGAGCTTTTCTTAAGGCTAAGGCATATTAACAAATAACAAACAAAGTAGCTTATACTACAGAAGAATAGTTAGTTGAAGCAAAACCATTAAGAAGTCGTCAAAGTAAATCTTGTTGGCTACGTCTGAAACTCTCTGACTGCTGATTCTGAGGACCCGAGTATAAGCGGTAATAACTGCTTCCTGATTCGTTTAGCCCTGGAGGAGTCCACATACTTGAGGTCCCATTCTGAGATAGAACCACAAGAAAGAAATACCGGTTTAAATTTCGTATAAACCCGAGAATAGTTGTACCAAACCAAAATTTCAAATGCTCACACCCCTAAGTGAGATGTAATGGGATTTTTCCTTTTACCTGATGCTGAAGTGATGCCAAGTGATTGCTAAACCGTGTGTGGAAGTCATCTTCATCGTCAAACCTCAAGTTCGCAGTGTTATGATCACTTAACATGCCACAACCGTAAGCAGAATCGTAAGCCGGACCATTAGCGGAACCGTAAGCAGAACTACGAGTGTAAGGACCAGCAGCGAGAGTTGGTGGACATGGATAACTGTCTCTGTGCAAAGGAAGCGGTGCAACTAAAGGACGAAGATGGTAGGCGTCGTTGTTAAGACCACCATGTTGCTGAAATGCTGATGCTGGCATGTCGTAGGTATTATCATTCTGTGTTGGCAGAGAGTAAGGATAGTTCATCATATTACCATAATGCTCTGAAGGAACATTAGGCTGAGGGTAAAGGTGGTGGTTCATGGCTTGTCGATTCATCTGTGGTGCATTGATAGAAGCGATTAGTCTAGTAAAAAAAAGTCGTTTAAAGATGGATAAAGATCGGTGCTTTATGAGAAATAGAGTTACCTCGGTCATGGAAACTGGTAGCCTACGACCAAGTGAAGAGGCAGCATACATTGACTGATTGAGAGGAGAAGCCGAGTACCAAGCATTCACATGTTCCCTTGTGAATGCTTGTTGATGCTACATCATATGGCCAAAAGAAGCACAGATTTAAGCTGAAGAGTATCTCATACTATGACACAAATGAAACTGTTGGTTTGATTCAGAGAAGGATTCTTATAGATAGGTTGAGAAGTTGGAAGAAGCAATAAAGTTAGCAGTTTTTCTGTTACCATAGAGTCGGGAAAGGTATTCAAATTTGGCATCTGAAGACTTCGTTCTGCAGGAGCCATCACAGGATTGAACAGCTGACTATTATAAAATGTGAAATCTGTAGCAGATGAAGACGTGTACTGATTTTCTTGAGTAGGTTCTGTATGATCACAGTTTGGGGACGAATTGTAATTACGAGCGGCATTTGAGTTGACTTCATATGCCATTTTTTCATTAGCAACATTCATTCTTGGTTGTTGTTCTTCCTCTTCATCTCTGTGAAAATGTTTATGAGATCATTAGATCATTAAAAAGGATAAAGCTAGAAGAGCAGATAAAAAAAGGCTTACCTTAAGTTCAGGTGTCTGAAAGACAAATCATCTGCAGGATCATTCAAGAACTGTGATGGGAGAGCCAAGCTTTGATTGTTCATAATCATATGTACTTCGCCAGAACCAAAACGACCAAACTTCAAATTCTGTAAGTCGCTATTACATTGGTCTGAATTAACAGGCACCGACGGATCTTTGGCTGCAATAAGAACAAAGGGAGCATGAAACAACACTATCAGGAAAAGAAAACATCGCAGGTTTCAGAATACATGAGTAAAATAATCTCACTTCGATTGTTCTCACAAGAACTTCTTTGCACTTGGTTAGTCTCATCATTTTTGTTATTGTAATTGTCACGCAACAAATGTGAGCCTCCATTGCGAAATATTTGGTTGGATACCGAAGGAGATTCTTGAAGTTGATCTCTTCTAGCAGCAGGCTCATTAAATGAGTTAGAAAATGGATTAGGAGCAACTGGCTTCTCAGGTAAGAGGCAATCATCCTTGACAGGAGCTTTAGTTACACTATCTTTTGATGAAGCTGATGTACCACATCCCAAAGCAGTTACCAACGTAGAAGATGGCACAGATAACGAAGGAACTGCTTCCTCTGAGCTTGTTGGCACTCTCTTAGTTTCAACATTTGATATAGCACTGTAAAGACAGAGAGAGATAGTGTGTAGTGTTTACAAGCAAGCTAGTGAAGGTAAACATGTCATTAACTTTCATACCATTTCATCGATTGCCAAAATTAACGCATTTACAAGAGATTAAACCTGTTCAATGAAGAACCAGCCAAATGATTACGAATTCGTTGCACATTACTCGTTCCTGAACCAAACCCATTGACAATAACTTTAGACATTTGTTGATATATAGAACCACTATTAACAGAAGGAAAGATAGGTTTAATGCATCTCAGTACCATAAGAGTTAAGCTTGTTTCCTCCATTTTGATCACTGCCATTCTTAGATTTGTGATACTGGTTTCTACCACTAAGTCTTTGAATCTCTAATGCGTCCTTGGCCTGGGAAAAATAAGCAAATAAGTGCAACAAAACTTAAAAAGGTTCAAGCTTTACATTAGGAATGACACAAGAAACAATATAGTACACACAAACCTCTTTCTTCTTGTCTCGTTTACTCTTCACTTCCTGGAAACTATCTGGAATCGTAATCGAAGCAGCATTATCAGTCAGTAATCAATCAAAGAGCAAAGAAAACTCAGAGGCAAATAATCACTAGCACAAGGTTTCAGTTCCCATAAAACTCAAGAAAAACATACCAATCTGCTTTCTTTCATCTTTGTTTCTTCTTCCACTTTCAACGAAACAACTTCAAAGCTTTATAAAACCCAGAAAAAAAGGCAGAAACTTTATTGAAGAAACCTTGAGAAAGAAGTCGAGTGATGGCTTCGTCAGCGTTCATGTTGCATTCAACAAGCATTGCGTAAATCTCTTGTTCGGAGCAATTCACGATTTCCTTCATAGACCGTACTATTGCTCTCGTATACTCCGGGATTGCGTTAACTTCAATGGCTGAAGAACCCATTTCTGATTCAACACGAAAAGGATTATCAGTCAGTAATCAACCAAAGGGCAAAGAAAACTCAGAGGCAATAATCACTAGCACAAGGTTTCAGTTCCCATAAAACTCAAGAAAAACATAGCAATCTGCTTTCTTTCATCTTTGTTTCTTCTTCCAGTTTCAACGAAACAACTTCAAAGCTTTATAAAACCCAGAAAAAAAAGGCAGAAACTTTATTGAAGAAACCTTGAGAAAGAAGTCGAGTAATGGCTTCGTCAGCGTTCATGTTGCATTCAACAAGCATTGCGTAAATCTCTTGTTCGGAGCAATTCACGATTTCCTTCATAGCCCGTACGATTGGTCTTGAATACTCCGGGATTGAGTTAACGTCAATGTCTGAAGAACCCATTTCTGATTCAACACGAAAAGGATGATCTTTCTTTCTCTCTCGCTCGCTTCTGGCTTTTGAGTACGATTGCTCTCTTTTTCTCTTTCCCTCTCTCACTTTCAATTTTTGGGCTTAATATCACAAATTTATAAACTAGTACAATTTAGTAGATTTCATAAATACGAGGACTAATATGTAAATACGCGTAAATACTATTGCATTGCACCATATAACAGACAAGCGTATATTTTGAAGCTTGACCGTTAAACAAAGATGAGGCTTTTGCTTCCATTTTCCTCGCCGTTATCCGCCACGTCATCACCGTCGACGCCGCAATTTATCCCTGAACTTCCACCTCCGTCTCAATTTGACTACTCGGGTCTAACTAAAATTCTTAAAAAATCGGTAATCGGAACCCTAACCGGAGCTCTATCGCTCACTCTCGTTTTCTCGTCGCCGATTTCCTCCGTTGCTGCTACTAATGATCCTTATCTCTCTGTCAATCCTCCTTCGTCATCGTTTGAATCTTCTCTGAATCACTTCGATTCGGCTCCTGAAGATTGTCCTAATGAGGAAGAAGCTGATACTGAGATTCAAGATGATGACATTGAGCCTCAGTTAGTAACTAATGAAGGGATTGTTGAAGAAGCTTGGGAGATTGTTAATGGTGCCTTTCTAGATACTCGTAGCCATAGCTGGACTCCTGAAACTTGGCAGGTGTGTGAATTAGCTTGTTGGGTAGATAAAGGAAGAAGCTTTATATATGTAATGGTTGAATTTTTTTTTTGTTACTTTGCAGAAACAGAAGGATGATATATTAGCTAGTCCTATTAAGAGTAGATCGAAGGCTCATGAAGTGATTAAGAACATGTTGGCTAGTTTGGGTGATCAATACACTCGATTCCTATCACCAGATGAGGTTTTTGTTCTTTACATTCTATGAATTTGATTGATGGAGAAAGGACTCTTAAGTTGTTTCAGTTACTCATATCATTGTTTGTGTCACTTGTTTGAAGTTTTCTAGGATGTCGAAGTATGACATTACTGGTATTGGAATTAACCTTAGAGAAGTTTCTGATGGTGGTGGAAATGTAAAGTTGAAGGTTCTTGGTCTTGTATTGGACAGTGCTGCTGATATTGCTGGTGTGAAACAGGTTATAAACCGGTCTAGTTTCTTTCTTGTAGTTTCGTTCGCTGTTGATCTCACTTAAAAAAGTGTGCAATGTCTCTCTCTTTGATAGGGAGATGAAATTCTGGCTGTCAATGGAATGGATGTCAGTGGGAAATCATCCTTTGAAGTATCGTCTTTGTTACAAGGCCCTAGTAAAACTTTTGTAGTTCTCAAGGTTATTATTCTTAATAATAAGATACATACTAAATTCATTAGTACTTGATTTAAGTTTGGAATCAAGATTTTTATGTAGTTTAAGCATATTGCAGGTGAAGCATGGGAAGTGTGGACCTGTTAAGTCTCTGAAAATCCAGAGACAAGTTAATGCACAGACCCCAGTTTCTTACCGGTTGGAAAAAGTTGACAATGGAACAGTCTCTGTCGGGTATATTCGTCTAAAAGAGTTCAATGCGCTGGCTAGAAAAGATTTGGTGATTGGTAAGCCTTTTCATGTTGTTACATCAAAGTTATCAACTTTCGGTCCCATCCTTTTATCTACTTGTGTTTAAATAGTACACATCCTTTTCACTATGTGCAGCAATGAAACGACTCCTAGACAAGGGTGCGTCTTATTTTGTAATGGATCTTAGAGATAACCTTGGTGGACTTGTGCAGGTTCATTCTACAATTGTAACTTAAGACCATTTCTTCTCACAAATAATTTACAGGAACTTGATTTTTCACTTAGCCCTTCGTTTCTTGGTTATGTTTATTTCAGGCTGGAATAGAAACTGCTAAGCTGTTCCTAGATGAAGGAGATACGGTAAATCAACATTCATTTAGAACTTTTAAAACATTGTCAATCGTTGTTCAGGAATATGAAACAGAATAGCTTGCTTCAACTTACATGAATGAGTTCCATAACGATTGGCTTAAACTTATGTTACATGTTGCAATTGTGTAACAGGTGATATATACAGCGGGGAGAGACCCCGAGGCTCAAAAAACTGTTGTTTCAGATAAGAAACCTTTGATCACTGCCCCACTTATTGTATGTGATGAATCATGTAAGCCAGTTAATCTTTCACACTATTATGTTATTTTGCATCTTGCACTGATTAGAATCCTTATTATTGTTGCAGGTAATGGTAAATAACAGAACAGCAAGTGCTAGTGAAATTGTGAGTAATCTCAAAAGATTTAACCCACGGGAAACTCTTCTTTTTTTGGATGTTAAACGGATGATTTGTGTCATATTTCTCCAGGTGGCCTCTGCACTTCATGATAACTGTAAAGCAGTTCTTGTTGGCGAAAGAACTTATGGAAAGGTTATTCCAAAGGCTTACTAGTTTCATAACCAATCTATCGATTTTGAATTGTTTTTGATCATCTTCATGTCATTTGATTAATGGGTTTCAGGGTTTGATTCAATCGGTGTATGAGCTCCGAGATGGTTCAGGAGTTGTTGTGACAATAGGAAAATATGTCACACCTAACCATATGGATATCAACGGTGGTGGAATTGAACCTGATTTCAGAAATTTACCAGGTTTAGTTATGCCCTTGAATCTTGATGTTTTTCTTTGTCTTTTGAATATCTGATGTGATTCATTAACCTTGTTTTTGATATATACAATATGCAGCTTGGGATGAAGTTAAAGAACGTTTATCTAAGTGCAGTATTCTCCAACAAAGTTGACATGCTATGAAACTCATCAAGCTGTGTACTTATTATTCTTTGCTCAAACCACAACAAAAAAAAGCTAATGCATACACGATCGAATCTGGCAAAAAAATTGGGTATGTCAAAGCTAAAGGAAACATTTGAGTGTATATTAAGTTTGGGCTGAACTTAAAGACTCTAAATAATAATATTGGTCATTCTTGATCTTTTGGACAAACTTAGCTTCATGGCCATTCTTGATCTTCTGGACAACCTCCAACGGATTTTTATTTCATTTTTTTCTAGTAGATAAGCCATAAGATTTTTAGTGGATCCCAAAAGGGCGGTGACTCACCCAACCCTCTGAAGACGAACTCCACGACGGCCACACAGATTCATAGGAACCGTTGTTAACCACTGAATCAACACTGCGAAACCCACCAAAACGCCACCAACTTCCGCCATAACAACCACAACAAGAGAAACGGTTGAGCCCTGTGGAACCCCGAAGCACTCCACGAAGTCCTCAACCGCGAACCACGCCTTAGAGCCTCCACATGCTTACCACCAGAGCAGCGACTACATCAGTGACGAAACCACACCACCAAAGACGGAAAGGCGCCCCTACCAACTCCTGAAACATAAACAAGAAGCTTCAACCCGACAATGAAGATCATGGAAGCATAAAAGTAAAAATAGACTGACAACGGATGGCGGGTTAAAATCTAGTAAAATTTTATGCTCAAATCTAATAATCCGGATAAATCTATTTAAATTATTTTAGAGTTGGGGTTAAAAAAATAACCATAAATATCTTAACAATTTGTGAAAATTCACCCTTTGTAAAGTAGCATTCATAGTTTCATACGAAAACCCAACACCTGGAAAAAAAGAAAAAAAATCTAAGTCTTGTCTACCGATGGTGACGACGGAGGTTAGGACCGCCGTCTCCGATAAGGAACCATTGCAACGGTCTCCAGAATTAGACAGCTCCACTGGTAAACCCTAAGTCTCACTCTCTATCTCCGCATCAGTTTCATAGCAGATCAATTTCACCATCACTCAATAAAAAATGTAGAATCTTAAGTCACATCATTGGGATGATTTCGTTTGCAGATTTCCTTGACAACGATAGATTAAAAGAAACATTCTCCAGTGGAGCTCTTGATTTTGATGAATGGACTTTGTTAATCTCCGAAATAGAGACGACTTCGTTCCCTGTAAGTCGCACTCAGTGTGGTGCAAAGTTGCGTTTCTGATTTCGTGATCTAAAAAATTAGGGTTCTTTGTTTAAATTTCAAAACTTTTGTTTTGATAGGAACTAAAATCTAAGCTTTCTAATTGTAGGATGATATTGAGAAGCTATGTTTAGTTTATGATGCTTTCTTGTTGGAGTTTCCATTGTGTCATGGCTATTGGAGGAAATATGCTTACCATAAGATAAAGTTATGCACTTTAGAAGATGCTGTTGAAGTTTTCGAACGAGCAGTACAAGCAGCTACTTACTCTGTAGCTGTATGGCTCGACTATTGTGCTTTCGCTGTTGCTGCTTATGAAGATCCTCATGATGTTAGTAGGTATTTCTGAATTTTGCGTAGGCTTTGTTCTTAACTTTCATTATAATGTGTAACTCAAACAACAATCTTACTCATCATTGCAATTGTTCTAAGTAGTAGACTTTATTTTCCCCATAGGGCTGAAATTTGTTAAGTAGTGCAGCGTATGTATTTGATGACAGAAATAATGATAATTTACTTCAATTCCTCTATTTATATTTCATTGTGGAGCACTAGAGGCTAATTTTTGGAACTGTTTTTCTTACCTCTGGCAGATTATTTGAGAGGGGGCTTTCATTTATTGGAAAAGATTATTCTTGCTGCACTCTTTGGGACAAATATATAGAATATCTTTTGGGTCAGCAGCAATGGAGTTCACTGGCTAATGTATATCTCCGGACCTTGAAATATCCATCCAAAAAGTTGGATCTCTATTACAAAAAGTATGTCCTTTTACATATTTTCTGTAATGACTACTACAATGTTCCAGTACTTCGAGTTCATGTAGCTTAAGTTTGTCTTTCTCCATTACATTATACTTGTCCTGTACTTTCTTCAGCTTCAGGAAGATTGCAGCTTCTTTGAAAGAGAAGATTAAATGTAGAATAGATGTTAACGGAGACCTTTCTTCAGACCCCATGGAAGAAGATTTGGTCCATACACGTCACACTGATGAGGAGATCTCTATTGTTGTAAGAGAATTGATGGGTCCTTCCTCTAGCTCAGCTGTGTCAAAAGCACTGCATACATATTTGTCAATTGGAGAACAGTTCTATCAAGACTCACGGCAGTTGATGGAGAAAATAAGCTGCTTTGAGACACAAATCCGCAGGCCTTATTTTCATGTAAAACCATTGGATACTAATCAGCTCGACAATTGGCATGCATATTTGAGCTTCGGTGAAACATATGGGGACTTTGACTGGGTAAGAGGTATTCCTTTGTTACTGATTAAGTTTTGGCTCTTGTTCCATTCTTGTTTATATATATAACTTGTTTCTTTTTTTAATTGCAGGCTATCAATCTCTATGAGAGATGCTTAATACCATGCGCTAATTACACCGAGTTCTGGTTCCGCTATGTGGATTTTGTAGAAAGCAAGGGTGGAAGGGAGCTAGCAAACTTTGCATTGGCTCGAGCGTCACAAACTTTTGTCAAGGTAACTGGGGTTATGTTCGCTTTAGTGTATCTAAAAAAATCAGATACAAGGTAGAGAAACAACTAGGATCATACATTTGTATGACACCTTGTGGGTTCGTTGTAGAGTGCTTCTGTTATCCATCTATTCAATGCAAGATTCAAAGAACATGTTGGAGATGCATCTGCTGCTTCAGTTGCTCTGTCTCGATGTGGTGAGGAACTTGGTTTTGGTTTTGTTGAAAATGTAACTAAGAAGGCTAACATGGAAAAGCGCCTGGTAAGAATGATACACTACTCGGTACCATCTGGTTTTGATGTCTCAGTGGTCAAGATATCTAATTATGCAGTGTTCCATGTAGGGTAATTTTGAAGCTGCTGTTACCACGTATAGAGAAGCTCTGAATAAAACGCTCATTGGAAAAGAAAATTTGGAAACCACCGCCCGGCTGTATGTTCAATTTTCTCGCCTCAAGTACGTGGTAAGTAATGTGTCTTGACTCAAAAAGGTTTTCATTTCAGTTCTGTTAATAACATGTCAAGATTTAGAGCTATGGGAACTGTTTTTTGGGTCACTACCTTACCTTCAATGTATCACAATTTTGGAATTCTTTCATTATCTTATGGTTTTCTTCCTTTTTGTAGATTACAAATAGTGCTGATGATGCAGCTCAGATTCTGTTAGAAGGCAATGAGAATGTTCCTCACTGCAAATTACTTCTTGAGGTGTGTTAATTGGCTGGCATTTTGAATCTCTTTAAACTTCTAATCATAATTTCTCACATGGAAATCATATTTCTCCACTGAATTTCTGTTAACGTCTGTTACCTTTTTTTTAACCTTCAATCACTGTTAATCTTTGCGCTAACAGGAACTTATGAGACTCTTGATGATGCATGGAGGGTCTCGACAAGTGGATTTGTTAGATCCTATCATAGATAAGGAATTATCTCATCAGGCAGATTCCTCCGATGGTCTAAGCGCAGAGGACAAAGAAGAAATATCAAATTTATACATGGAGGTGAGGTTTTTCTTACAGATAGGAGATTCTGTGGTCTTTTTTGCTTGTCTATTTCATTTCCCCCCCATAGTAATTGCTCTTGGATTTGAGCAGTTTATTGATCTCTCTGGAACCATCCATGATGTGAGGAAGGCTTTGGGTCGACACATAAAATTATTCCCACATTCTGCTAGAGCCAAGTTACGTGGGTCCCGTCCTTCAGGAAATTTATTTAGAGAGTTGATTCAGAGAAGAGAGAAGACTCGAGAGCGCTTGAATCAGGACCTATTAACAAACAAAGGCATTAGCAGTATAGTCGATTCACCACCAAAAGAAAAGAAAGAGTCATCTCTAGACTCTTATGGTACCCAATCTAAAGATGCTGTACGGGCTGACTATGTAAACACTGAGCCTAATCAGGGCTGTCTGACTTCTGGACATCTAGTTGAAGGAAACGATAATGTTATTGAGAGGGAGACTTTGTGTGAGTCACAGAGCGATCTGTCCATGGGATTAAAAGCCAATGAAGGTGGTAAACGCTCTCATGAAGTTAGCCTACCGATCCAAGCCTCACCAGAACATGGTTTTGTCACTAAACAAGCTCACTTCTCGTCCAATTCAGTAGATACTGTGAAGTCAGATGCTATAGTGATCCAACCTAGTGGCTCACAGAGTCCCCAAAGTTACCAAAGTCAAGAGTCTCTCAGGCAAACTGGTCGGAACAGGTACCACAGAAGAGATTTAAACCAGATGCACAGAGATTCAAAACCTCGTTCTCAAGAGAGACCTCCTCAGATGCCATATTCTCCAGTCGGAACTGGTCGTGAAATTCTTGGTCAGCACATGGCTTTTACTCATCAAGACAATCGAGTAGCGCTACAAAGCTCAACCTCTCAGAATCCGCAAAACCAATTTCAGAACTCTGCACTTCAGATGCATCCTGTGGTTCAAACATCCAATGCTTATCCTCAATCTCAGATACATGGTCAGCACATGATTGTATCCCCTCCAGAGTCACAGAATCCGCAGAACCAATGTCAAAACTCTACATCTCAGGTTCAAACATCCTTTGCTTATCCTCAAACTCAGATTCCTCAGAATCCAGTGCAGAGTAACTACCAACAAGAAGGTCAGATGCAGAGTCATGAAGCTTATAACCAGATGTGGCAACAGTATTATTATAGCTATTATTACTATCAGCAACAGCAACAGCTTATGTCTGAACAGCCTCAACCAAATCAGAACCCTCAGCCACAACTAGATCAGAATCTTGTGCAACTTCTCTCCAAACAGTACCAGTCTCAAGCCAAAACTCAGTATCTACAACCACAACAGGTGGAACAGGTCAATACACAGCAACAGAGTCAAGAACCACAAAATCAGCAGCAAATTCAGTTCCAGCAACAACAACAACAACAAGAGTGGTTCCAACAGCAACAGCAATGGCAACAACAGCAGTATCTTCTCTATATTCAGCAACAGCAGTTGCAAGGAGAAGCAAAAGGCGATGAACAAAGACTCTCTATGCCGCAGGGTTCCACAACAAACAGTGATATTCAAAAGGTTTGCTTAAAAATTCAAACATGATTGCTTCAAAATTGTTTATTTTATATCAACTTAAGCTGTTTACTAAGAATAGATGTTCTTGTAGAGTCAAGAATCTGGAGCAGTCAATGAAGCAAATCTATCTTCTGACACTTCCATCAGTTCTATATGAGTCTCATGAAAGCCGATGGACACGTAATTGATTGTGTTATTAAAAAGCCTGAGACAAAACAAAAAAATGTTACATAAACTTCAATTTCAGTTTGGTTTTCAATCCAATTTAGTATTCAATTAATTTTAATTCACTTCGGTTTATTTATTTATCTGGTTCAATTTGGTTTGTGTGCACTAAATGAGTTTTGGTTATCGATTGTAATTGAAGAAATCAACTGATATGGTGTAAAAAAAAAATCAATTCGATTTTGGTTTAACGGTTTCGTTTGGTTTTATTTTTCCGGTTGCGATTTTATAAAGGACGGAACAGTAGCAATTAAAAGTATTTGGTGTATTTTCGTGATTATTTTAAGTTTCTGTTTTCTGTTTTGCTCCAAATCTCGAAAAAAATCTAAAATTTTAAAATAATTTCAAAAAAGCGAGGGGCTTCAACACGCGTCAAATTATGTGGGTGAGTCGTCCAGCTGGTCTATTATAACACGTGTTGGTTCGGTATTGGATTAGAAGCGCCCACCAAAGGAACAAATCGTAGCCGTCGATTAGATGAAATAAAGAGCCGTCATAAGGCTTGTATCATTCTCTATTGACCGTTCGTGGAAGTTGTGTGAGAGAAAGAAAAAGCCCAGAGAGAAGAGAGAGAGACCCACAACACAAACACAAAGTAGACGAAGAAGACGACGACGAAACAGCTCTCTTCTTCTCTCCTCTCTCTCAGGTCCGTCTTCTTCCCCCAAATTTGATCGCTTCCTTCCTCTTCTTCTTTGTCTTCACCTGGAAATTTCGTTTTTTTCTTATTACATTTTTTGTTTTTTGTTTTCTTCTGTGTTGTTTGACTTTCGATTTCTGATTCTGTGGTTGTTTATGCTTTGATTTTGTTGGATTTGTTAGAAAAACTTTCCATTTCATCTGGGTTTTGAAAAAGTTTCCTTTTTTTTTTTTTTTGG
>Ga0041059_1002525_pt1 | contig 13514 bp, 14 predicted proteins | sample AraColnosormetaG_FD_56232 | JGI IMG/M metagenome (GOLD analysis project Ga0041059, IMG submission 56232) | Arabidopsis roots microbial communities from North Carolina, USA - Col MF nosort | ecosystem: Host-associated > Plants > Roots > Unclassified | place: USA: North Carolina | collected...
GTGGGGGAGAAGGTGGTAGAGGAGGGAGAGGGGGAGGTGATTCCTGAGGTAGCGGAGGAGAATCCTCTGGAAGAGGATTGAACTCGGTTGATTTTTCTGCAACAGGTTCCATAACATCCAGTGATTGCTCCTTTGTCTTATTCTCACAGAAAGAGGAAGGTGCTACATCTTTCCGCTGGCCTGATACATCTTCCATTTCAAGTTCATGATCGACATCCTCCAAAACTCGATGGCATTTATCACTCGAGGTATCATGTATTTCCAGGTCGTCTAAAGCACTGACACGTTCCCCCGCAGATGTGCTTTTTTCTTTTTGTGATGTTGGAAGATCGTCATCTTCTTCATCATCTTCAAAATTATGAGATGAAAAAAACCCTGGCAGCTGAAACGTTGCATTGCTGCAGAAAAAACGACAAACAAGTTAATAAACCCTCTACAGAATGGCAACAGACCTTGCCTGTTATTTTTTCATCAGCAACATATATAATCCGGAGAGTACACTACTAAGCAAGACAATCGTTTAGCATACCTGCCATACTCATCAACAAGCATCCCTTCCATTTCCCTGATAGGATCATCTACAGCACGCTCAGATCTAGAAGGACGTCGCAGGGAAAACCCACCAGTTGCATCATCACCAGAAGCTCTAATATCATCAATATAACGACGCAGAAGAGATTCAGGGAAAACTTTCCTTTCAAGCCACAACTTCAGGACCTAAAAAAACAAAGAGGTCACTGACTCCAGCCTACAAAACTGTAAGGATAACATAGAAACAAGCAAATAGTTTAAATACCTTCAGACATTTACGACGGTTATCACTAGCACCAGTCCCTGGAGGAGCAGCGGCACCTAAAAGACGTGGCAAAGCAGCTTGCACAGTAGGAACGTAAGAAGCACCAGCAATACCTACAAAATTCACAAGCACTGGAAATTATTTAATCTTTAATGATAATAAATATATTAGGTGTTCTCTTTGTATACAGTAAAAAACAATACAACAATGCTTGTGAATTTTTTACTTCCCTGAAATGCTAATAAATACGGTATTATTAGCATTTCAGGGAAGGAAGTGAAAATTTGAGAACAGGTATTGCATCTATCCAAGAGGAAAGCTCACCTTTTTGGCTGTGCGAATGCTGGGTGATAGAGTCGACGAGAAAGAACAAGTCCACTTTACGATGGAAGTGAGATTCACTTTCCAACTTTCGTATGAGAAGTTCCACCACCTAGATAAAAACACAAACAAATTTCCAATTAAAGCAACTATTGTCTGAACAATATTACGCACCAAATGCTGTAAATAATTTTGAGAAAGCAATTTACGTAGCAAGCTAAACATCCAAGAAGTAAAGCCAGAATAAGTGCAATTCTAAATTGATTTGATATGTGCAGCCTAACAATAAGTTTGTCGAAGCCTTAAGAAAAAACATAATGAAAAACCAACCAACCATCTTACCTCACTAGCAAGCCCATACTTGGCACAATCAATTGCTAGGCGAGTTGCACGTCCAATACTTTCCCTGGTTCTTGATAAGGTCTCTAACATGCCTTCAAAAGCATCCCGAGAAATAGCAGCCTCAGTGCTACAACTAAGTGAACCTCCAACTGACTTATGCCCTGAACTAAGTCTTCTCTCTTCATTATCATCAGTCTCAATCTGATTTCTTGATAAGGACTGATGCCCATGATTTGACGGAGAAGAACCTTGTTGATGATGACCTTGAACAACTAACGGCATTGAGATGGCAGCAGAAGCTGAAGCATTCTGAACCATAAATGGGCTATGGCTCCTCCCCTGTGTATCACTGATGCTCAAGAAACTAGGGTTCAAATTCCCAAAAATTGAATTTTGTGTATGTGCAAGTTTTCTTTTTGCCTGCGCAGCAGCAATTAGATCCTTCATAGATGCAGCCGAATCTGGGGTCTTTGCACTGGTAAATGTAGCACTCCCCTTTTCTCTATTGAGGTCAAGCCTGCAAGAAAAGAATAATTATAAGCAGTAGGCGACATACACACAAAAAGATGACAGATAGAATGTGACATACATAGCAGCAGACAAGTCCTCAGACATGTCTCTTGAACCAGAGTCATTCAAACGTGATGCAGCTTTTGAAACCACTGTTAGCCTCTCTCCAACTGAAGCTGATTTGTGTCTCTGATTTGCTGGCTGAGACTGAGAAGAGCTTATTTTGTCAGATCCCGCAACCGCCTCCTTACAAGAATCACTTTGAGGCTTCTTTGCCATCACAACACCAGAAACTTTCACCGATGATTTTACAACTTTATGCTGTCCTGCAACGTGCTTGTTAGTTAAAACCAGCTGAGGGGACATCTTCGGAGATTGCAAGATCTGTTTGACATCCTTTGGCGGCAATTCATTAATGGGTTTTACCACAGGTAAGCTATTAGTAGAATTCTCCGCATTGCTTGGTAATACACGTGATGCATCCTCACAATGTTTACGCAGAGGGAACTTTCTTACTTCAGTACTCTCTGTAGATCCAGCAGATATCTTAGCTTTTGTAGAAGTACTGTGACACACATTAGCCCTTTTAGGACCATCAGTCAAAACAGATGCTGCTTGGGGAACAATGGCTGGTTTTCCATGTAATGGGGTTTTTGGATCTTCATCATCATCTTCGTCGTAGATACAAACAGCCCTCCGTTTTTTCAGCGACTGTGCAGCTGGAGCCTTAACATTACGAACAGGAGAGGAACGGTCTTTCTGTTCCAGATGACCTTTCCCAGATTTATCACGAGACCCAGAAAAAGAAGGAGAGGTAGCATGCTCCATTGTCTGTCTCTGGCGCTTTGTATATGCAACTGCTTCTTTATCATATTGAAAATTTCCACCGCGAGCACCTAATCCTAAAACAATTTCACGCTTAATATCTGATACAGTCCCAGTAGAATCAGATCCATCATCAATTTCACACTTTACTTTATTGTCTGCACTTTCACATCGCGGCTTTTTAGCAGCACGTGAGCTTTCATCTACTCTTGGTGCAAGCTTACCTTGTTCACTTTCAAGCCTCCTTTTCTTTCCGGAAACCCCAACCTTGATGCCAGGTGAATTTTCATGCTTATCAGCAGACACTTTGGAGCTGGTTTTCTCTGTCAACAGACCTTTCGATTTTTTGGAATCAGAGTTACCACTGGCAGTTCGACCACCAGGCACATGTGAGTTATTGCTTTTGTCTCGATGAACTGTATCTTCACCTTTTCTATCAGAGCCACCTGCTTCCTTCTTAATTCTCTTACCGTTAGCCAGCTTCTTTTGGCCATTACCAAAATGTTCATTGCAAGCACTACCGTCAGTTCCTTTATCAAAATCTTCTTTCTTTATTTTAGGGTCAAATGAACTATGCTCCAGTGACTCGCTAACAGGGGATGTGGTTTTGACCTTTGATTCCAGAAATGAAGATGAATCTAGCTTCCTTATCTCAGCCTTTCTCTCCTCACCATTATTCTCATCTAATTTGGGGAAGCAAGGATCCACCCTAAAATTAAAGTTATCAGTTCTCTCAGACTCAATGACAATATGATCTGTTCCATCCACTATCTCAGCCTTTGTCAAACCAGGTTCAGTAGCATCCAGAGAATCCTCATCGCCCAAAGCATTTGACTTGTGATTCTGCAACCCTTCAAATGCAGTGCAGATTTGCTCTACAGCTTGTGCAAAGTACTTGACAGTTTTACCTTGACATCTTGCTAATAGTTTGCTCTTTGCCTCACTAGTGAAGGCTTGGATATCAGGTGGCGCAACAAAAGCTCTGCAGTAAAGGAAGATAACTTTGTCAATGATCAGTTTGTAAAAGACAAAATCAACTCCAAAGATATTGTCAGCCAAAAAGAAAAACACTTGGTAACATGTTGAAACACCTGATAACCGAGGTCTACTACTTAATTCCTAGCAACATGATATACTGACTAAAGTTCATATACCTTTCTGGATGAGAAGGTACCAGAATCAAAGAATAAAAGAGAATAGCTTACATTTCCTCTGTTCCAAAGAACTGAACAAAGTACTTCTTTGGGTCTGGCGCACGATCCCAATCTTCAGGCCGGCTGATCTGAAACTCAAAACCAAATTACTTCACAAGAGAGACTAACTAAAGAGAATTGTATTAGAGAGATTCGGAAGCTCATTATTTATCGAGATGAATAACATGTGTGTTTCATAATTCAACCATGGAATCTGACCGAGTAACTAGATAGATGAGTTAACTGACTTTCAAACCAACTTAATCATGAAGCCTAGTATCTCAACAAAAAGAAACAGAACACACTAGAGCTCAATTCGACGAAGTTAATGTGTATTCTAGAATTCGTAACGATAAAAACAGAAGACCCAACAAGTTAAAGATGATGACTATGGACTTAAGGACTATATGAGAATTCAATTAGAGAAGAAGCAAAAAAAACAAGAATCTGTGTAAGAAAAATTAAAACCCAATAGAGGAATCATAATGATAACGCACCTTGGCAGGCCAAGCAGGGAAGCCTTTGACTTTGGCGAGAACCAGATCACCGAGAACCAACTGCCCTTTGGCTTTGGCCTTGCTCGCTCCTCTTTTACGCCCAGGAGCCATAGGCGAGACCTCTATAAACCCTAATTTTGAACGCGAAATTGGAACACCCAACAGAATTACGTATTCCAATCCAACCCAGACACCCAATTAGAAGAATTCTCCGATTCCTCCTATCCGAAGATTATTCCACCGGAAGAAGCTCGCTGATTAAGGTAGTAGCGGAGACAGCTACGGATCACGAAACGAGAAACAGCGACGTAGCCGAGAGAAAGAGAGAGCGAGATTGATCCAGACAGAGAGAGATGAGGCGGTCGCGAGAGAGAGACGATGGGGTTAGGGCTGAAAGAAGGTGAAAACTTTCCAAGGAGTTTTTGTGAGAAGTTTGGTTTACTGTTGTCGGCGTTTTTTCCCCTTTCAATTTCCTTTTTCACCAAGGAGAGATCGAAATCGAAAAAGGTTTTTCCTTATTTTCCAATTTACCTTATTTTGTAGTTTAATCTCACTACTCCTAAGTCTCAACCAAATATATTATTAAGTCATTGGGTCATTTATGTCCTCTTTTCTTGTTTACACTTTCCTACACGTTTCCATTTATACTTTTAAAAAAAAGGAAAAAAAAATCATGTTTTCCATTTTTACACATTATAGAACCAACAAAATCATATAAACATGTAAACCATAGGATAAATTAACAATTCTGCTAGTATTTAAAAAACTTTTATTAGAGTGAGATTGTCCAAATATAATTCAGAGTAACAGAAGCAAACACTAGCAATTGAAGGCTCAGCTCAACACGACAAGACAACACCGTACAAGAATTTTCATAAAGATCTTAAGATTCTGTCCCTAATTCAAAGAGCATAATCAAAGACCAGTGTTAACACAAGAATATGATGTGTTCTAACTTCTTCTATATAAAAAGAGGCAAATCAGAATAGATGTGGCTTTGACTTGATGAGGTAAGCAAAAACATGAAACCGAAGAACATCGATCAAGAGCATAAGGAAACAGCAAACCCCATCTTCTAACATAAACTAACCAACTAGAACTGGGGTTTCTGAAACTAGACAATAATCTCATCATTTTAGACTTTCTAGTTAGTATAAAATGATGCATAAATCAAAGATTTGCAATGCATCAAACTGCACATAAAATTAAGACCCAAAGCCAAGCGTTAATCCAATATTCATTTTACTGAATCAGATATGAGACTGTAAACACTAAACATGCGAGGAAAAGATTTCAGAAATATAGTCATGATTGATTTATGAATGAATAAAAACAGTTTGAGAGATCATGCCCTCAGAGCATAACTTCATCCATAGAAAAAAGTAATCTAACAGGATCAAAGCAAAACTGGTAAGAGGAAAAGAAGAAAATTTATTACTTTGATTACCAGTTACTTCCTAACTTGAACTCTTATCTTTGCTTTCATTTCCAACTGCATCTTTCACCAACTCCAACGGTCTTTCATCAATCACTTCATCGATTATTCCAAACGCCTTAGCCTCTTCAGGAGTCATGAAATGATCCCTATCCATGTTATTCGCAACCACGTCAAGAGGTTGACCCGTGTGTTTGACATACAATTCATTTAACGCATCCCACACACGAACAATCTGTTTTGTATGAATCGTTATATCTTTAGCCTGTCCACTATATCCTCCTGAAGGCTGATGAATCATAACAGTTGCATTTGGAAGTGACCGCCTTTGCCCCTTGGCACCCGCTGCCAACAGAAGAGAAGCCATTGATGCAGCCTGACCCAAACAAATTGTGCTAATAGGAGAACGAATGTACTGCATAGTATCATAAATTGCAAGACCTGTATCAAAGACAAAGATTAAAGATGCGTCACAGACTCACAACAAACAATTTGAGACTCAGAAAGTGTTAACTCGTCACAAACCAGACACTCTTGAGACTGTGGACATTAAAACTAGTAGCAGGAATCAAGTTACAAATCCACAGAAGAACAAGTATCAACGAACAGTATCAAAGTTTCAACTATATCAAGTAATTGACAAAGCAGTGGCATATAGCGATCTGATTCCGAATCACACTAGTACGAATTTTGACGAAGCTAAAGATAGAAAATGGAAAGCGGAAGCGTACCGGCGGTGACATGGCCGCCAGGGGAATTGAGATACATATGGATCGGCTTCGAAGGATTCTCAGACTCGAGGTAAAGAAGCTGAGCGACGACGACGTGAGATGTGTCGTCATTAATGGGACCGTTGATGCAGATAATACGCTCCTTGAGCAAACGAGAGAAGATGTCGTAAGCTCTCTCTCCTCGCGATGAGTGCTCAATAACCATCGGAATCAGACTGTAGCTTCTTCTACCAGTGGCGATGCTTGTCGCCATCGACGATGGGGTTGATGATAGCATCTTGGCGCCGGAAACGAGACCCCTCATCATCGGAATCTAGGGTTGTTCTCGGAAGAGTGAAATTGCTCGAGAAATGAAAACTCGTCTTGAGCTTAGGGATTTCAGATTTATTAAAGAGTTACTCTCTTTTTTATTCTTTTTTTAATTGTTTATTGGAGTGGAAAATTAGTTAGACAACAAAATTTTGTTTTTTGTATTTTTTGATTATTTTGCAAACTACTTAACCAATAAATACTTTGAAACTTTGAATACAGTATTCTGATATTCGATTATTCATCTAACGTACAAATTAAATTCAACAAAACCTTAATGCCTAATTTTGACTCTCAATGTCACAACCTATTTTGCCTTATTGTTTTGAATGAATGAAATGCAGCAATACACTTTTTACTTTCTATTTACTCCTCAATCTATTATAAAAGCCATTGACTTCTTGCTTTTGGATTACAAAAACCAAAAGTGGACAGTCGATAACGAGACCGACGGAACCTAAGTACCTAACTAACCTTAGTCCACAGCCTTTTTGTTTCTCCGACCAGTTAATGGCTTAGGCAATCCGTCAAAAATAGAACTAGCCATGGCTACTTGTGTGAGTAACTCAGGTTTCAGGGTCCACTTTGAGGTTGGCCATAGCGATGAACCGTTGCTGTTACAGTTTGGTTCTTGTAGACTAGATGCGCTAACAGATTTCCTCACGCTTGAGAAGCTGTCTCCCACAGGAGCATCCATCAAATTGATTGGTATGGAATTGAGATGTCTGGTTTCTGCTGATAAGTTAGCTCTGCTTGATGCTTTGGATCTCAGTGCTAAATTTTTTCCAGCTATTGCAGAAAACGCGCCACTGCTGCTTCTGTTCTCTTCCTTCAACAGCAATTCTGGAGCTCGTGAACTAAAATCGGCTTCAGATTTTTGGCGTCTTCTCATTGGCTTATCAGTAGAGTTCACTTCTCCTCCTCCTGCTTTTGAAGGGTTGGGTGATTGGTTAACCTCGGCGATAACTGCATCTACCAAGCTTCTTGATTTTCTGTGGTGGGATAAGGGAGTACTGGTGGCGGGGAAGGGAGTGAGATACTGATCATTGTCTTGGAGTTGAGAAGCTTCGTTCTTGTAGACTGCCATCCCAAAACCTTCAGAAGCTCTTCTGTTTTTTGGTTTCAGTCCATAATAACCTTGCAAGGAGTTCATGGCTGGAGAAATCTTCTTTTCTGAATGGTTCAACCTCAAAGACTGGAAGGAGTCAAATACGTCCTGGTGGTTGCCATTGCTAGCTGAGGATGAAGCTTGCTCGGACCAATCCTCTCTGCAAAAAGATTTCATATGTCAGTCATGGGGATAGGATCACTTTGATATGTGGATGCCCTTTAATGCAAATCAGTATACTACCATCATGATCATTCAAGGCTCTACTTAACTGTCTCAATTCTCGACATCTTTACTCGTCCCCTTACCTACGTCCTCATTCTTATATCAATGTGAAAAAAATTCTAGGACGTAGGTTGTATGCACTAACCAAGAAACTTAAGGTTCATAGCCCATTAGGCACAAACTATTGCGCATAGAAACTTTCGAGTTTTGGCTGTGCAGGAAACCAGAATTTGAAACGTCAAAACTGCTCTTTTACAAGGACCTGTTGTACCCACTTGGTTTTCTATCATGTCTCCCTTAAGCATTTTCCAGCATAAACAACTCTCACTAAGCATTTTCCATCTTATGTAAACTTCTTTCTATAACCTGGTCTATGTTTCTTTGAATGAACTTGGGAAATGCACAGTAGCACAACTCAAGTAACATATGAATAAATCCATCACTGAAGATAAAAATCAAAGTAACAGACTACAGCCTTGTCATCTAAGAAGAGAGGATAAAGAGGCTTAAAAGTACCCATGATTTAGAGAGCCATTAGATAAGCATGGGGAAGGAGGATGTCTTCCAGGTAATGGTATTCGGAGAGACTCAAGAGCAAACATCTGAAGATCAGTTACAAGCCCATTCAGCTTCGTGATATCTGCAACCTGAAATAGCACTTTCTAAGAACACAAGGAAAAAAAACTAATCCAGCATCCAAAGCATATACACTCATATATTATAATACATACCTCAACGCCATACTTAATGGCAATGCCGGCGAGAGTATCGAACTTGGAGACCCGGTGTTCGATATAACCAGCGCATGTAGAAGCCGAAGACGGTGGAGACGAGGTTGGTGGCGTGATACGAAGGATTTTCGAAACAGAACATGATCTTGAAGGACTCCTTTCATGGAAACCTTGAGATCGATCTACGAATCCATAACCACGGAATTTTCTATTGCTAAATTCGAAACTCCCATTGAAACCAGAAATTCGCCTTCCTCGTTCCGTCAACATTGTTGGAACTAACCTATTTCTGAAACTAGATCTGATCAAAAATTCTCGGATTCCGGTAAAATAGAAGAGGAAAAGGGGAAAAAGCGAAAACGAGAAACGAGGGAGAGACGTTGAGAGATTGAACAAGAGAGGTGAAAACTCGTGGAGTGAAATGGAAGGAAATTTTCTCGTAGATTCAATGTGAACTTTTTCTCGCCGGATTTACCGGGAAAAAAACGAACGAGAGATCTCTTCTCCGGTTCTCCCTCTCGTCGCCACCGGAAAACGACACACTATTATATATTTTTCTTTTTTCGAAGAATAGAATTAATTATTATTAATGTTCAAAACAAAAACCGCGTTACAGCTTATCCATAACGAAAGCAAAAAAGAAAAATGATCAGATGACAAAAAAGAAAAGAAAAAAAAGTTATTCAAAAATAAAATAAAAATAATATTAGCAAACTAAACCAGTTTAAGTTTCATTAGGTTCAATTAGGTTCAACTGCGGATAAAGTGCAGTGCAGTTCAAATAATAACAAAAACATATATATGCAAAAACATTCGTTACTATTTGAACCGCACCGCATTGTTCGGTTCAGTCACCGTTCCACGGACAACAACCCACCGCATACCAAATTTATTTATATGTAGTAATTGACAATTTTTAAATAGTAAATAAAAAGCGGTCTAATCCACAAACGGATTTATCAATATATGTTTCTCTTATGAATTGACAATAAAGTGAGTAATAAAATCTCTGGCGAAGATTTCTTGTCATCTTTCTTGGTTGCCTACACAATGAAATTTCTTGGCTGAAAATAGGTTATAAACATACATAGATGAGATCAAATCCAACTCCAACTAACAGTGAGAAACAAAGCTTTTCAGAAGAAACACAAAATTATATATATTTTGTGAAGGGAATGTATACAATAGTGTAATGTAGTATTAAAACGCAGTTAAAGGCTTTACAGAGAAGGATTGAAACATAACCATTTCAATTTAACCTCTTTTTTATTTTTAAATTCTTCAGCCAACATATCGGAGCAAGACTCCATCGTTGCCAAGCACAAATCCTTTCTTGTCATCCACAAATCTGCAACAAAAAACAGACAGGAATTGAGAACTGATTAGTTTGTTCGTTTATGCTAAAGTATTTGAGATTTGAGATGAGATGAGATGGGTGGGAACAATGATGGTTCCCAATGATGGTATTGAAGGAGTGTGTTTTGATGTTTGAGTTAGAGACTTACTTGACTGCGTATAGGTTAGCTGCGATATTATCAGCAGCTTTGTCACGGTTCCATGATTTGCCTCCATTTCTTGTTCTCAGTAGTATGCCACTGCCTCCTGCTGCCCATGCTTCTTCCTGCAATACCCAAAAAAAAAAAAAAATGGTGTAAAGATCGGAGCAGATTCAGAGTTTTGAGTGATCATCGTGGAAACTCATTTACCTCTGAGCGATATCCAACATCTAGAATGCCAAAGCCACGGCTTTGTACTGGAACTTCTTCAAACTCCTCTGTAATCTGAGCAATTATAACAGAGGAGATCAAAATCAGATGCAGTTGGAAGTTGAAACATTGGAAGAGAATTTAAATCACAAGGAAACAGTTTTTTTATTTTATTTTCCTTGTTATTAGTCCAGGGAATAGCAGATAACAAAAGAAAATTGTGTTTCTTAGTTCATGGCTAGATTTGGTTTCATCCTCTAAGTGGCAAAAGAACCCAGAAACTCGCAAGTAAATACCAAAACGAGAAGAAAAGGAAATTTTCAGAGAATAAAACTGCAAGAAGTGAGGAGAGTCTTGCTGCTGTACTTACCCCAGTACCTTTGCTAAGATAAAGTCCTCCACCACGAACAAGAAGCCAAAGACCACCATCAGCTCTCCATCCCATGTTCTGAATTCTTCTAGCAACAGCTCTATTGTGTGGTTGCCAGTAAGGCTGCAATATACCAATACTATGGTGAATGACAGTCTAAAGAGCACGCAAACCACACACAAGAACAAAGAGAGGGATTGGTAGTCCCTTGTAAGACACATAATACCGTTTACTTAGACAAAGTACTTTTTAATCAAAATCAAAATCAGCAATAAGACTGAGCCTAAGCAAGTGCTAAAACTTCACCTAGCTATGTCATAAAAAGGACTAAGAGTTCAAAAGCAAACCACAAGTATAAATGTATTTCTTCATAGCCTTAATTGAGTCTCACCTGCCCAGGCTCCCATGTCAGAAAGAAGTTACCACGGCTCGAAACAGCGACATATCTTCCATCAGGTGAACGATTAACAGCACTGAAAGTTCCCGTGTAGTAACTAGCACCACTGATTCCACTGGATACTGTTCTGCAAGACCATAGGAAATACTGAATTAAGGTCTACTCTTTGATCTCTATTGAATCTGGATGGAAAAGACAATGCCAATTCCCTAGTATAAACCAAAGAGAGGGTAACGAACCTGTTCAAGGTAGCTGAAACAGTTTCCTGAATAGCAGCTTTCCAGTTATATCCCCTGTTTGAAGTAACATAAATAGCACCTTCATCAGTAACCATCTCTGCACTCTTATCTTCTGTCGCTTTTATAAACACCTACAACAACATTTGTAACAAACACATTCTCATAAACAAAAACAACAACAATAGAAATCTCTGAAAACACCAGAAGAAACAAGATATAATACCATATCTCCAGGAAGCTGAGAACTTAGAGGAATCCTATCCCAATTCTCTCCAGCATCAGCAGTGTACAATAAAATCGCAGGTTTGCCAATAATCCATCCTTCTTTGCCTTTAAAGCTAATCGAATTGAATCTATAATTGAAATCTTCTTCTTCAGCTGAAGGAATCGAACGTGGATTCCAAGTGCTTCCACCATCTTTAGTCTCTAACAAAGTCTGTCTCGTTCCAAGTAAAAACCCTAATTGACATTTCAAGCAAGAATCAGTAAGTAAAACAATTTCGAACTTAAGAACGGAAAATTAAAGAAGAAGAAGAAGGAGTAATTACCTCGGCTAGGTTCGTCGGGGACGAAAGCAATGTCGAGAAGAACAACACCGGGATCGATTGGGAGAAACACTCTTTCCCATTCGGATAACTGTTCATCAGCTCTCGCTGGTCCAACAATGGAAGAAAGCGAGAGTGATACAGCTGCCGATTGGTACAGAAGCTCCCGCCGACTGAAAGATAAGGATGAAGAGGACGATGATGGTGATGGAGATGGAGGAGGAGAAGATGAGGCTTTAGGGATTAGGCGATGAGAAATGCGTTGAGAGAGGAATCGAGGAGAAACAGAGGGCTTGAAGAGAAGATAACCGTCGCAGAGTTGCAGAGACGCCATTGATGTGTGTAAATGTTCTTCGATCTCTCTCACTCTCTTCTCTTTCTCTCTCCCGCCTCGAGAATACATATCCTTTTGCTGTGGTTATCTAACGTCTACGTAGTGTACACGTGTCGTTTTATTATTGGTGTAATTGTTTCTAACAATCATATTTTAATTTACCTTTACTTCCAAGTTTTGAGTATATAAACTCAAATGTAATTATTTTCACGTTGATAGGGTTTTCTCTCTCTTCTCTCTCCTCATCTTTCAGAGAGTTTCAGCTTTTTTGGCCAGCAATGACTGGCTTTATCAGCAGTGTTTGGTCGGCTTCTACTCCGGCATCGCTGGCTTCCTTAGAAGCGTTGGCTGGCTCAGCTTCCGGCATCGACCGGCTACTTTTAGCGGTGGTGGCTGGCTTATCTCCCGAGAGCAAGATACCCTCTTTCTTGTTTCGTCGGGCTTTTCTCCGGCGTCTTTAGCCGGTTTTTTCTCCGGTTTTTTGACCGGATTTAGATTTGATTTGTTTTTTTTTTATCTTCTGCTTGTAGTTCAAAGATTGATGAACCCTAAGAGTTAAAAAGATGTTGATTGAAGAAGAAGAGGAAGAAAAAGAAAAAGAAGAAGAAGAAGATTTGCACTTCGTGGAGTCAAATTCTCGTCCAAGCTACAACTGAAATTTCGCCATTAATCTTTTGAGCGACGAGTGAGCTATGCCAATTAAACAAGTTTTCCGGTGTTTCGGCCGGAATTGAAGCTTCTGACGGCGACTCCCTTCTCTTCCAGTTCCTATGTGTCCTTCAAAATGTTTCCCACTGACACGTGTTTTCTATGCGGCGCACAACAATCATTTGTTCTCTTCCTTCAGTTTAGGGTTTATTCATTTGGGCTTTTGGGCTGTTTTTTTTTTTTTTTTTTGTG
>Ga0041059_1002526_pt1 | contig 13513 bp, 8 predicted proteins | sample AraColnosormetaG_FD_56232 | JGI IMG/M metagenome (GOLD analysis project Ga0041059, IMG submission 56232) | Arabidopsis roots microbial communities from North Carolina, USA - Col MF nosort | ecosystem: Host-associated > Plants > Roots > Unclassified | place: USA: North Carolina | collected 2013-09-02
CCACTATAGATTAGTGTTTCCATAAAGAAGATTCATTGGCTTATGTATCAATGACTATTTAAAAAAAAAAAAAAATTGTAAACTAGACAAGATTTTTGCTAACAACCCCAATTATCATTAACTAATTAATTAATGATTTTGTTTCTGTCCCTAATATAGACAGCACAAGTTGTTGATTAAGATTCTTTGTACCACCCTACTCTTAGCTTTGGTCCTAGACAATCAATATAATTAAGTAGGTCCAAATCCAAGGCTTGTTTATGTGAATGTGAAATAAGAAATAATCGGTGATTTTTATTCAAAAAAGAAAAAATAATCGGTGGTGGTCGTTCAATCAGTAATCTCGAGGTCCGAAAGCACAATGCATATCACGAGTTCAAGATTTACTGGTGATTACAATTAACTTGGCACATTGTAATTACAAGATTTTTATATATATATTTCATGTTTCACTAACCATAAGGTAAGGAAATAAAAATAAAAATGAAGGAGTGATTAGTTGGAGCCGTAGGCCGTAGGGAACTTCGTCGTTTCTCGTAGAAAAGAGTGTAGGGACGACAAGAGTTGTTGTGAAATGGACGACTGTGATCGTTAATGTGACTCTCTTTGTCCAATCATGTGTTAGCTGATTCCACACGAAACATAGACCTTATCACACTGGAAGTTTACTTGACACATGTCTCTACTCTTTTATTCATCATCACTCAGACCTTACTGTTTGGATATTTTGGTGGATTCAACTTTGTCGTTTAGTCTCATTCATCGGCTCTCTCGCGTGTATCGCACGCAAATAGAACACTCAATGGCCAAATCTTGGAAGCAGTCAATGGCCACCAACCTTCAATAAATTACCACTAATCATTGGATAGTTCTAAGAAATGTCTACTTTCATATATTAATGCCAATTTTACCGGTTAAATTTTGACTTGACAACAAAAGATTTAACTTTTCTTATGAATACAAAATCAAAGAATAAATTTAAACTGAACAATTGGTATACGAGATAGAGAAACCAACTTCGATCAAAGTATGAGTAACGAAGCTTGATCAAAGTATGAGTAGGTTAAAGTTAAATTACTTTTAACAAGGTAGAGACAGGAGTGGTCGTGGATATAGGTTAGACTAGTCTAAGTGATGGAGCTTAATTAGACGGTTACGAATTGTTTTGCATCACATTCCTAATAAGTACATTAGATGGGTTTGATACAAATCGATGGATATTTATATTGTATTGCTTCCAATTCTCATATTAAAAACATTTGGAACCACATGCAAAAATTTATATGCTTGTAACATAAGTATATAATCTATTTATTTGTTTATTTTGTCAATGCTTAGTGATCAAATTAACAAAGTATAAGTATATGTATGTTTCTATAATATCTGAAATATTTATTCCTAGATAATATGTGTATGCCAAACATTTGATATCGTGTATCTGTAATCATGTTTTTTTAGCAGAAGTCATGAGTTCATACCAAAATTAATATGCAAATTTTATGTTTTTTCTGATGATGGGATTAAATTTGTCGTACTTTTTTGATAAGACAGCAACTATAAGCTTAAGTCAAATTTCTGAAATTGGTCCCCCACACCTCTAAATTTTTGAATCGTTTGTATTTTTTTTGTTACTAAATACAAAATAATGTAAAATTTAAATTTGTACGGCTGGATTCTCTTATCCGATCTATCGCATGCCAATTTCTTCAGGGACCACAATTAGAGGAAATCGTTATCACGACACGTGTCCTCCGATATTTTTGGCGCCGAGTAGTGACGTCATTATTAATGGTCCCCTCCTTCCTTGCTTTTTTCCCATTCGTCTACTCTCCTTTTTCTTTAACAAATTATCTTTTTTTTCCTCCGATATTCTTCAAAATTTGTTTTAAAATCCTTTGCAGATTTGTGTAATTTATTTACTTTTGCTTGGTACCAAAAACAAATAGAGCAAAAATGAGCAATTCTTTTTGATAAGCAGAAAAAAATGTTAGGAACGAATGAAGAAAAAGTGATGCAGCTATTTCCTTTTACTGTCACTTCGTAATTCGTATCATTCTTTTGCCGTCAACTTCTACCATCTCTTTTTTTTGTAAAACGATAAAACTTTTTGTTGTCGCTGTAAATGTTAGTAATCTGACCTAATCCCAATTTATTATGGATCACCAAAAAGCTGGTACTCTACAATTTAATAATAAAAGAAGAAGAATAAATATAGGAATAAATCGTCTTTTTTGGTGTAAGCTACATATAAAATTCAAACCGTCAAACACACATACACATCGAAACCCTTATATTTCATTTTCTTTCTGTTTTAGAGAAGAAAGTTTCTATAATTGATTGATAAATCTGAACATCAAAGCTAAGAATTTCTCTTCTTTTTTTCTTCTTAATTCATCTTTCCCTCTCCGAAACAGAAATTCAAAAACAAATTCAACACGAAAACGATGGCGTTTCATAACAATCACTTTAATCATTTCACCGACCAACAACAACATCAGCCTCCTCCTCCGCCGCAACAGCAGCAGCAACAACATTTTCAAGAATCAGCACCCCCTAATTGGCTCCTCCGCTCCGACAACAACTTCCTCAATCTCCACACAGCTGCCTCTGCCGCCGCTACAAGCTCCGATTCTCCTTCTTCCGCCGCCGCTAACCAGTGGCTCTCACGATCCTCATCCTTCCTCCAACGAGGCAACACCGCAAACAACAACAACAACGAAACATCCGGTGACGTCATCGAAGACGTTCCCGGCGGAGAGGAGTCAATGATCGGAGAGAAGAAGGAGGCGGAGAGGTGGCAGAATGCGAGACACAAGGCGGAGATACTGTCTCATCCACTATACGAGCAACTTTTGTCGGCACACGTGGCGTGCCTGAGGATCGCAACGCCGGTGGATCAGCTTCCGAGGATAGACGCACAGCTTGCTCAGTCTCAAAACGTCGTGGCTAAGTACTCAACTTTAGAAGCCGCTCAAGGACTCCTCGCCGGCGATGACAAGGAGCTTGACCACTTCATGGTAACTTAACTTCTCTTTCCTTCTTACCACTCTCAATTCCCATTATTTTATTCCTTTTCTTTTCTTTTGGAAAATAAAATCACTAAAAATTACTTTCATCTTTTATATTTAAAACGGTTTGACAAATTTGAATATTTTGTTGTTAATTATCTCCAAATTTATAAAAGTAAATTAGAGAAGAAAATCAAAAATTCTTTCTAGACTTGTACTTTGCACCGACAGACATGATCAGTGGGTTGGATAAATCGTCAGTTAAAAATTTGGATATTAGTTTTGCACAGTAGTAATTTGACAGCATAAGGTTTATTTTGAGATAGATTTTTGCTGAGTGTAAGTGATTGAGCAATTTCATTGATTGCAGTTACGGATACAGTGATCTGACAAAAACTAGTTTGTCACTTTCTGTATCTATATCCCATATTTTACTGTTCATGGACGTATTTGTATGATTGTATCTGTTGTCTGAAAGATATTTCCATGTTTTTGTGCAGACGCATTATGTACTATTGCTTTGCTCTTTCAAAGAACAACTGCAACAGCATGTTCGTGTTCATGCAATGGAAGCTGTTATGGCCTGTTGGGAGATTGAACAGTCGCTTCAAAGTTTTACAGGTTAGTTTTTAAGACTTCTACTAAATTATCAACTTTAATTTGTCATTTAGCTGTTATGGTAACTTTTGTATTTCACTATAGTATTGTAAAAGACACAAGGTTCTTTTATTTTATTTCTCATTTCAATGCTGTTTTTTATATTTAGTACCTACTTCTTGAGGTTTTAATTTAACACTTGTTTTGTTGAATGAGACAGGGGTATCTCCTGGTGAAGGCACAGGAGCAACAATGTCTGAGGATGAAGATGAGCAAGTAGAGAGTGATGCTCATTTGTTTGATGGAAGCTTAGATGGGTTAGGGTTTGGTCCTCTAGTTCCCACTGAGAGCGAGAGATCTTTGATGGAACGAGTCAGACAAGAACTCAAACATGAACTCAAGCAGGTAACTAGTGAAATATACTATATCCATCATTTACTACTACACATATATAAGATCAATGATAACAAATCCTTCACACCTTATTATATATCGTTGTAGCTAAAGTAAATATGCTTCTATTTAGTCCAATCAACCAAGAACTTGTCAAAACTTTATTTTTGATCTACAAAAAGACTCAAATGAATTTATGATTTTTAATTGTCTGAAGCTTGTTTGATGAGTTGTCAGTTTGCAACATCTACATAGTACTTACACGCACTTATATGCATGAAAATTGTGGTACACACTATATATAGTTAGCTTAACTAATGATATTGACCCATGTTTTTGTGAAAAGGGTTACAAGGAGAAAATTGTGGACATAAGAGAGGAGATACTGAGGAAGAGAAGAGCTGGAAAATTACCAGGAGACACCACCTCTGTTCTCAAATCATGGTGGCAATCTCATTCTAAGTGGCCTTACCCTACTGTGAGTTCCCTCTTTCTACTTCTTCAGTCACTCGCATGAACACGCCTCGTGGGTCTTTACCTAGTTCTGTCCCGAAAATCTTTGACTACATCATTTTTGCAACTTCATATGCTTTCTCAATCTCCTAAGTTTTAAATGAATCATGTAAATTTTGACAGGAGGAAGATAAGGCGAGGTTGGTGCAGGAGACGGGTTTGCAGCTCAAACAGATAAACAATTGGTTCATCAATCAAAGAAAGAGGAATTGGCATAGCAATCCATCTTCTTCTACCGTCTCAAAGAATAAACGCCGAAGGTACTTTGCACCAACATAACTTTATAGGAAGAGTATCCAAGAAAAGACAAAATATGATCACACGATAAGATACAATCTCTGAAATATATATATGTTAGGTGTGACAAAGTTTAGCTTGTTTATGTATGGTTAGATTAATGTTTAGTTACATTTTCAAGATATATGGAGTCATTAAATTTGGAGGGTTTTCTTTATGAAGCAATGCAGGTGAAAACAGCGGAAGAGACCGTTGAGATCAAGCTTGCATGTAGAGATCCAAAAGCTTTATAGAAAGGTGGAGGCATGAAGACAAAGAATTCTTACACAACAAACGTAGGACGTAATTTTGTGCCAGTACATGGTATGGCTTTCATATTTGGTAATGATTAGGGCCACACAAAATTAAACCCCAAAGCATGATTTGTAATATGAGGTTTTAGATGGACTTTATGATAGGATCGTCAGTCTTCACTGCCATCTCCATTCTCCACCATCAATCCATCATTATATCTTGTGAATAACATGGAAATTTCTCGTTATGCATTTAATTTGTGCAATCATTGGCCGTAATCTACACAAATATACATATTAATTTAGCTTGAATATATTATCTCAATTAATGGTTTCAATTTTTTTGTTTTGTTTTGTGAGTGGAACCACTTTTTATGTGGAATTGTTAACCCTAATGCCAAAATCTAAACTCTGCGAAGGTCGCCAGCAAACGAAAGAAAGAGATTATCTCCGCCGTTGTCAAAATTATTAAAAGGGATTATAAAGTTTTTCAATTTGGGCCCCTTTCCTGCGTTTTCTTTATTGTCCATTATGGGCCTCATTGTCTCTAGACTCTCTACCTTACAGGGTTTGCTCGCCGACGTTTCATACATAGTCCTCTTGTTTCTAAGGATGCCGATTAACACTTTTCATTTTTATCAACAAACTGGCTTGCAAGGGTTTTGAACCTGAGTGATGACCTACCATTTCTATCCATACTATAATCAGATTTTTTTTTGTTCTTTTTTATAATCAAGTTGGTGAAATAATTAACAACAATACTAGCACAAATCATTAACATAATGGTTCATACCTCATAGCCATATAAGATCATGAAAAAGTTATAGTTTTAGAAGTTTGTTTTTATTTTTAGTTAAAATTTAGTTTTTCCAATTAAGACCGAGTTATTAGTTAACAATGTAAAACTTAAGTAAATGCGATTTCTTTGGATTGGTTTGATTCGACTACAGTAAAACATAGGTCTTTGTTTTGTTTTAACCATAATAAAATCAATTGGATTATAAATAACTTTAGTTCTAATTCCGTTTACACATTTAGGTTTGCTTCAATTATAATCCTTCATGGAGATAGATAGCTAGATTAGTGGTGGTAATAATGTATGAGTTGAGAGAGTCTCTTTTTAGGTAGAATAAGATTGCACATGACGTGGCATTGTGAACGTTGTGGGGTTTTGTGATTGGTCTTGTCTTCTACTTACAAGACAGTCATATGAGAGGAGCATTTTAGAGCTGGCCCAATCATAAAAGACAGCTAGCTCTCTGTGACTCTGTGTTATCCGTTATGTTGCAGCAGCGACGAAAACAATTTGCTTCTTCTTCTTCTCTTTTGTCCTTATAGATAATACTTTTCTTTTCAAAATCAATTCACAATTGCTGAAGATATCAAAGATTCGTTATCTGAAAGTGACGCAGAAAAAGTACACAAAATAAAAGTGTTAGTGGGTAACTGGAGGATAGATAGAGAATATAAACAGAGAGGACGACAAAGAAGTTCAACATTCTCTCTAGTTTATCGCGCGCTTCTTTCTGTTACACGTTAGCCAATCTATGAGGAACATTTTCTGATTTTTTTATATGTAAGTATATTAGGATAATCATTGATACAAATATTCGATTCATCTGGTGTTTCTCTAAAAGATTAGGATATTTATGGGAGAAGAAGCTCTTCCTCGAACACCAATACGAGGAAATAACGTTCAATGAAGTTTGACATTACATCTTAATATTATATTTTAAGATATTTTTTAATATGCGATGAAGGAATTCATCTATGTAGTACGGTAACAATTGCAAGTTGAGGACGTCACGATTTCATTAGTTTTTATGGCATATCTATATTCGTCGTTGGGGACACGATGCAAGTATATTATTTTTTTTTGATAAAGCAAACTTTACAGTTGACAAAAAAAAATTACACCTTTACAATTTACAAAATATATGTTTAAAACATATCATAATACATTTGTTAATTAGAAACACTATGGATTTATATAGAAAATGTACTGGACTAATGGTGGATACAAATATCTAAAATGGAAACAATCAATGACGATGATTGATATTGAATGTTGTGACTCGATAGGAGATCAAGTCTAGAGATAGTTGTAAGGGAAAAAGTAGAAAAGAGTATAATACACTAAAAATGTATAGTAGACAAAACGAGCAAGATTTGAGGCATCAGAAGAGAAAGAGACATGTCGACCGGTGGCAAGTGGTAGGTATCACTATGTAACAACACAAACGTCAAAACATGTGAGAAAGCGTTTTTGCTTCGCTTTTCTTTTTCAATTTTCCCCACTTCACTTCACTTCACACAGTCACACTCTTATCCTCAGTATCTCCACTTCTTTTTTCAATGAAATGTTGTGGATAAATAATACGATAATTGGCATCCACTATCTTAAACCAGCTTTGTATGACTATGCCCGTGACAGCTTACCAGAATCTCTGTGTTTTGATTAATACTATTTCCAGACACTAAAGGTTCTTTTTTCCTAACCTAATTCATAATTAGTCGAAACGTAAAGATTGATTCTTCTAATTATTAATATTCATATATAATTCCAGTAGCTGAATCAGGTTCCTGTGTTCTATCTAAAAGTATACTATACAAATAAAAACCTTTTTCTTCTCGACATGAGTTTAATACTATATGAATATGACTACACAAATATTTTTATATTTTTTGAAAAAGATAAATATGTTGATGTTGTATACCCAAAAAATTGTGTTTTAGCTCCAAAAAAATACCAATGTCTTGCTTCAACGGTCTCAATGATCACGATCCATAAATCATAAATTTTATAAAGTTCAAACGTTTCTAGCTACAAGCTAGTTTCATATGATGCCGACACATTAATTCATAGCTTTCGTCTCTTGTCCTGTAATTAGTCTTAAATGCTTTATTTCACCCATATATAGCTTTTCACTTGACTCACGTTTCAACTCCGTTCTACCAACACTGATTTAATCCTCATCAGTTCAAAAATCTCCCTCACTCATCATTCTCTGCTATAGTTCTTGATGAATAAAAAACTCTAACCATCTCTTGTTCCATCTAAATACAATGTGGTAATTAATGAACGCTAAGATCAAATCAAGATTTGAAATGATGGAATCAAATATGCAATGATTAACCATCTATTAGATCCACACCATTATTTTAGGGTTTGTCCGTAACAGTTTATGAACAATTCAACAAAGCGCATAAAGTGAAATGGATTAAATTTGTAAGAAACATAGAAAATGTTTCTGCTTTTTATTTGCACACATCAATTTTACAAGTATATCAAATCAATATGGCGAGAGAGCATTTACATACACCTGACGTCATATTCTTACGTCATTTCTCCGGCGAACAGTTACATTCCACCGTCACACACAAGAAAACGAAAAGATATTTTTTTAAAGAATCTTTTTGTAATTAATTATTCCGTCAGAAAGAGATCAAATCAACCGTCGCCGATCTCGTCTTGGTCACCGGCGACTGAGGCAACCTCGCCGTGAAATTAGGAAAAGAACCATCGTCATCAGCTCTCACATTATCCTCGAAATTGAGCGCGTAACTCAACGGATCGTAACTGAAATCTCCAGGATAACTCTGGCTATGATGATGATGATGAACACAATTATTATAAGCACAATTGTTGTTACGACACGTAACCTTGATACGTGACTTCACACGCCGGCACCGATCTCTTAACTCTAGCTCCTGCGCCGTAGATTTGAGCCATTCGTAAGGAGATCTTGGTGTTCTTTGTTCTCCTCCGATCATCATGGCTTCTGGCTCAACCACCGCGTTGGCTCCTATACAACAGATCGGAGATCTCATTCTGTGATTTGTGACTCTCGTTGTTGATCTTGCGGTGGAGGGAGAGCTGCATTCGTTATACATTCTTGATCTTGTAAATTTTGTTTCTTTGAGGGATTTGTAAAAAAATACAGAGGAAAAGATTATATGGTTTCTTGAATTAGGAAAAAAGAAGACAAGTGAGGGAAAGAGAATGTGTCTGGTGAGAATAAATAGGAAAACAAAAAAGAAGAAGATAAGAGAGAGTAAACAAAACTCCGTGGATAATGCGTGGGCTTTTGGGCCTGATCCGCGTTTTCTTGCTAAAGTTATTTTTGTTTTGTAATAATAAATATTGCTACTTGTATAATATATAGTTTTCACCATGATAGTGCTGCTAGAGAAATTTGTTGTTTTTGACTTGAACTTTAAAAGAATCAATTTTTATTGGAAATAAGTGTATATAACAAAGGTGTTGCTACTATGTTATGAACAAAAAAAAAAAGACTTTTTGCTGTTCTATTGTAATTTGAAAAACAAATAGAGTTCCGAATGAAAAATATAAAAGTGTCTCCTTTTTGCATCTCTAATTGCTTCCATTCTCCACCACCAAGTTTCACTCGCTCTGCGTCGTCCACATCCAAAAAATAGTGTCTCAGAGGCCAAAACTTCCAACCATCTCTTTCTTGGCTTTGCTATAGTATAGGTTTAAAGTACTAACTATGTTTACCATCTCATGTTCTGAGTCTGAATCTGAAAGCTCCTCCTGCGAAATGATACCAACACACAAATGCAACAAAGTTATAACTATACTGCGTATATGTATTACTATGTCACCATGATTCCATTAGTTACATCTGTGGTAAGTCGAGGAGAGGAGGTATTGTCTGCATTTTGATCAGATGCATTGAAATAGAGATCGGAATGTTGTTGATTCCTCGATGATCTCCTACGTGATATAATTCTTATCCTCCTTCCTGCTCTAATACTTGTTTGCAGCCAAGAGTGATGTGACTATATGAAGAAAAAGGTCAAAATGTGTATGTGTCAATGAGTGATACATAAATTGGTGATGAAGAAAGAGACAGAACAAACCTGTAACCGATTTTGACCTGTTGGGGATATGAACACTGCACGACCAACATCATCCTGAGATACATACAAAAGGATAAGTGTTATATTGTAGTCGTAGACATACACATAAACGCAAAGGCATCTACAAGCTAATTCGTCTTAAAAATATTAATCAGATACATATGTACACACTTGTGTTTCTCCCATGCTAATTCTTGAGGTGCCATGGCCTAACGCAAGAATTGAACTTCCTAAGTGACACAAGAGGCTTCCTGATTCAACCACTCTTTCTTGCCGCAATCTTCGGGCTGATGGGTCCGTAACATTTACTTGATCCACAAGCAACATTGAAATATTCTGCACAATGAAAACAATTTTATCCCAAAATCAAAAAACATATAATGGAATGTGGTAAAAACTCGATTCAAGAGAAGAAGACAACATACTGATAAACATTCAGCAACTTCACCAATCAACAATCGCCTTGTCGTATGTGCCAACTCCCCCCAATGACATTCTCTTGCGATCAGATCCTCCCTGGAACGGTTAGGAGCTTGCCAGTTGTTATCATCATTGTTACCTAGAAAATTCACAATACAAAATGTCACAGAAATTCAGAGATTTTATTTCAACTAAATAGAAACCATGTCTAACCATATGTAGCAAACACTTGTCTTATACGATCCAGATGTCGAGATAAGGTTGTGATAGAATCTGGAATCACCTGCAGAATGACCAATAGATATAATTTTCATGAGTAAGTTAAAGAGTGTGTACCCTGAGAATATAAGAAACCTTTTACAATGACTTACAACAGATGGTGTATCATATCCTCTTGCGGTCAGTTGATAAGAATGGTCAGTCAGAGTCCCCTGGCCAAATAAAGGAGAGATAGATGCTTACTTCTTGAATCTCAAGTGGCCCTTAAACATCAAAGAAGATACAAAAGAGAGCAAGAGAAACTCACTCGACCAAGATTTGAATTAGCCGCTGAAAAAGAATTTACCAACTTAGAGAATTAGTATTTTACCAAGTGTTAATTTAGAGACTATTGAGAGAATATACACCTGCATTACTAGAGAATAGTGGAATTGGTGGTGATCCTTTTACCAAATACAGAGTGTGGCCTTCTTCAACATCTAAGATTTAACCCATTTAAAGAAAGATTCATTCGAAAAATGAAACCAAGTATTATGAGATGCGATGAAAAAAACAAAGGCAGGATACGATAATCTGATAAGCGTTGATCATTCTTCAAAACTCTTCCCCGGAATAACAAGCGAGGTTGTCGTTCCGGTGAAACTCCACAATAGTAACAAATATCCTGCTTCAGATCTCGTACAGGTATCTGCAAACCATAGAGAAATAAGTCTATAGCAGAACAAATATGATGCCATTGGTTATCACAACTAATGATCAACCAAGAAACCATTATGGAATACAGAAGGACACAAGGAAACACACAATTTTTAACCATAAAGAACAATCTTACAGTTCTCTCAACACTTAAGGTGTGAGTTGTAGAATGCAATATCTTAATCTTTATCCTAATCAAATCCGTGAAATCGTGCGTGTCTCCCATTCCTTTCAAAAGCTTTTGAAAAACCTGAGAACAAAATATACAAAATCCAATCAGAGACGAAAACACTAAACCAAACCAGCCAAAGACTAAACTTTTATCATCAGAATCTCCATATTTGGTGACTGATTATGAAAAGCTTACTCTGCGATCACCATTCACCACCAATATACAAACTTTGATCACCACGCAAACTCACCATTCGCTACTAACTTTAATCAAGAAACAGAGAAAACGATATTAACTAAAACCCTAGAATATGGAGAGCGAAAGAAAGCATCACGAAGACGAACGATGAGATTAGGAGGAAGAGATACCAAATGCGAAAGAGTAAGTAAGAACTTGAGAAAATCGTACAGATGGAGAACAGATTTCGGTGTGATGCTTGAACCCTAGAATCTCATCCACGATCCTGCAGAAAGATTCCTTTCTTTCTTCTTTCAATTCTGTTTTTTTTCCCTCTGCAAGAGACCTCTCAGTATAACAGATTCAAACAGAGCTTTATGCATTGCTGTTATAACGTTTGGGAAAATAACAAATATAACCCTGATTTGTTTCGCTTTTTCGTTTTAGACCTTGATATTTATATTTATATCATAAAGTCCTGAACATATGTAGAGCAAATTAAACGTTTCCATGTATAAACGGTGTGTTTCAAATTTCAATTATAGAAGTTTTTTGTTTTGTTTCCATGTGTTTCTTCTTAAAACTGAAAAGAAAAGGAATAAAAAAACGCGATAATTTTGAATCGAAGTTTCACAGAATCATGTATAATTCTCATTTTCTTTTGTATGATGAAAGAAGTGGACTTAGGCTACCAGAATCTCCGAGGGAAAAAAAATTGAAATTGTGTATATGGGCCATGCTGGCCCGTTGTTTTTAAGGGTATGCAAAAAAGATTTGGGTTCTGGGTCCATTACCCAATTTAAAAATATTTATTCATAGAAAGTGTTCTAAACATTTTTTTAACACAGAGGCCTAACTGCTATTGATTTTAGCTCTAGACCCTATTGTTGAGGAGAAGATGATGATTCTCCATAACTTTGGTGACTATTTTTTCGTCGTTTTAAAACTCTTCCCTATAACATGCAACCAAGTTTTTAGTGCATTTTATAAATTAATATTGTTGTTTCTTGGTCTTCTATTGGCGGGATGTCCATCATGGTCTCCAATTCTCTATTTGAAACTCATTAGTCAATCATGTTTAATTATTACAGTAGTTTTGTAACGCAACTTTAATTTAAGAAAAAAATTACTGTAATTTCTTATTTGGCTAAACCGTTAAACTGTAAATTGAGACAATTATAATGATTCTATATTCATATCATATCGTCGCATTTACGAGCCCTATATCGGGAATCTTTTAATTTCAGTTTCCTCTTTATATCTTAAAAAGTCAATGATTAATGCAATTTATGGAGTATAGGTGGGTTGGTGTGTGTTGCAATTACAACCTATGGCACGACAATATCTCTAGGAACAGTCTTCTCGTGGGGTTTTAACATTTATTTTTGATTAAAGTTGTTTTTACAAAGTATTAAACGGTGCAAAACTGCGAATTGTACAATCAAAAATAAAAAGATATTCAAATCAACAGCAATTTTCTAAATAAAATAAAAATAGTTATACTTATTTCACTAAATAAAATGAAAGTAAAGCAGAAATATGAAGAAAAAAAAAGTAATAGTAAAAGAAAGTTCATCTATAAAGAACTGGTGAACTCTTTTTAGCTATATTCCTTGGTTTTTCTACGAGTAACACCATTTTAGTGTAACATGTGTTTAAGTCTGGAGTGGATGCATTCTCGGTGGATGTCATGTTTTTCGATCATATATATATATACACAATACTACAATAAGATGCAACGGGTTACCACTTACCAGTAGCTAAATCAATACTTGCATGAAGGTAAACGGTTAAAAGTTAAAGCTAAGATAACACTAAGAAATCACGATACTTCTTCAATTTTAAGATAGAAGAGTTAATATTGATATGATTGAATCCTTTACAACCAAAAAAAAAAAAAAAAA
>Ga0041059_1002527_pt1 | contig 13509 bp, 12 predicted proteins | sample AraColnosormetaG_FD_56232 | JGI IMG/M metagenome (GOLD analysis project Ga0041059, IMG submission 56232) | Arabidopsis roots microbial communities from North Carolina, USA - Col MF nosort | ecosystem: Host-associated > Plants > Roots > Unclassified | place: USA: North Carolina | collected...
TTTTTTTTTTTTTTTTGGATTAAAGATATAAAGATCCTTGTATCCTAAGATGACTCAATCTTTAGAAACTAAGAGAGAATGGAATTAACACTAAAATTGCTGGTTCTGCTTCTGTTTATCTTAAATCATCATGTTGGTTCTGGCTCTATCGTCAAGTTTCTTCCCGGTTTTGAAGGCCCTCTTCCTTTCGAACTTGAAACCGGGTTTGTTAGTTCTCTCTTTTGCAACAATGTGTTTTGAGTTTGGAGTTTGTAATTAGTCATTCTTTTGACTAAAGGTACATTGGTATTGGTGAGGAAGAGGAAGTGCAATTGTTCTATTATTTCATCAAATCTGAGAGAAATCCAAAAGAAGACCCTCTTCTTCTCTGGTTAAGTGGAGGACCTGGATGTTCTTCTATCACTGGCCTTCTTTTCCAGAATGGTAAATCTCTATTTTTTGCTCTTGCTTTAAGGATTATTTTCAAAGGATTGCTTAAAGTGGGTTAAAAAAAAATTAAGACCTTGGTTTCTTGATTTCTTAGGACCTTTGGCTTTGAAGTCCGAGGTTTACAATGGAAGTGTTCCTTCTTTGGTCTCTACTACATATTCGTGGACTAAGGTAGAAGAAAGTATGTTCATATGTTAAATTGTTAATGACAAAACACAATGATCTATCAAATTTTTTGATTATTTATTCAGACGGCGAACATAATATTCTTGGATCAACCTGTTGGAGCTGGCTTCTCCTACTCAAGAGCTCCACTTATTGATACACCTACTGACACAGGAGAAGTTAAGAGGATTCATGAGTTTCTCCAAAAGGTAAACACGTAACTTAATTTGTCATCTCAAAGCATTTGTCATTTTGTCTCTTTGCATTAACGCGCTTGTGTATGTTGTAATTCGTGAATACTTAATAATCCCTTCGTTCGGTACGGTTTAATATTTTTAACACAAATTAATAAAAAATTAAATTATTTGTTTTACTACCTTTTATTAATATGTTTTACAAAAAAAATCATTAGTTAACAAAGATATATATTTTATTATAAATCTATATTGAAAATCTAAAACGTTACTTTTTGTGAAACAAATTTTAAGTTAGAAAAGGACACTTCAGCTAAAATGTATTTGAACTCACTAAAACATTTTGTTTCGTTTAGCCTTCAAATCTTCCCAAATTATTTTAACACCAACCTTAAGAATTTTTTTTTGTTCCTTTTTAGTGGCTAAGCAAGCATCCACAGTTTTCTTCCAACCATTTTTATGCTGGCGGAGATTCTTATTCCGGTATGATTGTTCCGGCCCTCGTTCAAGAAATCTCGAAAGGTATCATCACATACTTTTATTTGAATATCGTTTAACCGTGCTCTTTAAAATAACACACTATGATGCAGGAAATTATATATGTTGCAACCCTCCTATAAATCTAAAGGTAATTGCAATTTAAATGCTCTTTGTAATTTCGTAAGTATATTGATTTTTAAAAAGTTTCGATCAACTAAAAATCACTAGGATATTTTTTTGTACACTAGAAACTGATAGTTATGTGTCGACAAAATAAAAGAGATTGATAATTGTGTATATATATAATATGTTTTTGTTAAGTTGATAATTAATATTATTCTTACCAAAAACAGGGTTATGTACTCGGGAACCCGATAACGCACGAAGACGACCCAAACTATCGCATTCCATTTTCTCATGGAATGGCACTAATTTCAGATGAACTATACGAGGTATGAAATATGTGGCATGCTTAAATTCGACTAGTCTTGTTATCCTTGGCATTTTTCACAACTCTTTTTAATGTTAAAAACATTTTCTTATTAAAAAAAAGTCAATTAGGGAAGCCTGCAAAGGAAATTATTTCAATGTGGATCCACGAAACACAAAATGTTTGAAACTTGTCGAGGAATTTCATAAGGTACACATTGCACACTTTGAAATTTGGTCGATGTTCAGTAATTTATCAGATAGTGAACATCTAACTCAGATTTGTTTTTAATAAACTTACAGTGTACCGACAAACTAAATGAATTCCATATACTATCACCAGATTGCGACACGGCATCTCCTGATTGCTATGTAAGTAATATGTCTTTTCTCCACCTAGTGACTCTTGTAAAAGGGTTGGAAAATGAATTGATGAAGAAACATTTTTTCTTTTTCAACTACACATTAAGTAAAATACCGCTCCATGATTAAGTCAACAAAAAAAATTGCATTTTATATAACTTCCAAGAAACATACTTTTAAGGTTGCTTTTGCAGTTATATCCATTTTATCTCATTAGCTTTTGGGCCAATGACGAGAGCGTCCGCGATGCTCTTCATGTTAATAAGGTATATGCCATTAATAATGTGTGATGATAAAAAAGAAAAGAAGCCTTAAAATCTAAACTATGGCCGATTGATGATTACAGAGGAGTATTGGAAAATGGGAGCGATGTAACTATCTGAGTAAACCATACAACAAAGACATCAAGAGCAGCGTACCATACCATATGAATAACAGTGTTAGTGGCTACCGATCTCTCATCTACAGGTAAGAGTTAGATACCTATATCTAAATTATTAAGAACCTGATCAAAAATTTCCTAATTAGAGACTCAAGCAAAACCAAATTAAATCAAACCAAAATTTGTTATTATTTTACTTTTAAACCCGAAAAAAGGAAACAAAAATGAATAGACAAGAATTTATTAAAAATATATAGGCATATCCATATTACGTAGAAATTTAATTTACGTAAATTATTATGTATTTATGTTTTGCAATTATTATTATTTTATTTTTTTGTGTAAACGCAATTATTTAACTTAAAACAACCTAAACAAACCGAATTACATCATGGTGAAACGAAACAAACCAAATTACAGATGGATTTTATTTTGTTTTACTTTCTCTTAATTCAATATAAAAAATCGATACATTAATCCACAGTGTCCATTCATACATACAAAATTTAAGAGATTCCAATATTTTGCGCGGTTGATGGTGAACAGTGGTGATCATGATTTGGTGGTTCCTTTCCTTGCAACACAAGCCTGGATAAAATCTCTAAATTACTCTATCATTGATGAATGGAGACCTTGGATGATTAGAGATCAAATCACTGGGTATATATATTTTTTTGTGTTTTTGGGTTTTCTTGTTCTTTCATTTTCTCATCGTATCACAAGCTTATAAAGCTCCGGTAAAAATCATTCATCCTTTTTTTTTAATTGACAGATACACGAGAACTTATTCCAATAAGATGACATTTGCTACTGTCAAAGCAAGTCTTCTTGTCTCAATTTAACATTTCTATTTGTCGTTTAATTAAAAAGTATTTTCTAATTTGTTTTAAGCGTTTTGATTGTAGGGAAGTGGGCACACAGCGGAGAATAAACCACAAGAGAGTTTTATCATGTTTCGAAGGTGGATTAATGGCCAACCTTTGTAAAAATTACAATTATGAATTATCTACTATGTGAGCTATTTGTTCCTGAGGAGGTTTAGAACTCTACCACTAGTTCGACATGCTATAGTTACCAATAAATGAGGTCTTATTTGGGTCTAGGGAGACTACAGGCCAAAGACTTGGAACTTCTTGGTTTATTGTTATATGTTGTTAGGTAACATTTTTGTGTTATTCATAGATTTTACCTTTTGGTACTTTTATCTTCTCACAGATTATATTGTTCTGTGTTGTGCTGTTATTTTTTACAATTAAACTTAGATTTTTAATAAATTCTTTTTTGTCTCAAATTTAATAAGTTATATACCTATCTCCATTTTACTCAACAATATTTTTTAGATGAATAAAATATTTCTGATTGTGTTTTTTTATCTTTGCGCGCATTTAGTACTTTTTCTGTATTGAAATGTAAAATTATATTAACAAAAAAAACTGACTTTGCATTTAGTATCACTTTTAGAGGATTGAATTTGATATCCAAATCATATCAATATTTAGGTAAAGATGTGGCGAGGATAAGAACAAAATAATAAGAGCCATAAAACCAACGCCCCTACCTTATCCATTATTCATGCTGTTGGGGATTTTGATCTTATGTCAAAAGTGTATAATGGTATACAGTGAGGGAGAGCGACGCATGCAACATTATAAAATATCTATTTTCATAACCAACCCGATATGGCTGCTCCACAAAAGAAACCAGGCCTACGTAACGTGGAGCTACTTTGTAATTATAAAGATTTATTGTTTCCCATAAACTGGTTAAATGATTTTAGAAACTAAAGTAAAATGAGCTTGACACTAGAGTTTCTGCTTCTTCTGATTGTACTTATCTTGAGTCACCATGCTCATTCTGGCTCTATTGTCAAATTCCTTCCTGGTTTTGAAGGCCCCCTTCCTTTTGAACTCGAAACCGGGTTTGTAATATCTCTCTTCTTTTTCAGCAATTCAATTATGTGTTTGGTTTCAATTTACTAATCAGTAATTTTCTCAATGAAGGTACATTGGTATTGGTGAGGAAGAGGAAGTGCAATTATTCTACTATTTCATCAAATCTGAGAAGAATCCAGAAGAAGACCCTCTTCTTCTATGGTTAAGTGGAGGACCTGGATGTTCCTCTCTTACTGGCCTTCTTTTTGAGAATGGTATATCTATAATATTTCGCTAAGCATTACTAGAATAACTTGTTTAAAGCCGGGGGAAATAAATAGGACCGGTGGCTTTGAAGTTCGAGGTTTACAATGGAAGTGTTCCATCTTTGGTCTCTACTACATATTCATGGACAAAGGTAAAAGTATGTTCAAATGTCGATCACAAACCCAATTATCTATTCTTGATCTTATTAAGAAGGACCTCCTTTTTTTAAGATGGCGAACATAATATTCTTGGATCAGCCAGTTGGATCTGGCTTCTCCTATTCAAGAACTCCACTTGTTGATAAAATTAGTGACACTGGTGAAGTTAAGAGGATTTATGAGTTTCTTCAAAAGGTAATAACAAAACGTTTATTTTCTTGTTGAAGCATAATTCTTTTTCTTTTGCATTAAGATCTTGTGTATATGTTGTAATTCTCTTAGTATAAACCAATTGATTGCTAGTGGATTCGGATACCGATCTCGGCGAGATACAGAATTAATAACACTGATTAACCAAACTCATTAGAACCCTCCCGTTAATTTCATTACTTGCCAAGATATTCAAGAATTTTTATTCAAACAAGGTTTTAAACGATTGTAGTGTTTATTGGTATCCTACGAGCGGTTAGCTCTTTAATAGAAAGTCTATCTTTTGGTTTGTGCAGTGGTTAAGCAAACATCAACAATTTTTTTCCAACCCTTTTTACGTTGGTGGAGATTCTTATTCAGGTATGATTGTTCCACCCCTAGTTCAAGAAATCGGAAAAGGTATGTTCGTTAATTCATATCAATCAATCCCCATACACTTTTCTTGGAATATTGTTTAATTGTCTGTCTCTCAATAATTAACAATATATACAATGATGCAGGAAATTATCAAATAAATCTACAGGTTGTAGATATTTATTTGTTTCTTATATTTTGTTATTTAAAAAAATATTGAAGATTAATAGTAATATGTTCTTACGAAAATAGGGTTATATCCTCGGAAACCCGATAACAGATACTGAATCTGAACAAAACTATCAGATTCCATATGCTCATGGAATGGCATTAATCTCTGATGAACTATACAAGGTATGAAATAGTAATCATGCTTAAATTTTTTTCTTTTTTTCTTTTTGACACCAGATAGTTTTATATTTGACGAGTCCAGTCTTGTTTTGATTGAGTTTATAGTCAAAAGTGTTGGATGCATAAATATTGGTTTTAATTAAAATATATTGTTGTACCTTTTACATAGAATAAGTAAAAATATGTCTCATTTGTTTGTTTTCTTTTCTTTTATAGGACTATACAAGTGTTCAAATTTGATTGGATGAAATATTGTTTTAAACTTATGAAAAAATCAAAGTCTTTAAAGTTCTTAAACCAATCACCCCTAACCTTAGTGTTTCTTAAGCCTTAAATGATAGCAATGTTTCAATACTTCTTCTTACAGTCAATGGAGAGAATCTGCAAAGGAAATTATGTGAAAGTGGATTCACTTAACACAAAATGCTATAAACTAATCAAAGATTATCAAAAGGTACACATTACGGAATGTTGTTGTTATTGATCAGAACTCAATTTGATAATGATCATCACTAATTCAGATTTCTTGGGTTATTTTCAGTGTATTCATAAACTGAATAAGTATCATATATTATTACCTGACTGCGATATAACATCTCCTGATTGCTTTGTAAGTAATACTTTTTTCCTCCATCTAGTGACCCATATAAAAGGATTGGGAAAAATATCCAGCTTTTATGATATTCCTAAAAATATTAAAGAGGTTGCTTTTGCAGTTATATAGGTATACTCTCATAACCTTTTGGGCCAACAACAAGAGCGTTCGCGAAGCTCTGCAAGTCAATAAGGTATATGCCAATTTTAGTTTAAGATCAAAAGTGATCTATTATTTTATAGGAGACTATGTAAATGGGTTCGACGTGATCTATTATGTTTTGCAACTTTATATATAAGTTGTAAAGGTAAAGCCATTCCACAGTTAATACGAAATAACATTTGGCCAATGGCCTCCAATTCTCTAAAAATTTGAAGGAGATAATAAATTCTTTAGTTTCATGTAGCTCATTCTAAATAACATAATTATAGAAATTTGAGTTACGGGTTGATCTTTGTGGTATTTAGAGTGAGAAAACACAAGGGGTTTTACGATAAAACATGGACTTCCAATAATTGAGTAATCAAATTCATAAAACAAAATATAGAACAATTGTTCATTTAAAAACATTTAGAGTAAATTTTCTTAAGATACCTATTTGAAGTGTAAGAGTTTTTTTATATAAGAATTGAAGATTGTCATCCAAACTCATGGATCATATGTCATTGACGATTCTAGTTTTTGCATCTACGGATTTTTTTTTCAACTTTATTGTTGATAAAACCTTATATTTTTTGGAGTATCTGACAAAAAAAAATATTGAGTGATTTGGATATCTTATCCATCAAAAGAAAATAAGTTAGAAACGTTGGTTTTGAAAACTAAAATTTTGTGAAAAAAACAAAAATTTGTTTTAAGACTATTTTTCTTTTTTTGCTAAATGACGATGATGTTTATTTCTTTAGATATTTGTGTGTTTTATTTCTAAAACGGCTCAGAATCCATCAGTTATAGTATCTCTATACATAAATTTTAAAATCTTAATGAAGATCTAAAATTGCAGGGAAGTATAGGAAAATGGGTACAATGTAACTATAAAAATATTTCCTACAATTACGATATCAAGAGCAGCGTCGCATACCATATGAAGAATAGTATTGATGGCTACCGATCTCTTATCTACAAGTAAGTGTTAAATCTAAATTTTTAAGAACAGGAAGTGTTCTATATACAACCAGAAGTAGGGGTGTACAAATTTTTCAAAACCAGAGAGATCAGAATTGAATTGAACTAACCAGAATTTGTTTTTAAAAAAAGCAAAAACCGAAACTGATTGTAGTGTGTATACCAAACTAAAACAAATGCAACCAAAATTTATTAGACCTATATATAATTGTTTTTTCATATATACATAGTAAATATAAACATATGCATATTACGTAAATAATATATATATATATATAAAACTTAAATCAAAATACAAAACAAATCGTAGCCAAACCAGATTACAAGTGGTTTTTATTTATCTTCAGTTTCAATTAACTATATTAAAAAGCAAACCCAAGTAAAATCATGAATCGACTTGCCGACTCCTACCAACTAGGTTCAAGAGATTATAACATTTGTGAGGTTTATGGTGAACAGTGGTGACCATGATATGATGGTGCCTTTCCTTGCAACTCAAGCCTGGATAAGATCTCTCAATTATTCCATCACTGATGATTGGAAGCCTTGGATGATAAACGATCAAATTGCTGGGTATATATATGTTTTTCTGTTTCTCTTGTTCATTCATTTTCTAGTCGTATCACACACTTATCAAACTCACATAAAAATCATTCTTGCCTTTGTTTCTTGACAGATACACGAGAAGTTATTCCAATAAGATGACATTTGCTACTATCAAAGCAAGTCTTCTTGTGTCAACTTAATATTTGTATTGTCCTTAGACTGCAATAAAAAAGACTTTGTTTTAATTGTTTTGAGTTTGTTTTATTTATTTTTTTGTTAAAGGGAAGTGGACACACAGCAGAGTATAAACCAAAAGAGACCTCTATCATGTTCAAAAGATGGATCAGTGCCCAGCCTTTGTAAAAGAGGATGATGGTCTTTGCGTATGTAGAATAAAACTATGTAACATAAAAAATGTTTGTATACAATATAATCATCTACTTGGTAATTAAGTACTACCGCTACACGTGATTTTTTGTTTTGATGTAGACTACTGAATCCCTTGCCTGCTTGAATTCAAAATTTTAATTTGTACGACGGACTGTTCACTCATACATACCGATGGTGATTTTAGGGGTTGGTATTTTCATATTCTGTTTGGTTAATCTGGTTTTTGTAAACCAATGTAAATCTCCCAGACCGATCTTACCAGTAACACCCACAATTCTCTCGGACATGTGAGATCCAACCCTATCCGACCGTATATACGCCATGTTCAGAAGGTTGTAAAGACTTGTTTACCAATTCTATAAATTATCGTATGATATTTTTATATGTTTTCACACGGTTTTGACAATTATTTTTTGGAAGATCACCTATTCTGAAATTGCTGCAGTCCAAACACGTTTAAATGTATAATTTGTTTCAAAATAGTTGACCAAAAAATAAATGTGATTTGGCGATATAAGTGACAAAATCAATTCTTTTAAAACGGGTAAATGTAATTTTGGTTTTCTTATCGTTTTATTCAAACAAAATTCATTGTATAACTCGTGAAAAAGGTATATGTAAGTTTATGTTGTATGACGAGAAAAATCACACGACGTCAATATGTGAATGCAAGATCTGCACTTTAAATTTTGTTATAAGATCTAGGGATATGGTCTAGATTCTCATCGTATGAGCCTAATGATTTTAGGATTGAAGTAATCGACGATTTGGATTTGTATTAACGAACTGAAAAATGAGAGTACAAAAGAGATCTCTTTAGACATGACAAATTTTTTTTGTTGAGTATTTTTCTGACTAAACATTACACCCAAAAAACATAAGTATTCTTTCTGGCTGTAACCATACGTTTTTCTTCATGTCTCCCCTTCTCCTTTTAAACGTACTAGTTCGCAGTTCAAACACCACCTCGATCTTCGATTACATTTTAATTGAGAAGGACAAATATTTTATTTTATTTTTTGGGTTTTAAATTTTAAAGATAGGACTGGCTAGATGGTTAAGGTTGTGACAAAATTTTCTTAATGTTGAGGAGAACATTTTCGTTACAAATTAAGATAATCAGATAAATATGTGGTGATTTGCAACTTCCGTACCTTATCATTATTCATGGTGTTGGTGGACTATTCCCGAAGTTTTAGCGACAAACGCAACTCCCGTACCTTATCATCACTAATATAATATGATTTTGAATTTATGGATAAGTCTAGTGACATATATAGTGCAAATGGTTGTCTCAAATAAAGAAGCTGAAAGAATTGAAACAATATTCAACTAGTCTTTTATCATTTGAGATGAAAAAGTTGAAAAACATTATTCAACTTAAAAATTGAAAAAATAGCAAGTTATAAAGAAAAGTTGTTCAACTTGTTCACTACAATTTGAATGATATTGAATGATATTCAATCCTAAATGATTTTTATTCCATTCAATTTTAGGCAACCATTCGTACCCATACAGAAAGCAACATATATGATACTGATTGACAAAACCACTTCGAAATGGTTGCTCCACACAAACAAGAATATGAGAAGGGCCTACACAACGATATTAATTACTGTTAATTTTTGTTTTTGTCTGCCTGCATTTAGAATATGGACAATATCTCTTCCCGGAATTTGCCATACAATCACAACAATTAAAGCAGCGTACCATACCATCTAAATAACAGCATTAATGGCTACCAATCTCTTATTTTTTAGGTTAGAGTTTAGATCTACTTTTTAAAACCTGATTAGCTTGTTCCCTCTACAACTATAATTAGGGGTGGACGAAATTTTCGTCAGGGAAATAAAACCAAATTGAATCAAACAGAAATAAAACCTATATACGTTTTAAAAATTGGTTTAATTATTTGATCGCTTGTCTGTTTGTTCTCTGAAGTTTAGTTTATACAACCAACATTGATATGTGTATTTTAAGGGATGATCATTTTCAGTTCTGTTTGGTTAATCCGGTTTTAGTAAAGCTGTTATTACCAAACTCTTACAAAAGTAATTCCGTTTTTTTTTTTGTTTTTTTTTTNTTNTCGGTTTAAAATTCGTGAGCAAGTTATACATAGGTTGATGACACAAAACATGATATGGTGCTGATGGAACTAAAGTTTCCATGCTAGTTAGATCAGCAAAACGCATCAACCATAAACTATAAATGGCCAAGATTATGTCACAAACATCCAGGTACATAATTCAGAATAAACTTTTTATTACAAATTTTACGTCCTAACAAGTAACAAGTAACAGAGAGCTCAAAAAAAAAATATGCATACAGTTATCGACATGGCTATTTTGTATCACTTTTAAGGATTTCACGTAAACAACGTCCAGGTACATGATTCAGAATTCTACACTACCCTTTGTTTGAGGAAGCGACACATGCTTAATGCTTTTGGCCTTTTGCCAAGTGTATCAAGAATGGTATAAACTACAAGTTGACAATATATTTTAGGCGAATGATTTCAATGGTGGTAGTACTGGGACGATACACTTGTAACATTTCAAACAATGCAGTGACAACACAACAGAACACAACACAACACAACATATTTTCCTTTGATCTTGAGACCATGCATCAATTGCAGCTATCATCTTTTCCACATACTCAGATCTAGACAACCAAGATAAGTAATCTCTATTTAAATAAACAAGCATAATGTAGAAAAAGTTATCCAGAAACAACAACTCTAGTCACATATAAAATTTGGCATGGCCTCTGTAGAAGATAGCAAGAATGCTTCATTTCACTATTGCATCAAGGACACAAAAGTTAGTTTAAAAAAAAAAAAGGAGAAGATAATGTCAAACATATACGTGTGCAGATAGACACCATGCTTCATGTCATTATTGCATTTTTCTTCCCTCACAGCCCATCACCAAAGACCAAGAACACACACAAAAAACTTGTTTTAATGCGATTTTAATGTATTTCTCTTTACACAATCTTACTATTTTTTTTTTATATAAAACAGAACAAATTAGTAAGTTTATTATTTGTGAGGGTGTTTGATTTTAATTACATACCATATTAATAATTTTTGCTTGGGCCTGGACCACCCAAGTGTAAAGGATTATGAACAAAATCAAGAGCATTAAAAGCAACGTCCCTACCTTATCCGTGTTTGGTGATATTATCAAATTTTTGCAAAAGCAACGTACCCATCTTATCATTATTTTATAAAGATCCTATGTCTATCCGTAAATGGACTAATCTTTAGACACACAGAGAATATAATGAGTTTGAAAATAAAGTTTCTGCTTCTGCTTGTCTTGTATCATCATGTTGATTCTGCCTCTATCGTCAAGTTTCTTCCTGGTTTTGAAGGCCCTCTTCCTTTCGAACTTGAAACCGGGTTTGTAATTTTTTTTTTTTTTAACCAATGCATTTATTTGTGTATGTAAACAAGCATTCTTCTTAATGAAGGTACATTGGTATTGGTGAGGACGAGAATGTGCAATTTTTCTACTATTTCATCAAATCTGAAAACAATCCAAAAGAAGATCCTCTTCTTATATGGTTAAATGGAGGACCTGGATGTTCTTGTCTTGGTGGTATTATTTTTGAGAACGGTAAATCTTATAATAATAAATTTTTAATATATAATATATATATATCTATATATGTATTTATTTATTTATTTTTTCTTCTTTCGCTAAGCACTACTTTCACCGAGTTATTTAAATTGGTAAAAAAACAAAAATTTAGGACCGGTGGGTTTGAAGTTTGAGGTGTTCAACGGAAGTGCTCCTTCTTTGTTCTCTACTACATATTCATGGACAAAGGTAGCCAATAGTATGTTCATCTGTCTATCACAAACCAAATGATACATTCTTCATCCTTGAAATTTTGTGTCAATTAAAAAAGCAAAAATAAGAAAGAAAAAAAAAAACAAATTTGTGTCAATTTCTCAGATGGCAAACATTATATTCTTGGATCAGCCAGTAGGATCTGGCTTCTCCTACTCAAAAACTCCAATTGATAAAACTGGTGACATAAGTGAAGTAAAGAGGACCCATGAGTTTCTTCAAAAGGTAATAAGAGAAACTTGAAAACGTGTCTTAAAAGCATTTTTCTCTATTTGCATTGAATTTCTTGTGAATGTTGGAATTCTCTTGGTGTAAAGTTATCATCTTATTTAATGTCCAAGTGTTCCAAGCTTAACACATTCTAATTTTTTATTTGAACCAAGCGGTTGAGGTGTTTTTTAAAAATTCTGCGTATACGATTGTCTCATTGATTATAACATCCACATCTCGACTGCATTTTTTTTGTTTTTTTTTTGTAGTGGCTAAGCAGGCATCCACAATATTTCTCCAACCCTTTATATGTAGTTGGAGATTCTTATTCCGGTATGATTGTCCCGGCCCTCGTTCAAGAAATCTCACAAGGTATGGTTTTATCATATCAGTCAATTAAAGTCCACTTTTCTTCGAATATCATTTAATCCATTTTGTTACTTTTAAACAATATCGACAACGGTGCAGGAAATTATATATGTTGCGAACCTCCTATAAATCTACAGGTCATTGATCTTTGATTTACTTCTTGTATCATACATAATTTTTCGAACAATAAATATTGATAGTAAAATATATTTTCTTACCAAAACAAAAACAGGGTTATATGCTTGGAAACCCTGTAACATATATGGACTTTGAACAAAACTTCCGCATTCCATATGCTTATGGTATGGGATTAATCTCCGACGAAATCTATGAGGTATGAAATAAGGCATGCTTATATTGTCACTAGAGAGTTTAAATATTTGACGAATCGATATACTACAAGAAAAACATTGATTTCTTATAGCCAAAAACGTCGGAAAATGGTAAGAAACAGGTTATTTCTACAATTTTCCTACGAAAAATATTGGTAGTAAATGTTCCATAGGAAATAAATATTGGTAGGAATTTGGTAGGAAATGTCTCGAGAGTCTTGCTCTGAGTTTTACTTATATGGTAGCAAATGTCTCGCGAGTCTTGCTCTGAGTTTTGCTTATATTGTATCCTATAATAACATGATTGAAACTTGCCATTTCGAAGCCTCAAACGAAATAATACTGTTCGAAACTTTCATCAAAAATAATAATAATAATTTTTTTTTTTTTTTTCAAAGAATAATAATAATTGTTCAAAACTCTTTTGTT
>Ga0041059_1002528_pt1 | contig 13508 bp, 10 predicted proteins | sample AraColnosormetaG_FD_56232 | JGI IMG/M metagenome (GOLD analysis project Ga0041059, IMG submission 56232) | Arabidopsis roots microbial communities from North Carolina, USA - Col MF nosort | ecosystem: Host-associated > Plants > Roots > Unclassified | place: USA: North Carolina | collected...
ACCTTAAAAAAAAAAAAAAACTCTATAAAACTCTATCTCAAAACCAACAAGAAACGCTCAATTTTTATTTATTTTTTAATAGATAAAATCAAAATCAACTGTTTTGTAAGATTTCTCAAACTTTATCTTGACCATTAAAAAAAATATATATTCTATAAAACTCTATCTCAAAACCAACAAGGAACGCTCAATTTTTATTTATTTTTTAATAGATAAAATCAAAATCAACTGTTTTGTAAGATTTCCCGGAGTTTCGTAAACTTTATCTCGGAGTTTATATCCTACCTATCAATGATGCTGATTCTTGCATAATACGGTAGACAAATCAAAAACAGAGATGTTAAAACGTCCATTAAAGCATCCTCCAAAGCTCGTGTACGTGGAAATCGTGGCCGTGGCTAGTTGTCTCCCTCAAAAATTTCATCGAACTAAACCAAAGCCGAAGATTTTTTTTTTATTTTTTTTTTGCTTTTACAAATCTTGTAACCTAAGCTATTTCCCTAACTTTATGTTCTTCTAATTAAACAAATAAATCGAAAAACAAAATCATATAAATCGTTAACAAATGACCAGGAACAGAGTAGGAAGACAAGACATGGGAAGATAATATAATCAATGGTGGAATTGGAAAGGTTCCGCATGCATGTAGAGTTTGCTAGAGATAGTCCTTCTGGAAAGTGTTGGATCTTTTTCTTGAATCAAAACATGGAAGTTAAATTGGTTACCAGATGTATATATGGAGCTCGATCTTTCCAGATTTTATTCAACATAAAAGAACATTAACTTTAGAAACCCCACTTTAAACAAAAACGTCCAAAGCGACGCATGTAAAACAGAGAATGAAAGCCAAAAACCAAACATAACCAGGTCTTTCCATTTAGCCGAATCTCTACTATTAGAAAACAAAATAAAAAGTAAAAAGGAAAGGAACTAAGAAAACTTGATCTCCACATCAAGCAACCTCCTCAACCAACAAAAATCCATCAGCAGAAGATTTGGCCTTCTCGTTGTCCACTTCAACTTTGAGATCTGACACCATTAGCTCAAGATTCTTCACTCTATCCTCTAGAGACCCATCAGCATCTGCTTTCTTCTTCTTCTCCGAGGAAACTTCCTCAAGCTTTGACTTCAAAATCAGCTCAATATCCTTGACTCGTTCCTCGAGTTGCTGGACCCGAGACCCATCAGCATCATATGATTTCTTCCTCTCTAAGGAAATTTCATCAAGCTTTGACTTCAAACTGTCCAACTTGGAGTCAAATTCCATCCCCTCAAGATTCTTGAGGCGTTCCTCGATGTCTTGCTCCCATTCATCATAATCATCATCATCATCATCTGCTATCTTATTATCCAAGGGAACTTCACTAACCTCATCATTTCGTTTCTTTATCTCCAAGGAAACTTCTTCAATCTTTGACTTCACCCAGTCCATCTTTACTTCCGCTAGCTCACTAACCTTGCGGTAAGCGTTTCTTAGGATATTCATGTATTCTTTCTTGAACACTTGGTTCTTTGGTTTGAACTCTTCTGCAATTTCTGGGTGCTCTGCGAATATCTTTCTCACTAAAGTAACCTGCCAAGGAAAACATGTTTTTGTTACTCAGAAAAAGACGCAAAGACGCAACCCTAGAAAGCAAGGCATTTATTCAAAAACAGAAAAAGAGACGGATCCTTTGAAACTTGCCTGAGAAGCATAATCCTGGGAACCGATAATCTCGACAGTCTCCTCCTCCTCCTTCTTTGATACACCTCCGCCTTCTCCATCCACTGCTTCAAAATTTTTGATGTAGACTTCAACGATGAGTTTGTCCTTCTCCAAAAACCCTTTTTCCTCAAACTTGCTAAGAGGCAAAGCCTTTCGGATACCCCAGGCTAGAGCCTGAACGCAAAACAGACAGAATTCTTGGCTAACTGCAAATCATAAACAGAAAAGACATAAAACGCTTGCTCATGTATAATTTCACCTCTTCAAGATTCAAACATAAGTTTAGGCTATTTCCTGTTGCAAAAACATCCTATATAAAGTTCAGCATGGCATGACCAGTTGATAAGAGTCGGAATCAAACCAAGTCTAATATTCTTATTAGTATACCATCAATCTAGAGAAATAAACCATCTTCACAGTCAATGCTGCTTTGAAATCTATACTAGATCGTTTAAAAATCCAGACACAAATGACAAATCACCAAAAAGAAAGAAAAAAACATGCAAGATATATAAACTTCATTACTAGTTGATCTGTAGAGTTCTTTGTCAGATTCATTCAGCACAGAGAAGTAAAATTTAGCACTCCGTTTCCATCCACTTCCCAAGGATTTACTATTTGCAACGGACAGATACAAAGACATGTGATCATCATTAAGACTCTGTCCCTTCGGATAGAGGTAAAGGAACCTGAAAGAATATAAAACAAAGAAATATCAGTTTTTCAATAAAACGTTATTCTTGAATATAAATAGAGAATTGAATAACAAAGCTAATGAAATATCCAATTCTTCTCGATTTACCATTCGCATCCTCCACTCACGAATGCCTTAGACGCTATCACATCTTTCTTCTCCGAGAAGTTATCTATCTCAAACCTAAAACACGGCTTTTGATTCCACATAGCTGACCAAAAACGCTTTCGTAGATTTTTGTTAGTTTGAGCAAAGACGAATGAGTTTCTGAGAAAATTTATTTGTTAGTTTCACGCATAAAAGTCCTCTTTTTATAGAACAAGAAAAACCTTCTCAAAACCCTAGCTCAAAAACAAAACTGACAAATAAATCAATAAATAAAATAATTGATAAACCAATACTTAATTAGACTAAAAATAATCATTCCTCCAAATAAAGAAATAGATAATCATTCCTCTCTTCGTTAATATCTAAGTAAAAAACAAATTTTACTTTATCTACTAATGAAAAAAAATAAAAAAATTCTACAATATTATACTTTTTCTACTAAAATAAATTTTACATTTTCAATTAATTAAGGAGAATCTTCTCAGAAGTCTGTTGGTTGTGGCGGGGGCAGACCCGTGGAAGAAAGGTGGGTCAGCTGACCCCGCATAAAAATGGGAGCAATGAATCATTTGAACATGAACTATTATGGTTTGGTTGGCTTAATTGGTTAGTTGTTTGTGTCTTGACCCACCTAAACCCACGTTTAATGATTCATTCCTCCCAATTTTTCCTCTATTTTTTCTGTTGGGCCATAGCCCATTCTTTAAACTTCAATAATTGTTTTCAAAGTGGGCAAATGACTTCTTTTCATTTTTCACTTGTTTTCTCTTTTCGGTAGATATGTCATATGTGAGACTGGATTCACCATCACCACGAAAAAGGGAGAGAGAAGGGCTAATAAAATCCGCACAAGCAAATCGGAGTTACTATGTGGACCGTGAAACCGGCGGCGATGCCGAATCAATTTCTTATGAGACCCACCGTAGCAACTTCTGTCGGCTATTCACAGCCACCACCACCGCATAATGTTATGATCGAGAATTCTTCTGAAATTTTCTGAGCTCAATTTCTTAATTTGTGAATTGATTTGTGGCAAGAGCGACTCCATGGGACTTGGAGCCATCTCGTCTCTGCTACATATATGTGGGCAAGAGCAGTGCTACTTATGCAACAGGTAACTCCAGTGTTTTTCTTTGGGTTTTAGCTAAGATTTTTAGGCTATATGAATTGCATTTGGTTTGGACTATATGTTATCTGTGTGGAATCGAATCAAAATTATCAATCTGGTTCGTCGGAGTTGGATCAATTGTGGAAGTGACAATTGCTAGTTTGTCGTTTGTGTTTTTAATTTCGGTTCGATTTACATGGTTTTGAAAAATTCAATTGATTTCGGTTGGGTTTGAATTGGAATTAAAGGAGAAAAACACTGAAATCACGCACTCGAGGCTTTTTTAAAAAAGAGCGAGTGTGTTTCAAAACAAGCCATTTGGTGGGTTAGAACCCTCAGAAAACGTAGACACGCCCTCAACACGCGATTAGTGAGAGTGGGTGTGAAATCACGTAAAAGGTGAGAATGGGGTATGACATGGAGCGCTCTGATTGGCTTATAAAATGAAAATAGTAGAGATGTTGCTCCTCTCTTCCAATGTTTATATTTATTTGCTTCTCTTTTCCAAAGTATGAAACTAATGCAATTCATAGAAGAACACACACACCAAACACGAAAATAAAAGATTCAAATATGAAATTTTAATAGAAATATTCCAATGACAAAGGTCTTTTTAGTCTTGCAAACACACACACCAAACACGAAAATAAAAGATTCAAATATGAAATTGTTCTTAACCAACAGCAACGCCTCCAATTTTTTAAGAGATCAAAGAAAGAAAACAAATGATATTCATATTCTTCAAAGCTTTGAAAGTAAACCAGTCTGAAGAGCTTTCGGTGCTACAACCTCTTTGACTTCACTCTCCTTAGTCTCCAATTCGCATGGATTCGGTGGCACATCTACTGCCGGTGAGCAGTTGAAAAATCCATGTGGCTGTATTTTACCCAAAACCCAAAACATTTTTTAACCAATCCTTTGTAAGGTTTTTTTTCCATTGAAAGTTACAGTCAAAGATTTAACTTACCATTAGTGTGAAACCAATATGTTCGACGGGCATAACCGGCCAATCTTCAAGTCTAGGAACATGTGTGATCCCAAACACGTACCTGGTGACAAATGAAAATTCCACATTGAAAGTCACATAATTTGGTAAGTAGTAGTTTTTAACTGAATCAGATAAGTAAAACAAGGATACAGACCAAAGAACGACGTCAGATTCTTCCAAGGAGCGATTCTGTTTCACCCATGTGGCAAGACCTTCACCAGCCCGTGGGTTTTGGTTTGGGAATTCTCCTCCAGGAAACTTCTCGTCTGGGGCGTAACGGGTAACCCAGAGATTATGCTTCAGGAAAGCGGCTCTTCTTAGAAACTTCGCCTCGGGTCGAGCTAATGGCAAACAATTTGAACCCGGAACAAGTTTGTATCCCGTTAATTGGCCCGTCCTGTTTACAGTCCTTGTGTTCCTTACCTGATAACACATTACAATGATTTGTGTTGAATATACATCTTGCGTGAGTATACCATCTATACTTCAGCTACAAATCATATTCAATGAAACTCTGAGATGATTTTTTGGTAAAGGAACTCAAGTATGAGACTATATAAACACATGACTGAAACTTAGGGATGCTCAGGTGATCTCTTATCCCAAATCCAGTCTCAAGGATGAGACTAGTAGATAGTCAAGGATGAAAGAAATATAAACAAGGATATTACAGAGACGGGTACGAGCACTGACAATGTGAAAGTTAAACATGCAATAAATGGACGAGAACATGCAAGGTACGGTTTTTGCTTACAATCCAATGGCGAGCAGAAAGAGGGTCACAGTCACGCATCGCCACTGCCTCAGATTTAAGTAACTTCTCTTCCGCATAAAACGCATTGTTGTGGACATTGTTCTCACCTCGCTCGTCAACTCTAACATTTACCTCAACTACCTACAGATAAAAGTGGATTAAGCTGACTATTGAGCAAAACCAGCTGACAACATGTATCTAAGATTTTTTTTCAAGAACTATAGGGACTTCTAAAATTCATATGCTACCAATGCCATTCCTAAATACTGAGAAAATAATCCGCATATGTAAGTAAATAACAAGAAGAAGAGCAGCATCATAAAAAGGTACCTGATTAAAAGCTTCAGCAGGTTTACAGTCAACAGACATATCCATGCGAGCGATAAAGAAATGTTGATGGACTGGTGCATACAACCCAGGAGCAATAGTAGTACCGTACTTTCGAGTTTCACCTGGCTGCAGAGCTCCTAAACTGAGGATACCAGTAAGTTTTACTTCAGCTTCGATTTTCCCATCCTACAGTAAGACATTCAAGACATAAAATGATATTGGTCTTCAAATATCTAGAAAGATGAAACTACAAATCAGAAAACAAATGAAACTCGGATTCAGCACTGTAAATCAATGTCCTCAAGTGAAAAATCACAAGCAAAGTGCCACTAAACTCAGGATTTATTCTCATGCGGAGACACATCATTTGTCTTCCCTATAGAAATTAGATGCAAATATGACTAATATCTGCTTTACTCAAGAAATGAAGAATCACGTATTCCACTAACCTGGTAGAAGTGCCAGTAAAACCCATACTCGTAGTTGGCAACAGTACATAGAAAAGAGACAGTTAGTCTCCTAGATCTTCGCACTTCGGCTAATCCTGTTCTCCAGTCCTGATGTTTCCACAAAATCCCATGATCTTCTTCATGCAAGCAAACACAGTTCTCAATTGTTTCAACTCCTCCAGTGAAATTTGTGAAATGGGCATCGAAGTACTTGATAGATCCCAGACAGTCACACCCCTATAAAAACCGATTGTTAAACACAAACTGAGATCTGAGTGGTAAGAACACCAAAAAAAAAACTGATGTCAAACCTTCTTAAGCGAATGTGCGTTTTTCCCGAGACCATCCTCCCCTGCATCAAAAGCATTTTTCCTGTAATGTGGCTCATTAGGATCGCCATAAGGCACAACCATTTCCACAAAACTTAGCCTGTGTGCAACAGGCCTTCGACCTCGACTGCCATCAACATATGCTACCGAATGTATGACTAAACCTTCCCTTGGAGTGAATCCAATACGAAAGTTCCACTGTAAACAAAATGTTGAGCCAATTTAGAAATAAGCTTAAGCATAATCACTTGGTTTCAAGTAGGCTATTACTGGAAATCTACCTTCTGCCACTCGACAAAGTAACCCCTTACACGAAAACTTGGACCTTCAGGCTGAATAATCTGGAGAGGCTTAACATCACTTCTATCAACACCCCCTCTACTTTCACCTGGGGTATAATTCCTCAAAGGGTCAGGTGGGGGGAGTGGCACAAACTTACGGTCTTCAAATTCAATCACCACCATGTTTTGCATGTCTACAAGTACATAAATGCCCTCAACTGGACGAGCATATCCATTTTCCATAGGGGAATCACTATCAGTCCGACAGTATATAAGGGGCTTTGCAAGCCTACGACTAGGAGCGTCAGCCTCACTGTGATAACCCACACACCTGCACAATACATTAAGAGGTAGGCTCAGAGAAGAAGTACACCTTAATTGTCAACAGAAACGATGATGTTGTTAACATACCAGGGATCAACCATCACTAGATCCATGTCTTCAATACCTCTCCTCTTCATTGCCTCTATGAATGGTGGGAAGTCTTTGACAATCGCTTCACATTCAGCATATTCAGCCGCATCCTAAAATCAAAAGAATCTAAACTTAGAGACTGGCAAACAACGGTAGCATCTAAAAGTCACTTAGAGATCCAATTCCTTAAAACATAGTTTAACATACCATGGGTGGCTGAACATCAGGTATAACTTGTGAGGAAACAACTCTTCCCCTGTGATGTCCACCCCGAGTGACAGCATGAACTTCAGACAATGCCACAATCCATACACTTGTCTCATTAGACTTTTGGTTGTAAACAACAAGTCTAGCTCGCCTTGGAGGGAGCTTCATCGGAATCACAGGTCCAGATTTAGTTCTTGGAAGTAGTGATGGCTGGAACGGTGGGAAAAAGTAAGCATCAGCGAGCGCCACAACTTGTTTATCTGGTTCCACTGATGCCACCTCAATGAAACGCATGCCATCCCTAACCTGCCAAAGAAAAAGTAAAACAGTTTCAGTGACAATGTTATCAAGCATTCTGCATTTGTCAAGAATCAAGTAAGTTTGCGCACCTCAGGATTGGCACCAGCTGCGCGAACAGTCGCCACAGCAACTGATATTTCTGCAGCAGAAAGAGGATCCAATGGGTGCTTGGTTTCAGTCCTTGGCATCACAGAAATCCCTGCATTGGTGATCACAACAGAAAATCAACTTCACAGAAACCACAATAGTGATCACAATTAGATCTCAATCAGAAGCCATCAAGTAGACAAGAACCAATTTCACAAAAAGTAACCATCATCAACAAATTCCAGTAAACAAGAAGTCAAGTAATTCAAACGAATCGCGAGCTAACATCAGAAGAATGAAGGACGATCAACGATCAAATCAAACCTTTGTTGGCAGGTTTCTTGGCAGTATTATCAGGAAACGAATCGACAGGGCGGATAACGGATTCCAAAGAAACTTTAGAGGCTCGCTGATCGTCAGCGTCGGACCATACAGCAACGGTATCGGGAGCAGCGGAGACGAGTTTGGGAGGCGGAAGAGAGCCACCGTGGTGAGGACATGCCGACGTCTTTTTCGAAGCTGAGGCCATTGAATAGGGTTCACAAGTTCTCCAAATCCACCAAAATCAGTTTCAACACAATCCACTGACATACAGCAAAACCTATCACTATCCGTCGCTTGATCTTCCCCCTTCTCTCCACTTCTAGAAGCTCCAAGAAGAAGAAGAAGAAGAAGATTCCGATCTCCGATGATGACACAAAAATCCACAGCTACTACTACTAGTACAGTCTTCTCTCTCTCGACTTGAGCTCCGTCACAAGAAGTTGGATTCGTCACCGGATCTTGAGTTCTCCGTGATCGTATAATCGCTCTTCAATTTGTTTGTTTTTTTAAAGAGTTTGATTTTTGTTGGAGAGTCCAAGCAGAAGCGGCCAAAGCCTTATTTGTGGGCTCTCCTACTTTTTAACAAGTACCTATTTATATTTTTTTTTAAAGGTCTAATTATTTGTTTTAGAAAGAAATCCAACTTGGATAACGACGTGGATGCACTATTGTTCATGAGTTTCTCAATTTGTAATTTACTATTTGGAAATATATATTATATGTGTCTAATTAGAGTCAAACATATTTTCCATTTGAATTTTTTAAGTACTAAATATATAAAACTGGAAATTAAAATATAGGTAAGGAAAATATTGGAAGTTCTTATCTAAGGAGTTTTAACAAAGGTAAAGTATATAGGATGATGGAAATAGAAAAATATGACAATTGACAGACTACATAAGGTTATATGTCACTATCCGAAAATTTATTTCAAAATAAAAAAAATTGGGAAAAAATTAACCAAAAAAAAATGAAACATATATGTTTTGTTAAATAAGTTTGACGTGTTTCACCAAAATTCTACACGCATAATTATTATTCTTATCAGGTTTATGCTGTTATTGGACACTACATTGTTTTAAGAAGTAAGCAGAATGGAACATAGCCAAAAAAAAAACATGAATACAACCAAAATAGTCTTATTAACTTGAGTTTGAGGTGTTTCACCAAAACTTGGAGACAATTGATATGATATATACTTTTAGAGCAGTATATTAATTATTAGATCCTGACAGATATTATAGAAAATATGTATGAAAACAAAAAAAAACGAATTGGTGTCGTTTATGTTTTATCACATAAAAATCACAAGAAGCTTATAAAATTACAAAAGTTACTAATCAAAGTGTTTTGATATGTTATGGTTTTAAGATTGTAAAATACAAATATAGTGCATGATATATAAATATATGTATATAGTTGTAATAATTAGATCGTGGAGTGGACCGCATAATCCATGCAATATCGACCACCAAAGAACCGCTGTCTACAACTAGTGGTATTACGAGGCTCACATTATTTATGAAATTCACGAAATTAAAAACTCTTCATTCGTCCATGACTCCATAATCTAGTTTAGCCTTACATAGTCCATGACTCCATATTCTGTCATCACAGTTTATATATTATTGTCTTCGGTGCGAAAACACGTCATGTTAACGTAGACTATTGAATTACACTTTGTTTTCTAGTCTTTGGTTTGTTTTGTTTCTTGTGAAACCTTCAATAGTAGGCAAAACGTTTAGAATTCCAATATAAACTGTTCTCTTTTGATGAATGAATACATAAGATTTTGGTCTATCACATTGTTCTCAACTATATTGTTCATTGTTTTTTTATGTTTTTTGGCTAAGAACTATATTGTTCTTTGTTGTTAAGCAAATGTATTACTTATCTTATTATTTCTTAGATATCTTTTGTCATTACTATGGATTTGCCTTTGTATGCCTTGTTGCGTTTGGTAAAGATCAAACTCATACTCTCTGGTTTTGTTCAGTTACTGATAGAAACAAGCACCAATTCTTGATTGACCAAAGAAAAGTCCCGAGAAAGTAGAATGTGTTCCCTTTACAACAACCTTTAACCTTCTACTTCCCACAGCTACTTTGTATTTAGACTGGATTACGACTCTATACATTAAAACACTTGTCTATCCAGCTCAGCACCAACTCAGGAGCTTTCTCATTGAGCTCTTCATTTAGAGGTCTATCAATTTGCTCCTTCCAGTCTGCACTGAGTCTCAATGTTGTTCTTTATTTATCTCATTCTCAATGCAATAGCCATGAGTACAACAAAGCCTTCAATGCCGTTAGATTGCAAGTCAAGAGAAGGTTCACAGTCGAACATTTTGAGTGGCTGATCTGATGCGTTCAGCGACTATTGTTATTATATCAAGCTTTGAAGAACAAATAAACATAACAATTTCAAGGTTCTATTCAAAAATCAGAGATGTTCAAGAACGAATAACGTGAAATAAAATTAGAAGATTTCTCACATGAAACCACATTCTGATGCAGAAGGGAGAAGAAGAAGAAGCTAATAACATCAACAAAACAATGTTCATAATGGGTATCTTTTTTCTTTTCTTGGTTATAGAGGAAGATAAGAAGCCTTCTTCGCCTATAATACACACTATATTCCGGTGGTGGGCACTAAGTTGAATTTTAAACAGAGCAACCTGAACACAATGCATAGGACCAGAATCTAGAGTTAGCCAACTGTGACTTTTCACTTGTGGGTGCCTGCAGCTGCTGATTGAGATGAGTCTGTGTCCAGTGATCACAGGAAATAGTCTGGAGTCCTTCGGGTGACGTCTGGTTCTCCTCTCCTCGGTGCTGGTTCAAACTGCACTCACATTTTATATACTCAAGTTAGCTTTGGTCATTCTTCTACACTAGTTTCATTAGCAGACAAGACATGTGGGATTTGGGGAAAGACCTGGATGAAGGTGTGGTTCCTGCAGTCGTCGACCTCAAGAATCGAGGCCATGTTCCCACAACGGTAACAATAGTTTGGTGCACTGAAAATAGTAACCACTTTTTGCTCCTGTTTGATAGGGAAGACAGTAAAAATGAGCTCAGAATCTTAAGCCTTGCAAAGCTATGCAAAGAAAGGTTTATAGTTTCATTATTACGTGAGCCCAGTTGTATCCATCCATAACCAACTGGTGAGCTCGGGCGATCAGCTTTAAGTTGTTTGTGTGATTGAATTGTTCAGATATATCCTATGGAAACAAAATGAAAAAAGAGAAAAGTCAATTCGACACTTGCTTTAAAAACAGAGAGAATCAGGACTGTTTCTGAGACGTAAGACTTGTAATTACCTGACCAAATGTATATCCGGCACCCCGAGGAGAGATGCCCCAACCACATCGGTCATCGGGGTCAGACCATAATAAGTCACACATCGGCCCTTCATGGGGCACTTCTTGAACTCGATCAAAATTCCTTATGTTGTCAAGGGTCTCGATAGATGGAGATAATCCACCATGAAGGCAAAATATTTCTGACTCAACCTGCAGGGAAAAAACATAATGATTTGATGATTCCCAAAAATTTGTGTAGAAAATACCAACGATTTAGTCAGATAAGGCATACATGAAATCTTCCATATATAACAGATCTCCATTCTTTGCATTTTTCAGAATACTAACGTCTTGCAATTGATGTGACACTAGCAAAAGAAATACGACAGCACAGTACAAAAGTACTACTTTGGTTCCAAATAATACTGCCAGCACAAGACAAAGAACTGATCATCTATATTAATTGACTACCGGACGAGGATAGACTTATATGTGAACCCCCACTAACAAAAAAGGAAGAAAAATGTGAGACATGTATGATAGGTACTAACCAAGGCTGTCAGAGGAAAATAGTCGAAGAGGTCTGTAAAGATTTTCCAAACATTTGCGTTGCCGTACCTAAAAAGGAAAACATGGTTTGTTAAATTTATTGCAAAATCTATATCCCAAATAAGCTGCAAACTAGGATGTGTAAGATTATACAACATAGAACAATACTATAAGCAAGTAATCATAAGCCCAAAGGATTAACAGAAACAGGAAGTAAAGAAAGAAAAGACAATTTTGGACAGGCTACCATACACACATACAATGCAACAGCAAAAATATAAGGACAATAGTAATGCTAATAATAATTAAAAAAATTGTTTAAATGCATTAGAAAATAAGGATTTTTTTTCCAGTATAAGGATTTTTTCCAGGAGACTCACTTTCGTAGACATTCATCATAAAATCCATAAACCTGAGTAATCTGCGAGATGGAAGAAAAAGAAGAAAAGCCTGTGTCAGATTAAAATAGTAATATGATAAAAAAAATGTGCACAAAACGAATTTTGTAGACAAAACAGAGACTTATAAAAAAGGAAATTGTGTGTCAACCAAGATCTCAACGATGGAAAAGACTGGATACACAATGAAGTACTGTATTTAACATCAGAAGGTGAATTTACAAGTGGAACCAGAGTAATAAAATCATAAAGCATTAGTCTACCTGACGACTTTCATGGTTTCCTCTAAGAATAGTGATTCGCTGAGGATATCGCATCTTTAAGGCGACTAACAGCTGGAAAGAGAATAAGAAAGAGAAACAGTATCAGCATACTTCATAGTCACACCCAAAATATATACATTGTAAAGAAAAAAATATCCGTCAAGTTAATGGTATCTTGTTACCAATATAAAAAGACAATGACTGGCTTGCCAATCAGCCTACTCTTAAATGAATAAAAAAAGGAAGTCTAAATATTTCATCTTCGTACCGTAACAGTTTCAACAGAATAATAACCACGGTCCACATAGTCTCCCATAAACAGGTAATTGGTATCAGGGCACTGCAAAAAAGAGAAAATTAATACTTTGTAAGATTGGTAGAGCTATTTGTAGAGCTCTGTATATTTTATAGATGTTACCATTCCCCCTATACGGAAAAGCTCTGCAAGATCATGGAACTGTCCATGAATATCACCGCAGATTGTCACAGGGCTTTTCACAGGCTGCATGCAGGAAATAGAAAGAACTAATAAATTCATGGCTAGTAGCACAATCTACCACACTGAAAATAGAATCACCAAGTGTGGTGAAAGAAATTGCTCAACCAAAGAGATATGCAAGACCAGGAACTAACCTGAACATTGCTTTCATCCATTAAGATCTCCTTGGCTTTCTCGCATAATGCTCTAACCTAAGGAAAATAAAACAATGCTGCATATGATTTTCACCTCTTTAACACTCTCAAGACATGCAGCTAATAACCACTATCAAACACATGACATAGAAATATATACTTAGAGAAATCAACTTGACACAGGCAACAAACAGGAGCATCAATTAAGAAAAAAAAAAAACCAACAAGTATTGATCAGCTATTGATACGAAAATATTAAAAATTTATCAGTCCATAAGAATCC
>Ga0041059_1002529_pt1 | contig 13504 bp, 13 predicted proteins | sample AraColnosormetaG_FD_56232 | JGI IMG/M metagenome (GOLD analysis project Ga0041059, IMG submission 56232) | Arabidopsis roots microbial communities from North Carolina, USA - Col MF nosort | ecosystem: Host-associated > Plants > Roots > Unclassified | place: USA: North Carolina | collected...
TCAACGGGCAGAACTACACGGGTCATTGGATGGTACCACTCCCATCCTCATATTACCGTTCTTCCTTCCCATGTCGGTATGTATCATCATCATTGTAACTTTTTATGATTTTTTTTATGATCTTGTTCCTCATATTTATGTCCTGCAGATGTTCGGACACAAGCTATGTATCAGCTTTTAGATTCTGGTTTTATTGGCCTCATATTTTCCTGTTTTAGTGAAGATGCTAACAAGGTTGGTATTTGCTTTCTATGAGTGGATTAGCAAGTTGAAACTTTTCAGGATTACTTCTCCTGTTTGCTGAACTGGCTTTGTTGATGTTTCCAGGTTGGTAGAATCCAAGTTATCGCTTTCCAGTCTTCTGATGGAAAGCCGAATAGTATTCCTAAATCAATGAGCCTGGTTCTTGCTAATAAAGATTCTGTCATCGATATAGAATCTTCATCTAGTTCTTCGGACTCGATATACCAGCGATCCTCTTCTTCTAAGCCCGAGCTAGACACAATTGATACTGCTACAACTTCCGGATCTAAGGTCTCTTTTTCCAAATGCTATATAGCATTTTACTCGAGCTTAATGAAAGTTGACAAATTGTAATATCTGCATCATTATTCAAAATTCTCAAGACAATCATGGTACTATTTCTGACTGAACCATTGGCTGCAATGTATATACACATTGATGTTTGAGTTTTGTATGTGTATGTGGCTGACTAGGGTGGAGGACGGGTTTCAGATTTTGGGCCTTTCTTTACAAACAATATTGAGGCCAATATCACCGGCAGAGATGAAACTCACAAATCAGGCAATCTCAGCAGCACAACTATAGGAATTGACTCGATGGACATGTCTGAAAGTATGCAAGAGGCAATGCTCCGTTCAAATTTAGATACCAGGTATTTCTCAACATACGCTTCTAGGCTTATGAACACTACAATTTTTCAATTACGTAATTACTAAGCTTAGGAATTTACGTGCAGTGGTGCGGGGTATGTTAGAAAAGAAGTCCCACTTCATGTTTTGCCAACTTCATCCCTTCTTCCAGTCAATTCACCTTTAGCATCTTTTAAAAGCCTGCAACGAGTACTGTACGAGGAGGAACGAGCAGCGTACTACCAATCAGTGCAGCAAAACATGAGGTTTTCAATTAATCTTTTTCATACCCTAATCATAGAGATTTTAGTGCTAAAGCTCCTTCTGTTTCTTCTCTAGAGATGGGCGAGTTCATCCTCTTGCTTTCATTCACAACACATCAACATATCAAGCCTCCATGTGCAAGTTGATCGAATACTGGTTAGTGAAGCGTGTTAAAACATTTGATACGTGGTTTTGTCATTCGTTATATGAACTTCATGCTTTTGCAGCTTGAGTCCTGCCATTAACGCACTTCAAGATAGGCAGAAGGAGAACAAGATCCGGGTATGTGTCTCCTCATAAATAAAGCTCTCTCATGGATGATGCTTTTTTTTGGTTGGGTCTAAAACCTGTTGTGTGTTGTGCAGTTAGCAATGCTGATGGATGAAGCTGAGGTTTTGGAGGCACAAAAACTTAAAGGAGCAGAGACAAGCCGGAGACCATCTCATCTGGTTCACGGTTCTGGCAGCCGAAGCAGAAGAGGATCGTAGAAAGACCTGCAACTAAAGACACATGCCCGTCTTCTTTGTGTATATTTCTATTTGGACATTTGTTTTCTTACATTGTATTATTTTGACCAGACTCCATCGCTTTGTTGTTGTTTAGAATCTGATCCACTTTTGGAAGAACCAAAAAAGAAGAATGAGAAGAACATTATTTTTGTGACTTTAGTTTAAGATACGTTTTCGTAGTAAGATTTAATATTATAAAGTATTAACATTATGAAACAGATAAGATCTAGTAGTAAATTTATTCAGATTTACTGTTTGTACTAAAAGACCCAAGAACAACTTTATTAATGATGTAAAAAAAAAAAACTGATATCTTATTCTGAGAATCGAATTCGCATATCCCAAAACGCTTTAAAGCTTTGAAGCTCTTTGCAGTTCTAACTTGCCAATGGTCCCAAGATGAACCTCATCAGGTCCATCAGCAATCCTCAGTGTTCTAGCTGTAGCCCACAAATGCGCTAAAACTGTGTCCGAGGATACACCGGCTGCTCCATGAACTTGTATTGCCGTGTCTAGTACCTTCAATGCCATGTTTGGAGCTGCAACCTGAGTACCAAAATGATTTTGCTTCTTCAAGATCTGTATTTGTCAATTTCTGGCGCAAAACAAATGTCACCAAAATACAACAGTTTTTACCTTGGCCATTGCGAGAATTCCTCGAGCTTTTTTGTTTCCAAATTTATCAAGATGATCAGCAGCTTCTAGAACCAACAATCGGGTTCCTTCTAGCTCTACCCGTAACTGTATCAGACAACCACTCATATAAGAAGAACATAAGAAGCAATTGGGAGATAAAAGCAGTGTCGTTTACCTTTGCAAGATCAGAGACGAAAGAACCGTGCTGCGCAATGAACTTCCCAAAAGTTTTTCTACTCAGAGCTCTTTGAGCCATTAGCTCCATTCCACGCTCTGCTGCACCTATTAGTCTCATGCAATGGTGCAGTCTTCCAGGGCCTAACCTACCCTAATATAACAAACAACAACGCAAGCAACCGATAAATACACAATCCTTACACTCTTTGTTACTGCAAGCCCTGAATCTGTGAATCTTTTGTAGTATTACCTGAGCAATCTCGAATCCTCGGCCTTCTCCAAGGAGAATGTTCTTCGCCGGGACAACCACATTTTCAAAAGAAATTTCAGCATGTCCATGAGGTGCGTCATCAAAACCAAACACTGTGAGAGGCCTCTTCACACTTATACCTGGAGTCCGCATGTCCACTAATATCATAGACTGCTGCTTATGTTTTGGGGCGTTGAAATCAGTTTTTCCCTATATAGCACAGATATGAATTCATGTGTGTGTATTTACATATATAGATAGATTAAGAGAGAAATAGAACAAGGAAAGAGAACTAACCATGAGAATAAGGACTCTGCACCTGGGATCCATAGCTCCACTTGTCCACCATTTTGTGCCATTAATGACGTATGAATCACCTTGTCTATATCAACATCAGAATTAGCTATAAGGAACATTGCGGACTGAGTCTCATTTTTTGGGAGTTACCAGTAGAAAAATTGAAGATGACATATAGCTTTCAAATGTTTTCATTTTTTTGTTCAGTTGAGAATTCGAATGAAAGTAGATATCAATATAAAGAAAATCTCTTACCTTCGGATAGAGCATTCAATATTGGTTGCATCAGACGATGCAACTTGTGGCTCAGTCATAGCAAATCCAGAACGAATTCTTCCCTCGAGCAACGGAATAAGCCATTCAGAAATTTGTTCTTTGTTACCATACCGCAGTATCACCTACAAGATAGTACAGATTATATAAATACAAGTAACAAGCAATGAGACAACTCTTGGAACGGTAAACAACATCAGGCTTTTATACCTCCATGTTTCCAGTATCTGGTGCACCACAGTTAAACACCTGTGGAGCCCAAACAGAACGACCCATGATCTCACAAAGGTAACCATACTCCAGGTTCGTGAGGCCCTCACCAAACAATTGATCAAAAGACTTGCCCGAGAGGTTATGTTTATTCTCGGTAGCCGCCAGTTCTCTTCTAGCTCTAGCAGCACTATCTACCTGCAAGAACCAAGAATCAATAAGTACAGTCTCAATCAGGGTAAAAGTAATAAGAGATTTGTAGCGAAAAAGATGCATACAGGAACAAATAAGTTCCATAGGCCTTCTCTCTTTGCCATTTCCTTTAACTTTTCCTCCTGAGGGTGAACGGTCCATCGCATATCTGATTGAGCAAGTTTGGAGAACTCGTTTTCCATTGGGTAGATATGAGTTTCCATAAACTTGATCAACTTCTGCCTTAACTCCAATACTTTTCTGTTGGGGATGAATCTCCCGCTTCCATCCACAAGGCTTTCATACGACGGAGACACGTCTCTTTGAACTGCATCCATATATAAGAAATGTAAAATAAACAGTTATCCTTAACAAACTTGAATCTCAAAGAGGTCGATTACCAGATGGAGGGTGTTCTGGAAGAACATTTTCACGTGCAATATAACCCAAGGCAGACTCTACAAGCTCATTAGCTTGAACCCCTGTATTTCGCGCTCTTTCACCGGCAGAAGCATTCCCCTGCATGATCAACACAATGTCAATGGCTCTACAACTGCATAATAAAGAATCTTAGAATTCAAAAATATGCCCGGGGAATACCATTAACCATCTACTGTACACCCCTGTGTAGATTGAAGCAGCCCGAAATAAGGAGAACGCTACGTAGAACTTCCAGTTTGCAGCAGGCCATGGTTTTCCCTAAAGTTCATTTGCCAATATGTCACTACAACAGAAATTGAGAAAATATAGGCAATGTACAAGGAACACCTGACTTGATTCCTTTTAAAGACTACATGTTGTTGCAGGACAATACCGATGCAGAACAGTATTCTAAGAGAAATTCTGGCATCGAAAGCATTCCTTCTGGAAGCCCAGTAGTTTCAAAACCTTCACTAACATGCTCCTTATCGAGCTGAACATTCACAATGTAATGCTGCCAACACAAATGAACTGTATATCAGAGCAGGAAGCAAAGAAAACTGCTTTATGAGTACAATACAACAAACAAGAATAGGTTATTACCATGCAGCTGTATGCAACATCACACATTTGGTTCCCAAGCGTGGACAATTCCCAGTCAATTATTCCAATAACTCGATCCTACAGTTTAAGATATTTTCAGTTAAGTCTCCGAGACTATCCAAGGATCAGAAAACAAAAGATCTTGAAAGTATTAAGACCTCAGAAGGATGAAAAACGAGATTGTCAATGCGAAAGTCTCCATGGACAAGGCCTGATGTTGCTCCAGTTGAATCTTCCGCGGGGATGTTTTTGCGTAACCAATCAACAAGCTCAAACATCTTTGGATTCCTTTCAGGTTTACCTTCACTTGTTGAAGCCAAATATTGTTTGAACCACCTATCTATCTGAAATGGAGGTATCCAAAAGAAAAAACTTTAGCAAGAGCATATAAGCATTAAGAGAACATCAAACTAGTGAGTAGTGATTTGGAAATTCACCAGCCCCAAATAAAGAACAAACCTGTCTTTTGCAGTAATTGCCTCGCCGACCATATTTCTCAAGACCAATGGCATCCACATCAGCAGAGTGAAGAGATGCCAAGGCTTTGGCGGTTGCACGATAGATCGCATTTCTCCTTTCAGGTGCTACATTCTAAATCAAAACCGATGAAACACACACAAATTTACACCTTTCGTTTACAATGAGTCACATCTCAAGCTAAAAAAACCGTACATACACATTCACATAACAGAGAATATCTTACCGGCAACTTTGGATCAATGAAAATACGTCCTTCCATAAACTCCATAATGTAAAAAGCAGTCCCAATGACAGCAGGGTCAGTGCATAAGCAGAAGACTTTAGGAACAGGAACCTGTGTATGTTCACCTAAAGCCCGAAGCACCTACATAAACCAACCACCATCAAAGTATTAAGCAAAAAAAGCATCTACCTTTAGTTGATACCGTATCTCTTATAAGCAGCATCACAAAAAGTTACAATGATTCTGCATTTCAAAACGGTACTAGAAACAACAAAATTTCATCTTCTTCAAAAATCGAGTATGAACAGTTACAATGAATTTTACAGAGGTAAAGATTATTAATTGATTGATACCTGAAACTCTCGATCAACAGCATGAGCAGATTGAAGAAGCTTGCCAGGAGGCTTCTTCCTCAAAACGTATCGTTTCAAGGAACTCCCTGAGCCAACCTCTATCAGAAACGTTGGATTCGACTGCCCATGTCCGAACTGTATGTAAACCAAACCAAAACAAAACACAGTCAGATAAAAGTTTCTTTCTTACCGGAGAAAAAACCTCGGCGATTGGAAAACATACCTGTGAGACTTTGAATTGGGAAGGGTTGGTCGGAAAGCCAGAGACGTTGTCGGCGGCAAAACGAAACAAGGCATCGTGATCGAAACGGTGAGCTGATTGGATACGTGTCACAAGATCGCCCGTGCTGCTTCCCATGATGTTCCTTCACTCTCCTCTATCTCGCTCTGCTCCTCAGAGATTCATCAACAAGAATAGCTCTCTAAAACACAAATACACGCATTCATACCAACAATTCCATTTACGGAAAGTCGCATAACCTTTCTTTTGGATAATTTTCTTTTTACTTTTGACCTTACAGCAATTTCAGAAATGTTTATCTACTTTTCTTATTTTTGGAGAGATAATTCTATGTTTTCTTTTTTTATAAATAGTAAATACAGTAACCATTTTGATTTTGATAATCATCGTTATTATCGTCATTGTGATTTTATATGCATCCAAAAAAAGCCAAAGATAATTACTAATTACTAACCATATATAGGTTGGAAAAGTTATCCATGAATTAACTTGATGGACATTTTGCTAACTCAAATCAAAATTTTAGATTAGGTGATTTGACTTAGGACGTCATATTCACATTAAGAAAGCTAATACAAAATGAATACGTTTTATAGCTAACGAGGACGAAATTTTCTTTCTGAAAACACTTAAGAATGAACAAACAATTTGACAAGCGATAATTGAAACATTTTTTTAACACTGAAAGTGTTTCAATTAGGAGTGTTGAAGTATTTGACAAGAAGATTTAAAGTATTTTTCTGTTGGGAAACTTTTAACTACTAAACTAAGGAATTTAATGTAGAGAAATTTTTTAATAGCCCATCTAAAAAGTATAAATCAAAGGCCCACTAAGCCCATATAGTTTCTCAAAGCTTCTGCAAAGAGAAGGACCGAAGAAGAACAGAAGCCGAAACCCTCACCGGCGATGGCTCTTATCAGCACACGGCGAACATTATCGACACTCCTAAACAAAACCCTCTCTTCCTCTACTTCATATTCTTCTTCATTTCCTACGCTCTCTTCTCGTTCTCGATTCGCCATGCCTCTAATTGAAAAGGTTTCCTCTTCCCGAACCAGCCTGGGCCCGTGTTACATCTCGACCCGACCCAAGACATCCGGGTCCGGATACTCGCCGCTGAATGATCCTTCGCCGAATTGGAGCAACCGTCCGCCGAAGGAGACGATTCTTCTTGATGGGTGCGATTATGAGCACTGGCTCATCGTCATGGAGTTCACTGATCCTAAACCTACTGAAGAAGAGATGATCAATTCTTATGTCAAAACCTTAACTTCCGTCCTTGGCTGGCAAGTTCCTTTTCATTTGATTTTGACTCTCAAATGTTTTCTTGTGCATTTGGGGATTGACGGATTTGCATTTTGTGGGTAATAATGGTTAAACTATAGTGAGGAAGAGGCCAAGAAGAAGATTTACTCTGTTTGTACTTCGACCTACACTGGCTTTGGTGCTTTGATCTCTGAAGAGCTCTCTTGCAAAGTCAAAGGTATCAACTTCTCCATATTTGCAATTAGGTTTTTAAGCCTTTTTTGCTCTGACATAGCTTTTCTAGTTGTTTACTTATGATGTTGAGATTTATCGTAAAAGGCTTTCTCTGTTTGGTACTGCTCTGTTCAACAGCTAGGAGGAAACTTCTCTTGATCTTTGTTTTATCGCAGTTATTGTCTGTCTCTAGTACTATAAAATGAGAACATATTTTACTGTTTGAGAAATCTGATCTAGAGTTGTGTGATTCATTAGCATTGCCTGGTGTTCTCTGGGTGCTGCCGGATTCCTATCTCGATGTACCAAACAAAGACTACGGAGGTGTGTAACGTTTGTAGATTTTGTCTGAATGATTGGGTACTGAGATATGGTTCTTAATACTGATACCATCTGTCTTTGGCTCTCATGTTCAGGTGACTTGTACGTTGAAGGAAAGGTCATACCCAGACCACAGTACAGGTTCACGGAACAGCGTCATACTAGACCCCGTCCTAGGCCAAGGTATGATAGGCGCCGTGAGACAATGCAGGTTGAGAGGAGAGAGCCATCCATGGGTCTTCATTCTCCAGTAAATCCGGGAGAGTTCAACAAGCCCAGTGCTTAATATTAAACATGAACAATGCATTATGTAATGGATGGAGTTTATTAGGATTATGGTATTTACATGCTTGTCTTAAACACTCATGTGAGAGACTTTTCAGTTTTTATCCACTTAATCAAACAAATCAATCATCATTCATGTCTCTAATGATGACTAAACACTACTCTAAACAGAACAAATTATAAAAATCTAATGTGAACTTGCGAAGGAGAAATTAAATAAATATGTACAATGTAATATATATACACACGAGAGATCATATGATGTAATTGGAACCGAGATTAAGAATACTTTTAACCAGGAATCATCACCACGACCACGAATTTGTCAGCATACCGGAGATAATGCAATGTTCAACTTCTCCCTTTCACCGTCGGTCACGATCCTCACTATCCTCTTGAACGCAAAGTGCACACAATTAGACAACGCGATCCAGCAAATCACTTCATACACAAATTCCATCGCTGGATCTGACCAAGACGAAAACGAAGACCCATCCCAATTATCCCTCCCGAAACCACCGCCGCCGCCGCCGTAGTTCCATCCCTTTCCGCCTCCATCGTTTCCTCCGCCTCCAAATCCAAATGGACCGTCGCTACCACCGAAATCACCTTCTAACAGAAAACGACCAAAATCTCCTGCGTCATCTCCATCTCCACCAAACGAAACTCGCCTGGTTCGTCGCTTTTTACGGATCCGGCGAATTGTCTTATAAGAGCTAGATCTGACCGGTGGAGGAGCAATTGCATCGACGGGGAAAATAATCGCCGATGCTTGAACGATTCCTCCACCGGGAGATTGATGATCAACAACGGAATCGGCGAAAGAAATGTGATTGGCCAAATCCAACCTTTGAAGAAGAGATTTCCCAAACGCGATACCTTGCTTAGCCGTGCAAACTGTGACTGTATCTGCGATCAAAGAGAACTCCATGATGATCTACAAATCCGACGACGACGACGACCTTGTTCGAATTCTCTTTTTTCCCTAAAATCCACGAAATAGTTTTGGATTAGGGATTTTTACAACATTGCCGGCGAATTTGGGTAATGACGGGAAATAAATCAGGAAGCTGATTCGGATCCGAAGGAGGCGGATAAATTGTACACGTAACTGATTTGCGCGTTGAATAGAGAAGCCACGTGTCTTGCAGTATTCACACGTGAGTCGCACGCAAGAAGGGTCCATTAATACGTGAAAGCCCAAAGTTATGGGTTGGGCTATATAATTCATTGAAGAGTTTTCGTATCACATTTCTGAAAATATACGGGTTCTATTCATAAATATAAGGAAATATGTGTCAAAAAAGCAATATTGTGGGAGCAGAAGATGTGCTTGTTCATGTGATCATTTCTCAAGGAAATTTTTCTACATGGAGTAAATCGAGAGATTATAACAACGTCGATTTAAATTATATGTGATTTCTTAGAAAGAAATCGATGGCATTTCATATGTTTAAATGTTCTTACGAGGTTGTTTGGTATGCCTTCTCTGAAATTCACACCAAAAAAAAAATGAAGTAAAATTTATAGCATAAATGGCTAAACATTTATCGTCGGTCCATAACCTAATCCTTCTGCAGATTCATCATCGACAATTTTTATGACAAATCTCACGTGCTCACTGACATTTGTTTTTTCAGACTTTAAGAGCTTCCAAACTTTGTTTTTTCATACATTCGTTAAATATGTTTCAGAAATAAAAGTTCAGGAAGTAATTGACATTTTTTATTGATAATCTAGACGTTAGCATTCCCATGTGATTATTACTTTCGGGTGACCAATTACAACCGCTATGTTTGACTTAATACTGATTTTGAGCAGTAATGAATGAATTAGGTTTCGAATATATTACTGAAATTTGCTTGGCTTCGTTACAAGAAGTCAATTACAAGTAAAACTTTGTAGTTCAAATATTAATTTCCATGACATAATTTAAAGTACTAAAGTGTTTTTGAGTTTTTCCTTATAGATCAACGCGCATGTAATACATTTGGTACATACATACTTAGCTTATGTCCAAAGCCAAACTACTGTTTTTGTTGTCTCAAGTTATAGTCAAACATCAAACACCAGAAAACAAATCACGGAATCCGATCGGAATCCAATTTTCAAAGCAAAGCTAGATATATTTATAATGTTGTTACATATTTTGTCTCTAGACAAATACATACTCCTATACAATTAGACTTCCGAGGTTTTGGATTCAATCTATGCAAAATATTGTGCTAAAAAAACAATATAAAATTCTCTCTGCTTCAATATTTCAACTTTCATGTAAAAAATTATCTAAGGAAAAATAAAACTGTTCCATGTAAACTGTAAAAAGAGAAGAATAGTTGGTAGTCGCTTCATCTACTTTGATTGTTTCACATTTGTCATTTGATTTCAAATAAAGGCATAAAGTGTTTGTTTACTTCTCTTCTATATATGTATCACAAGTTCCGTGTTTCACTATTAAATTCTCTACATTTAACAGCTATCTAACATCGTAGATGATTTATCAAGTACTTTATTTTTTTAAAAAATCTTTATCATATAGTATTAGAAAACTTCACCTAACCACTCATCATATATGACAATCTACTATCCACGACATGCAACCTTCTCAAAGTAATTTATGTTTGCATATGTAATTACCGTTATATTTATTTCGCTTAACAACGTCAAAGAAAACAAAGAATCGACATTTATGTCGGTAGAAAAAATAATACAGCCGTTTTGTTCAGTTTACAAATTACAACAACTAAAGTAGCAATTTTATTTATTTTATATCTTAATTACTCAATTCTATTGAATATTGAGATTTTTATAAAACTTTATTTGAATATTTGCAGTAAAAGCGAGTTACACAACGTGGATAAACGGCTAAATCTACCGTAATTATTTTCTTTAACTCATTAGTTTTACTCGTTCTTCGTGTTGATTTTTTTATTTGAAGAATATTGGATTTAATAATCATAAATGGATTTAATTTAAGTTTCTCTCTCTTTCTCTTCCAATTTAAAATGGGTCTATCCCGCAAAGTCTGCCTGCCTTCTCTCAACGTCTTCTCTCTCTTTCTGTTCTACTCACTCCTTCCATATTTTGTTTTGCCTTCACCTCCATTGTCCTGGAAACTTTTGTTGCGATGGGTAAGATCCGACCCGGACCGGATCCAAAAGCGGCATTGGTCTCAGATATTTTAGCGCTATCGAGATCACCAATCTCTTGCATTCACATCAATCGCATCTCATCCGGTTCATGTTTCATCGACTGGTATCTCATTCTCGGTGTATGTATATGTTCTTTCTTTTCTTTCTTTTTTCTCAATTTATCTAAATAAGATTGGACGAACTTTTTATTGCGTTTTATTCAAGTTAGAAAAATAAAGAAAAAGAGAACATTATGAACAAAATAACAGATTCAGGAAGATGCAGAGGTGAAGGTCATACGTAAACGATATCACAAATTAGGTCTGATTCTATTTCATGTTACGTTATCAAATATTCAAATTTGACTTTTGATTAGCTATAATTTTTTTGTTATGGTATAAATCTGAGCTAATAACATGCTTTATTTTTGTTCAGCTTTGAAGGTTCATCCCGATAAAAACAATCACCCAAAAGCAGATATTGCTTTTAAGCTCATCCACGAGGTCAGCTATGTTATTTTCTTATCTCATTTAAAATAAAATAAAAAATCCTAGCATTCTTAACGTGAATATATTTATCATTTTCTCACGAGAGACAATAATTCAATATAAAATGTACGTGTGTGTGTGTGTGGACATGAATCGTACGCTTAATTCTAGAGCATCATCATGTGCTATCCATGAATTCATTCATTTTCTCAATACAACTAATATTAGGGAGTAGGGATGGTCCTTTAACCGGTTTTGGCGCCCCATATAGGCTTATTTATGTCTTTCCGACGAAACAAAGAGAAGAAGCTTCAACATAGACCGACGAAATAACATTTGTCTAAAATGCAGCCGAGTCTCACACAAATCCAAAGAAAACCGTAATGATTCTAAACCGAACCGGTTCTGTCAAACCCTCAAGGACATTAGGGACAAGTTCAGAGAAGAGAACATGGTGATAGAGAGATGTCTAAAAACCAATAGTGCATTCTTCATGGGGAACCGAACCAATGAAACCCCGCCGGTTTATGGTATACCAAAGCAAAACCGGATTAATAAGGAGTCGCCTGTTTTTAATCCATCGGATTATAGGTTATGGGGTTATCCACATGTGAGAAATCGGGTGTTCGACTACAACTTGTCGTCCGATTGGAATATGTTCACGAGAAGCAGATCCACTTGTGTTCACTCATCGTGATGATTTAGCTTTCGGTTTTTAATTACCTTTTTAATTTACTTTTTCATCCTAGTTTAAATAAGTGAGAAAACATCAATTGAATTTTGTAGCTTCATTGTATTCTATCATTTTATTCATATTGGGAAATCTATCACCTACAATCATAATTTCTCCTTCTTCTTTGATTAACAACATGAACTAACCACAACTGCATTACAGAGTTATGATACAATTGACTACATGTCTTAAGTTCTTGTTTTGTTGTTGCTATATATATCTTGGTTTAGTGCTCACGGCTAGTTGCTTGTCGTTTAAAGAGAGGAATCAATGCTTGGCTATTGTATCCACACCTGAGCCTCTAAAGAGTTAAACAGACAGATTCTTGTGTGACGGAGGATGATGCAGTGATTTATTGCTTCAAGTGAACTTGTACTGATCGATTGGCAGAGTGGTGATGGGTCAAAAACATTATACTCAGATTCAACAATGGCAACCGGTTGGGGTGATGATGAATTGAAACATTACAAGAAGTAAGAAAAAAAGGGCAATGTCCTGGTCTTAGTGGACAATGACCGGATAAAAAGGTTCGAGATAAATATTAGGATTTAAGAAACGACCACATCCTTTCCCTTATATAACCGATTCTCTCAGTGTCCCAACCCTTAGCTCTCAAAATCTGAAAAAACAAAAAAACGAGACAGTGATGAAGTGAAGATGTAATAATATAGTAGTGTCTATCAAGTTCTTCGTGATTTTTGTGTTTACCTTCCATCTCACAATACGAAACTAGGGTTTAGCTCTGCTTTCCTGTCTGTCATTTTTCTCTTCAAAAGATCTAACGAGTTTCTTTTTGTGGTCAAATTGGGCCGCAGCCCGTTTTCTTTGGAATAATACTTATTGGATCGAATATTGTTATTTGTCAAAACTATTTTTCATACAGAGTTGGAACAATACTCAGCCCTGTTTGTTTGATTATTTGGCATTTACATCCAAATGATCTATTTAGATGATGCATTTGAATAATGTTTGTTTGATTATTTAGTATTTTATCTAAATGATGCATTTAAATGAATATTTCTTTGTTTGATCATTTTGTAATTCATCTACATTCTCATTCTAATAA
>Ga0041059_1002530_pt1 | contig 13501 bp, 6 predicted proteins | sample AraColnosormetaG_FD_56232 | JGI IMG/M metagenome (GOLD analysis project Ga0041059, IMG submission 56232) | Arabidopsis roots microbial communities from North Carolina, USA - Col MF nosort | ecosystem: Host-associated > Plants > Roots > Unclassified | place: USA: North Carolina | collected 2013-09-02
TCCTTTTCTGAAAAAAAAAAAAAAAAACCAAAATATAGATTTACCACGTGAAAGAAGCAAATCTGTTCCTAATTTTGAATCTGTTACAGGATTCGATTTTTTCCACTAGTGCAGATTTTATACATCTTTTACGCATCCTTACATGCACCCACAAAGTGATACACTCTTAAGGAACAAACGATTTTAAGTTTTACTACTGGAAACTTTTCCTATGGATTTGGAAGACATTGATATGTGTATACATTGATATGTATACATAACTAAGTTATCTAACATTTGGCAGATGAATTGGAATCTCGTCACATCACGCGAGGAAAGATGCGGATATATATTATACATGGCTGGCTGTCTTTTATTTTCGACAAATGTTTTGTTTCGAATTATCTAATCTCATACCACTTCAGTGTTATATTTCAATATAGATTTTTCACAAAACTTTCAGTTTTCAGTTGAGTAATGACATAGAATTATAGTTTGTGTGAAAGAACAAAAAAAAACTTAAACGACAATAAACATTATCCCTTTAATGAAAACAAAGTATATCTAAAATATCAAAATTAAATTCAGTCATCATCAATACATGTAGAGAAACATGCTAAACCATGATGAATACACAACGAACAGAACTTCAAAATGAAAACGATGGCTCGTCTTTAGTGTTTTATAGCAAATTTAAACTGTCGGGCAAGCTCTCAACATCCAGTTAGTCAAGTATATTAATGGTATCATCTCCAAATAATGACATGTCATTATTATTCATGACCATCAAACTCAAACTCACCACAAAAATTTATAATCAAAATAATTGGAAACATCATGTGGATCTAAAACACTTGAATCGAGAAATATCTCTAAAATCCGATCACAGAGTCTGTGGCTCCTCACATTTCATTTCAGGTCAGTTGCAATTAAATCCACAAATCAAGTCACATGCTTTCAAAAATCTAATACTGTTAGCGTTAAGTAAGGCCCCTCTTGATGTTTGTGGATCTACGCCGAAACACTCGTATTAAAAGTCCACACGCTTGCACTACCTAATTATCTAATGCTTAGTTTTAAGTAAAATATCGACTTAAGGGCTATGTAAGATTATACAATTATATATCTCTTGTTTTCGTGATCGTGGTTGGACAAAAATGAAGTGTCGTGAACAAGAAAACCGTGATGTTGATCCTTTGATGCATAGTTGGAGCTGCCCTTCTCTGACACGTACCAGCTCACCCCTCGTGCTTTTGTTAATTACTAGACACATAATCTTCAGTCTAACAGTTTATTAATATGATGAAAGACCTGTTGTTATTATATAGATTATCATAGTCATAGATGTACATTGTAAAAATACTATGATGTATATATATTAAAAGTCTTGGGTCAAGCTGATTTGTTGTTATCGTCGATTAAAAAACGTGTACATGTTAGAGTTTTGTCCCGTGTATATTCATTACCTTAAACACTAAATGCCGTTGATATCCCGAATGTGCTCATCTTCAGTCGCTGATAGAGTTAATATAGGACGCCAATAACTTTAGATTTTACACGCCTTCTTCGATTGAAGCCGATCATAAATTTTTAATAATTTTATCCATATTAAGTTTACATTTAATTGATATAAAAGTTTATTTGAACGAACCAATTCGCCGAATGTATAAAATTTATATGATTAAAACTTATATATAACTCTATATTCTTTGTATTAATCATTCAATGTGTATATATGTTGATGATCGTTCATAACCATGTGAAAACAAATCTGTCTAACGGCTTAACGCGTCTAAACCCTTATACCAATATAAATTATAGAAGACTCAATTATGTTTATTTAATACGATACTACCGAGTGTGAATTTTATTTTAGAAAGGTGAGGAGTTTTGGATTGGAGTTCTAGCTAGGGTGGCCAACCCACGTGTGTCCCCTCTCCGCTTGAAATGGAACATTTGTTATGTCTCTTAACTCGTTAAGTCTGATTAATATACTCATTATTCACCTTATATCCTATCTATTATACTTTTTATTAGAAAACTATTATATACGATCCTTTAACCTTTATAATCTATGTAGTTATTTATTTGCCAAAAAAAAAAAACCTATGTAGTTATTTACATAACATTGGGACATGACATAGGTCACATAGCATTGAGTTTGGCTCTAGTTTAAGTCGGAAATTATGTAATCAAAACGTCTAATTAATATACAGTTGTATACACAATCGTGTAAAATTGAAACAAGAAAGTACTATAACGTCTAATAAATAGGTGTATGCTCGTGTAAAATTGGAAGAACAAAATAGATACGTATAAAATGTATATCTTAACCGAACTAAATAAAAATATAGTTGGGGAAATAAGAAAGCAATTATTCTCAAAAAATAGCGTAACTCTCCCACGTGCACATCATCTCATACTTCAATTGCCGAAACCCCACCAACTTGCGTATATAAACGCTCCTTGTTCCTCATCTTTCACCATTTCAAAATCAAACCATCACAACAACTCTCTCTTCTCTCTCTCTCCGCCGAGAATGGTTGGAGTTTTCCGACGATCACTCTCATTCCCTAACAAACCTTGCGGCCGATCATCTCCATCGTCAAAGCCACGTGTCTCTCATCACACAAGATCCATCAGTCTACCCTGCCGGTCTCATCCCTTAATCTCCCACGTTAACCACGAGATCTCTCAGCTCAAATCCTGGTTCTCATTCGCCGGAGAAACTCACAGCCGCACCACCTCTTGGATCACCGACGGTCTCAGTCTCCTCAAGGACGTTCAAGAAACGCTCGCTGATATACTTCAGCTCCCACAATCTCAAGAATCTCTACGAAACCGTCCTGTTTTCTTCGAGAATCTTCTAGAAGATCTTCTCCGATTCGTTGACGCTTACGGAATCTTCCGTACGTCGATCCTCTGCCTCCGTGAGCACCAGTCCGCCGCTCAAGTCGCTCTCCGTAAAAAAGACGACGAGAAAATCGCATCTTACCTAAAATCTCGCCGATCTCTCGCAAGAGATATCGCGAAACTGACGTCATCGATCCGTGAGCCGAAGACAAAACACCAACACTGCCACGTAGACAACGTTAACGGAACGTACGGTGACGCAGAGCTTGCGTCAGTTATAGGTGACGTCATTGAAGTAACTGTTTTGGTTTCCGTTGCTCTCTTTAACGGCGTTTACTTATCTCTCAGAGCCACCAAAACAACGCCGTTTATAGGGTTTTTGAAACGATCCGAAAAAAAGGAGAAACTAGACGAAGGAATCGTGGAGTTGAAGCAAGTTGAAGAGAAAAGCTTGATTGGTTTAAGCAAGAAGAAGAACGAAGAAGTAAAGAGTTTGATGAAGAGGATGATGGAATTGGAGAATTCGATCCGTGAAATCGAATGTGAGAGTGAGAAAGTGTTTAGGGGTTTGATTAGCACTCGAGTCTCATTGCTTAATGCCCTAACACATTAACTAATTATCACTCTCATTCTTTTTCTTCTTGTTTCCTGTCTATTTGCGTTATTTTGTCACATTATTTTTATTATTTGTATGAGGTTAACTACATGAAAGAAAATAGAAAAACAAATAAATAAACGATACTTTACATAATCCTTGTATCTATAACTCGATAATTAAATTCACCTTTTTAAAATTGAACTTTTGTTTTTGTTAAAAGGATTTTTATTTTTAAAACTGAACTTTGAATAGTTCACTTCCATCTTCACAATTCAGCAAACTATTAGCTAAAACAAAAACATAATTACATAACGAACCATATTTGTATATAAGTTGGAGACATTTTTATTTGAATTTGTTAAACAAATTTTATTTTCCACCGTAAATACTATATAGTTTTCTAGCTTAAAACATAACCAATCCAAATTATAAATGAACCGTGTGCTTTATTACCGTATTCCCAAATTTGCTGCCTTTTTATTGTTGTTTTTATGTTATAATTAGAAAAATACCAAATTTTGATCATAGATTTAGTTGCTTCAAACGAATTTCTTCTTGTTTTAATCTAGTTTTACAAAAAAAAAAAGTTCTTTGACAAGAGAAAAAAAATGGTTACGCGTTAATTAAGAACCAAGGTCTTTCACAAGCCATCTCATACCATGGCCATGCATTATCATTTATTTGGTAGACAACAAAACATCAAATATAAGAACACAAACAGCATGCGTGAACAAACTCACTTGACACATATACTTGCCGGAAATAATAGAGAGAAAATTTAATTAAAGGACATAAGAAGACATATAACTTGTAAGCATTTCACGTCGATGGATTCGTTTTGATATTTTGTGGCCTCTCTTAAGTTTTAATTAGTGATAACTCAGAATGCCACCACATGGTTTGTTAGGGATGCTTTTCAATTATCATCTTGATCTGATTCGGATTAGGACTTAATTATTTGACTAACACCGTATTAAACGTGGGGTTTGCTGGACAACAAACCTTAGTCTATATAGTGCTATTAATTTAACAATTAATTGGTTAATTATTAATTTTCTCTAACTTACAAAATTAGAATCTTTCCCCTCTTAGCGGCGGTACGTGTTGGCTGCTATGACCGGTTCGACTTGTGGATTCAATAACCGGACTAATCACTCATAAAATACTGAATCCGGTTTACCGTTGGGATATAATTGGGTTGGTTGCATTGAAATGCAACTTGCGTGTATTATTGTTGATAAAAAGCTTTACTTTGGTTGGAATAATGTTACAACGATGCCAAAATTGACAACTAGGATTTGGTTATGCCTTCAATCCAACTCCCAACAAAGAAGATAACACAGATGGAAAAGGATATTGGTCTTCAACACGAATGATTAGTCTTTGATTAGTTTAGGACACAATTAAAAGTTAATAGCACTATTTAGAAATTAGGATGAACTTTACATGTTCCTAATAATTTAGGACTTCAAATATCTTTACCCAATTATTGGGCACTATTTGTTATACATCAATTATGTATAGTTGGTTATTGTTGTCAATATGTATAGTTGGGGTTTATTTAGATGTTAGGTTTTATCCTTAATATCAAGTGAATGTTTTTTAATAATCGAATGTTTTCTTGTTACGACACAAACTAATATATATTTTTAACTTTCAAGAATGTTTTCATCGTTTAATAGCTGATTGTAAAAATGTATGCATATTTGTATATGCATTTCTTTTTGTCACACTTTAGTTTCATTTGTAAATGGAATATGGTTCAAGTCACATATATCTATTCTATTGAGGAATTCAATTTTACTTCGTGCCCAAAATGCCAAATAGAAAACGGTGTAGCTAATTATCAGAGAGAAAATAACAAAATACACCGCATTTAAATCATGTCTTACAAAACTTTTCCTTTTTTAATTGGGGTTTTAATTTATTTTCAGTTAATTGGAATCTAAACTAGACATGTTAGGTTATGTTTAGCAATTATTTCTGGTTGATTAATCATATAAAATGATTCTCAGGTCTATTGAAAGTGTTAACAATTGATGGCTAACAAATTTACACACAGTTTTAAAACTTTGTGGGGTTAGACGAAGCCAAACTTAAATTTTTGAGTAGTGTTCTAAAAAAGTTGTAACTTTTGTGTGGTACGAATTTTGAATATAAAACTTCGTGGGGCCTTTATATCAAAGTCCTTTTTTAGTGCACAAGTATATACATGATTAAAAGCAACGGTTCATTTCACGCCTTAACTACATGTCCCCCGTGTTTTAAAAACTTCCGAACAACACGCAGTTCCTAAATCAATGTCACCCATGTTATTGAACACTTTCCCTAAAAAATGGGCCTTATGATTCGGCCATATTTATAAGTAGGCCCATTTTTAGCCCAATGCAAATGTCGCATTTATCCCCACACCGCCACAGGTAAGTCTTATAAATAAAGACCTAACCCTCACTATCCACAGAAGTCTTACCATTACATTCTCAACAAAAACTCGCTGATTTGATCTCTCGTCGATATAACAATAGAGGTGTCTTACGCGTGATCTGAAACCTAGATTCGATTCAGTCAGAACTTTTGTCGAAGATGGAAAGACAAATCATGGCTTCTTCTAAAAAGGTACAACGGGAAGAGAATACGAAAGAGGAATATTTACCAAACAAGCAAGTTTCAGATGAATCAGAACAACTTGAGAAGAGTTGTTTGACAGAAGAAGAAGATGCGTGTTTGTCTGATGCTAGTCATAGCAGTAAGAAGACGATAAGGGAAGATGCAATTTGTGAATCAAAGAATAGAAAGAAGTATAAGCCAAGCAACGAATCTGGATTCAACACGTTATTTGATGATGACTGGCTTTTTGGTAACAATCAGCAAAAGAATGTTGTTACCACTAATAAAGCCGCTATCAAGAACGATGCAGAGATGATCATGAAGTTGCTGCAGAGATCATGTGGAGATTCCTTGTTTCCTAGCTAAGGCCCAGTTTTCGCCTCAATTCGGAATATTTGTATTACCATATACAGTTCCGTTCTAACTGTCTCTGTATTGTTTTCTCATCCCTCGATCGGATTTAGCCTTAGCCTGTGATCTATTCGGGTATGTATATTTCATATCCTATCATGAATATCTCTGTTAACTCGTAATCTGTATAATTTTTTGTCGTACAAGAGTTTCCTTTTTGTAGATTTCCTTTTCCTTGTAGTATTGGTTATCTACTTATCTTGTAGTCTCACATTCTTATCATGAATATCTCTATTTACTCATATTTGTATATAATTTGTTGTACAAGTGTTCCTTTTTTAGATTTCCTTTTTCCTTGTATTAGGTCTGTTGTGTATATGTATAATTTTCCCTATAGGTCAAAATAAATAATAATAGCAATTCATATACTTTGATCGTTTTAAAACAATCTCTTCCGATCCATTAATATTATGTGATAATAACGATAGCAAGAATGATCTATGAATTGTAGTTTGTTTCAACTATACAATAATTAGTTTAGTTTTCAAGAACAATAAATTTTAAATTTGATATATTAACACACTAATTAACTCAGCATGAAACCACATCATTAGTATTGCATATTCTGGTCTTATTTTATTATTTGTTTTTTAAATTACAAATTTTAGATAAATGTAAGCGTGGATAACACCTAGTTAATAAATAGATTATTATTATTTTGGTTTAAATAGGCTCTATTTTTTTTTGTAAGTTATACAATAGCAATAGATGTATATGGAATGTTATGATCTACCATGACGTTTATAAAAACACATCCAGGTTGTCACGAAACCAACTTGGTTGATGGTTTAGTTTAAGAAGTATTCCCATTCGTGCACATTCCCAGCTTTCCCCTAATTGGAAAACTATTATATTACATGTATGCGTGTATATCGTATACAAATGGTATTTGGACATTTCTTAATCTGTGAAATCTCCAATGGTATTATAATAAACGTTGCAGAGATTACGAGAGCGACTTCGCAGCCAACGGTTATTGTTTCTTGTTGGTTTCGTATTTCCGCAGCCCATCCAAGGTTGCCGCACATGCAATCAGTATAAGCAACTGAAATTTGGAAGTAAGATCATTTCAGGTTTTTATCGATCCCCCCTCAATATTTGGTCTTTTTCTGTTTAACTATTACATTGATACCTAGAGAAGAATTACTGCTCATCATGTTGTTAAATCAAGGTAATACAAAAAAAAGATATTCAGGAGAGACTTCACATATTTACCTAAATAAAATGTACAAAATAATCAAGAAGAAATTATCCGTGTGAATGTTATTGTCCATGATGATCTTGCATGAAAATCATTTGCTAAGCAGCATGTTCACCTATGTGATTAATTGGTTGTTTCAGCCATATATGAATATTTAATGCCAAGCCAAAAAAAAAAAGAGGGAAAATTTATCATGAAGGAGAAGAGTGTAGATTTGTCGTTAGACTGTCGGAAGAAACTTAATTGCAACAGCCAATTCCAGCCTGTATCTATATTCGTCGACCTATTGACTTACCTCTACGTGCAAGTATATGTATATTCAAACTTAATCATGCATGTACATAGAGACACATACATATATATTGGTGAGAGTACGTTTTAATGAGAAGCTAAACCTTTTCATTCGTTGACTATACATTATTATCTCTATAGAGTGAATCAGCCATGGCTTGTACTTCATCATCTGGTGCACACGTGCGTTCAACAAGCTGGTCCGAAGACGTTAATCCTCTGTCTCGAGCCATCGAAGATCATCTTCTGTTACTAAAGAAAAGACCAGAGTCCGCTCGTCGGAAACTTGGAGTTTTAAAGAATCTGTACGAGGTTGTCGAAGTTTTCCTCCGTTTTCAAACGACTAAAACTCAAAAGTCTTTCACAGGATTTGAAGATGTTTCTGACGGATTCATCGAGGTTCTTGATATCTGCAGCACGATCAGAGACGTTCTGATGGAGATAAAGGAACAAGTCAGGGAACTCGAATCAAGCTTGAGGAGGAGATTGATCAGAAGCAAGTCAGGAGAAGATCAAGAAGCTTTCGTGGCGCGTGAGACAGACGCGTACGTGTTTAAGAGAAGAGCACTGAGCAGAACCATCGTCAAACAATTGAAGAAAACAGAGGAGAAGATGAGGAAGAGGAAGAGAGATTGTGGAGATGTCATTAATGTAATGAAAAGAGTTGAAAAGACCAGCTTTGATGTTTTGGTTTCTTTGTTGATTGAGGTAGTGACGAAGGATCAGAGAGATCAAAAGAAAGGATCAAGGAGAGGAATTGTGTCGAGGATTTTTAATAAGAAGAATCAAGAAGTTGATGTGGATGAGCTGAAGAAGTTGAGAGAAACAGAACATGAGATTGAAGAAACAGAGAAAGAGTTGGAGTGTGTGTATAAGAAACTGTTGAAGACAAGAGTTTCTTTTCTTAACATGCTTACTCTTTGAGATTGTATAGATGTAATTTTGTTCATTGTGAAGTATTGTTGGCTTTAGTTTAGGCAAAGTCTCTCAGATCATATTGATCTTTAGAACTTGTAAAACTTTGTGTGCAGCGTTCTTAAATCATATTCAAACGATTACTTGTCAAGAATACGAGTTCGAGATAACAATTATCAGCAGATCACTTCAGTACTCTATGAATATTTCATAAGTTTATAGTTATACAATCATGAGACTGATGAGTGTATCAGTTTTCTTATCAGAAGTTGTTGCAAAACAGAGTAAGGATGAATTTGAGATAATGGGCTTATTAATTGAGTTTCATGGGCTTTATTTTATGTTTGATGGGTTGTTTGCAAAAAAAATAGCTAAAGAAATTACGCAATAATGTCTTATTTTCTCTGTGTGTTTTTATAATCACGCAATAATGTCTTCTTATTTCTCTTTTTTTAATCACGCAATAATGTCTCTACATGATGATGACAACAGAGAAAATATAATGCATGGTTGATTATTCGTTATAATTAGTAGCTATACCTTCCAAACGGGAAATCGAATAATAAGATTGCTGCACTAACAACATAATAAAAATGAAAGCATTTCAGCATTTGGAGTTGGAGGGATATGAATCTAATTATATAATTTGTGGGAAGATATTAATTTGTTGAAAATAACCTGAGATATAAAGATCTTAAACATAAAATCTAATCCAGGATGTATTCATGCGTCGAGCCGTCGAGGTGGTTACCTGATTGATAGAGAAATTAGACATATAAACATATATGTATTAATGTATGCGTATTATTACTGTCCACGTTATAGAAAAGGTATATTGGTATTTGTGTGAAACTGTGAATATTTCGCTTGTCCAGAAACATATATTGAGAGGTTAACACGTAACACAATGTCACAATCGCATGTATTGCCAAAGATAAGTTCCGGTTTTAAAATGATTATTGATCATATATTCATATTGATCAAGTAGTTACCATTATTTGTTTTCTGTTACTGTAAGACTTATATTACTTTCTTGTTGGTAATTAATATATCCATTTAACTTGATACATAAAACATATCTGACAAACCCTTAACATAATATTTAAAGTCTGATCCAAAATCTAAACATTTCTCATCTCATTTAATATTCGTCCGTCTGTTCCAAATTGTTGCAATTTACCAACACAGCCTGGCACCGTCGCTCGTGCATGCATGGTATATAGTATATAATTAAACCTTAAGACTATATATTAGAATAAAAATCTTTAAAACTATATATTATAAATTGAAAATCTAAACGAATCCACAATGTACCCTAATCCACGAGTGCCTCTTACGTACAAAGAAGGTTCCTTGTGACATGTTTTGAATCATTTAAATCATTGTTTTGATAATACCTCCAAAATGAGCTGTTCCCCGGATGTCCCACGTCCGTACAAAAACCCAAACTTGGGAACCTTCATCGTACTTTCCCTCAGATCCTTCTTAACCTCTATATATAATCTCATTCTTACACACATTCAATATATCTCTAATCTTCGCTTAAAACTCTCAAGAAGCCCTAAAAACCATTCACAATTACATCAAAAAATACCTTTTCAAATTCTTTTTTTACATTCATAAAGCTAAGTATCTCGAATAGATTAAGATCTATCTATGGCTCAGATTAACTTTGAGGGTTTGAGAGAGCTACACGACTGCGTAAACTATCTCCTCCATCACTGTCCGAAAACAAGAGAATCTCTGTCTCAACAAGGACAAGAGAAATGGACGGAACAAGTTTCAGAAGCTTCATTGAGGATGTTAGACATCTGTAACGTATCCAAAGATGTGATGACGCTCGTGAAACACAGCTTGCAAGATCTACAACTGACTCTACGTGGCAACGAATCATCTGATGTCAACGAGAAGATAGCTGCGTATAATCGGTATAAGAACAAGCTCAAGAAGGAGACACTGAAATGCTTAAACTGTTTGAAGAACATGAAAGGAAACGAAGGAAGAGTGGCCATGCCAATAGAACAGAACCTTCTGTTTGTCACAGAAGTTTTGAAGGAAGTGAGAAGAGTCGTTGTGACGATGGTTGAGTCTTTGTTCTCACTTGGTTGTATTCCTTGGCTAGAGAAGAGATCGAGCAAAGGGTCTTTGTCTTCGATCTTTTCCATTCGGTCTTCCTATTTGTTAGATGATGAATGGGACGAGACTGCGGTGCAAAGCGCGACTACGAGGTTGGAGGCGGCGGAGATTACTGTAGTGGAGCTTGAAATAGAGTTGGAATCTATTTTCCGGCGATTGATTCAGACGAGAGTTTCACTTCTTAATATTCTCACCAACTAGATAATATATGATATGTCCGGATCGGTTAGGTTTTGCTTCAAGCGGACATGTTTAGTTAACATTAAATAGATTGATTTGTAAACTTATTTTCAAGTTTGCAACATCAAATTCTTTTATTCTATATAATTTATTTTTTTACCCGTTTCCTAAACTGGCTACTTGGATTAAAGACTTGAAGTTGAAGGCACACTTTTTGTCTTCACCAAAAATAGAGTCAAAATGAAATTGTTATTCAAGTAAAATTTGAATTATAGATGTTTGTTTATTTATTCACAATTCATGTTGCTAGAATAGACATTTTCAATTTGATGATTTTGCATATTTTTTTTGGTTTTCAGATATAGTTATAAAAACCATTAACAAATTCAGTTTCGTAAGTGTTAATTTGTATACTTAACACAGCGAATATAACTAATTTCTAGTGTTTCTTTGTAATTCGTATCATTGGAGGCTGGATCTAAAAACACGAATCTCGCAATGCGTTTTATTTCAAATTAATTTGTTGACAGCAAAATAACAACATGATCAGGAAGTGCAACACACAAGTAGTAACTTAAAACAGAAGCAGCAAGTCTTACAAAGTTGTGTACAAAAACAATTCACGTCTTCTTCACAGTTCTCTTTATTTCGACATATGAAGCTGAAAATTAAGAAAAAAACAAGAGACGATCCTTTTTTCGTCATGATCTTCAAAGGTTCAGTGAGACCTAGCAGCAAAACCCAAAACCAGATTAGTGTCAAGTAGTTTGAGCAATGCTTATATGGTTACATGAAAGGTGAACTCGAGGATAACTACAAATCATCAATGTCTAAACAAAGAGAAAACTCAAAACATGTACCACTAAACTAATAACAAACATTCACAATAAAGGCACTCAATTTTCATTCACTCCCGAGAGTTTCAATGATTCATTCTAGTAGATATAAATCAAGAACATCCTATAGAGAAGTTAAAGATCCTCTAAACTTTCACCACTTGTATGAACCAAAACCAGATCAAAGCTATCATCTTTCTTCAAAACCAACTAGATAGCAGTTAACAAGAGATCTTGTTAGTAAGTGACAACTTAGAAATGCTACTCTACATTATGCATAGACATTAGCTTCATTGAGGAATTGCTATACGGTATAAACAATAATGCGTGTTTACTACGAAAAAGGAGATTTTTTAATCATCTTTCTTAATGATTCCATCGACAATACTACTAGTAAAGACATTACCTAGTGATGATCTCCGTGACCGTGATCACCATGACCATCCCAAGGGTGCCTCCATCCCTATCCATTGCCAATAGCAAGATCAGATTCAGCCACCACGAAAGATATTAGGACCAATAAAATTTACAAAAGCGAGACAAAGATAAAAAATGAAAGAGTTTTACCATAACTACAGGACCATCTTGCTTTGCCCTGTACAGAATCCAGAACCTGAAAATACCAAAAATTGAGTTTTTAAGATGTGAATGCTAGGGAAAGTTAAAACCTATGTGCGATTACTTCTTCAACCATTCTCATCGAACTGAAATTGACATAAGCAATATCTGATTCAAATTAACATCTACCTGATTAGCTCCGATACTAATTTGACAAATCCAATTTTTTGATTCAAATGGATTCTATATACAAAATTCCTCAGATGATCAATTAGCCCAAAATCCCCATGGCGAGATCTAGCTACGATCGAGATTAGCTAGGTCCCAAAATCAAAAGCGAATTAGGTGAAAGAGAGAAATCAGAAATGTACCACATAACGGCGCACAAGCCTTTTCCGGTGACGGTGTGCCAAGTCTTGGGAGTGTGGACAGTGACTCCCTTGTAAGTTATACCTCCGCCATGTCCTCCTCCACCCATTATCTCTCTCTCGAAACCCTAGATTCCCCGATTCGCACTTCAATTTCAGACCGAAAAAGCTTTCTTTCTCCTCAGCTTTGACAATTTACTACCTGAGATTTGATTCAACCATGTGAGTCGTCACTTTTAGTAAGGCCTCAATTAAAAGGCTTAGGCCCAATTTAAAGACCAAAGGCCCATTTCTATATCTGTTTCTTTCACAATGTTTTCTTCCTTTTTGGGCCCTTTAAGAAGTTTGGATACATGAATTGAATGTTTTGTAGATTTTGTAAGAGTTTTTGGTTTTTGTTTTCCAAAAACTTATTTTCATACCAATCAAGATTTTAAAATTTTGGTTTCCCTACAATTTAGAAAAATTATTTTCTTGTAGTTTTCCATTCATGATTTTAGTTTTTTAGTTCTCCTAAAATTTAGGAAATCTAGTTTTTACTCAATCAACGTTATTTTTCTCAAAAACC
>Ga0041059_1002531_pt1 | contig 13495 bp, 1 predicted proteins | sample AraColnosormetaG_FD_56232 | JGI IMG/M metagenome (GOLD analysis project Ga0041059, IMG submission 56232) | Arabidopsis roots microbial communities from North Carolina, USA - Col MF nosort | ecosystem: Host-associated > Plants > Roots > Unclassified | place: USA: North Carolina | collected 2013-09-02
CTACTAATTGTTTGCCCACAAAAAAAAAAAAAGGTAACTACTAATTAGTCTTCTATGCCCTTAACTTCAATTTCCTTCAAAATAAAAACTCAAATTGTATGCAAAAGATGGATCAAAGACTTGCCAAAAAACCTCTTTCTTCTCCGTTACATGAGGAAAGACAACAAGATAATTTACAAAATTAGTTCTCTCAGCCTTTTTAACATGTAAAATAAAAAAAACTAATCACAATTTTAAACTACATTCTTAGGAGTTAGAAGTCTTTTCTCCACTGTTGCATTTCGTATCAAAATGTAAAATATTTTCGGTCTTAAGATACATATTATTCTGACATTTTTAATTTGGATTATTAAAATAGGCTAAATATTACATTATATTTATAATAAGTTTCTCTTAAAAATAGCCAAGTATATTTTTAGAAATTACATTTTGATAAGAATAATATTTGTTTTGACTAAGCTGAAAAAAAAAATCATTTTAATAACATTTCTCCCGAAGGTCTAGGGAATGTGGAGAAGATCATCTCATGATAAAGAGGATCTTTGTATAAATAAATAAACGACGATTTCATTGAAGATGTACAATTAGGAACATAAATTGGAAATTTGATATTCATGATAAGAATTACAATTTATATCAATAGAACTTTTTTATTTTCTCATAGAAAACTTACTTTTATATAAAAATCAAGTTAAATTTATGTTATGACTTTATTTTAAACTAATATTGATAGTTAAATAATTAAAGATATATTTACATATGATAATCATATTAAATGTACCATTTAAAATAAAGTGCTCAGATTAACATATACTAAAATATTATTTAAATTAATAGAAATAATTATATATTTTACATAAAACTTATAAATTAAATCAATAAAAGAACCTTTAAATTAGAAATGAAATTAGTATTGTAAATTTTTAAGACTTCAATTTTAATTTCAAAAACTTTCTGTCAAATTGATTTTTAATAATTGTTCAATTTTTTTTGCTTTATCATTTATTATAACATTTTGTTCAATTCTTCTTCTATTATTTTTTCCTCTCCGTATTGTCAGTCATATTCATTTCCTATGCAAGTATATAAGTGCGTATAAATAATACAATAAAAATCTATATACTTAGATTTATTGCTTTATTTTTGCATTACTAAATATTTTCTCCTCTTATACAAAATAAAAAAGCACAAAATTAAACTTCCAAGAAAACGAAATTTTCTTGTTCGTCGAGTTTAGTAAGAACAAGAAGACATATATAGTAAGACCACCAAAGAGAGCCCTTACATAAAAATCATTCCTTTTTTTTTATATCTGCAAATTGCAATTTCTAATGCATAAAAATCTCATTTGGCCACATTTTCTCAGAAAAGCCTAAAGAGCAAAAGAGTTTTCTCTTCAACAGAGATATATATATATATATATAATCTTAAAAAGTCTGTCTTTGTTCTGAGAAACACAATGAGTTTAACCAATGAGTTTGAGAAACTTTATCTTCTTTCATATCATGTTTAGAAGCTCTGCTTGAGGGAATGAGCCGTTCGACGGCACATCAAGAAGAAGATCCTGATCAGAAATATCATTATCTTCATAGCTAAACACCAGAGGTCCACCACAGCTCACAGGTTTAAAGGAAGATACACTATTCTCTAAATTCTCTTCGGTGTGCTTTGATCTAATCTTCATCACTTCTTTCGGGCTTCTCATCACACCTCTTGTCTCTGGAGAATGCAAAACTCAATATAATCAGAAACAGATAGATATTATAGCAGAAAGTTATGAATTGACATGATTCAAGAATCTTAAGTGACCTGAGAAGTTTTGGTTTAAGCTTTCACAAGGTCTTTCAATGGTTACAAGACTATTATTATTCGATGGACTCAAGCTTGAGACCCTTGATGTTGTAGTAACACAGTCTTCAATCTCTCTTCTCTGCTCATGAAGCAAAGAGTTAAGTGAACAAAAGCAAAAGGTATAGAAACCATTTTTTCAAGAAGAGTATATGATGAAAACCTTGAGCATGTAATAGCTTTCCAACAAATGGGATTTGTTAGGATCTGATAAAGCAAGCTTTGCAAGTGTCTTAATGTCTTCAAGTTTTGCATAAGACGAATTTGTCTCAAAAACACCATCTGCCACAAGTTGCTGAAACAAGGATAAGTTCTCTTTGAATTGAGAACTCTCAAACATGCTTCTGAGGCTGGCAAAAGAGAAAACATCAAGTATAAGAACTCGAAGAAGCCGCTGAAATCAGTAAAACATACTAAAGTTTCATTGAGTTAAGATACCTATCAGGACGATCAACAGAGTCAACTTGAGGAAGTAATTTCATCAGTTTTTGCTGTTCTTCCTCTGTGAAATTTTCTATGAACTCATCAAAGTTGAAAACATCCTGCAGAAAGACATTCCCAAGTCAACTTAAGGCATTCAAATGATTTTTAAAGAAACACAATTGTTGGGAACTGCAAATAGTAGTATAGTACCTTCAAATCTATGCTACAGAGTAGTGAACTATGTCTTCCTAAGACTTGAGATTTGCTCCTGCAACAACAACATTATTAGAATCTCCCCAAGCAAAGCACTCTTTCTTGTCAAGAGGATTACACAAGTTATTTACCTCTTCACTTGCTCCTGCTTCATTGCTTTTCCACCAAATTTAACAGAATGAACTGATGAAGACTTGCTGCTCTCAACTAAGAGTGAGCTAGCTTCAGATTCCTCTTCTCGAGCACCTGAGTGAGGATCTCTCATAAGAACACTACCATGTCCTAACAGCATTGGTGTTTCATTCTCAAAAAGCAAATCTTCCTCTGAAGTACCAGAGAGACAAGAAGATTGCTGTTCTTGTAGAATAGTATAAAGATCCTTTGTGAGCTTTTCAACAGAAGAAGCTGCCTTTGGACGTCCCACACATGTCCTTCTCTTACAAGGAAAAGTCGAGTCCCACGCATTAGATTGTGCACAGCTCTCGGAGTTTGATACAACCGATCCTGAACTCGATCTATTGCTAGCTTCTTCATCCAGAGCCTTCCTCTTGAAACCGGTATGGAATTCCAAGTTAGCTCTTTTCACTGTGAAGTTTTCTTGATATGGTTTCCTCTTGGGAATCTTTTTGTTCAAAGACATTCCCTTAATCATCACCGTTTGAGTTCTATGATCCTCAATCTCAGTCTCATCACCTTCAGCACGAGCATGAAGAGGTGTGTAGTTTACTAATGATCCTTTAGTTCTCCACCTCGAACCACACGCATTGCACAACACCGGCTTCTCTGGTGGCCCGTTTCTCCATAGAGGTGTACCTGTTTGCAACATTTTCACAATGATCAAACACTCAAAATGAAGAACAATGTTCTTTGAAAACCAAAACAATCATGTGAAGTTTTTAACATCAAAGCAAAGCAGAGTCTTGATTCAACATAAGTGAGCAATTCTGACACAAAACTATGAGTTCAGTATTCATTTGATAACATTCAAAGCTCTCAATAAGAGTGATCAAAAGGACCCTACAACGTGTTCTTGTGATCACAAACACAGACACAAACCAAACCGAATCATTTTCTTGTTCATGTCTCTAAGAAACGTTTGCATTATTGAATTGAAGCAGTTCTTGAATAGTCAAATTTCTCAAAAACCAAATCAAAGAAACAAGAACTCACTTGTAACTCCACAGTGATAGCAAGGACCTTGCTTCCCCATCTTTTTTCTCTTTTTTTTCCAAAGTTTTGCAATATACAAATTTTCACAAGAATCAGAGATTTTGTGAAATTGAGTTTAAGATTGTTTTTTCTTGTTTGCTACTAATTGAGCTTATACAAAAAACTGGGTTTTGGGAAGCTTCTTTACGAAGAAAAACCCAGAAAAAATAAAGTTATGGTTTTTGCAGAAGAAAGCCAATAAAAACCCAGAAAAACAAAAAGTGAAAAACCTCCTCCACAAAGAAAAATTGGAGAAATGAAAAAAACAAGAACACAAAGAGAAGATTTTGGTTTATGGGTTTTGCTTTGAGCTAATCAGTCTAATGCAAAAACTCCAATAGAAAAGAGAAGAGAGGCTTATTGAGAGAGGAATCTAACAAATGGCTGTGTAAAAGGGCAAGAGAGAGAGAGAGAGAAATTGGTGAAGGTTTAGAGAAAGAGACTGATTGTTTTTGTGTTAATGTAAAAATGGTTTTGTATTTGTATACAATGGAAAGTTAATATGTTTCAGCTTCCTCTCCTTTACTTTGCTTTTTCATATTAATTTTTGTATGATTACTTAGATTTAGATTTTTCAAATTACTTAGTTACCTAAAATGTTTATTTTTCAATCTGGTTGATGTAGGAAATTAATAACACTATTACACATAATATATTAAGTTAACTAATATTAGCTATTCTATTTTAATTGTGTTTCCATGTGTCTAAACCTCCCCAAATGCTTTGAGCATAATTTATTTCCATTTTTAAAAATATTATTATACATTTTTAATTAATTGAAATGATATCTCAATAATTTAATTTAGAGAAAAACTTCTAATGGTTAGAAAGTGACGATGATGGCTGGAGGAATATTATTGCTTGTGCCTTATGGTTCCTTCCTGTTGACTATAGACTTTTTCTTCCTTGTTTGTTTTTTCTTTTCATATTCCAAAGAAGATCATTTACTTTTAATTGTGACAATGGATATATTTATTATAAGAAGATAAATGTGGTTGAAAATATTATGATAAAATAGTGCAATAGTAGAATAAAATAAAAATACTAATGACTGAAATTTTAACCTATTCTAACTAAAAACACTTTCTTTTGCAACATCTATATTGAAAATAAAATGTAAGTATTATGTTACTTACCTATGTACAACTTATTCTATTGGTCAATCTCATTTATCTGTTTTACATTAGGTAAATGACTAAATGTACTTTATTTTTAATGTTTACTGTATCACAAGGATTTTTGTATTAAAATTTTATTTAAAGTGTTAAACCAAGAAATAAATATTTGAAAAAGGCCAAAATTAGTTTTTGTCCACTTTTTAAAGTTCCAAGTTTAAATATTTGATGTAGTGAATAATTGATTGTCTTTTGATAAAAAGATAAGACTAGGTTAATAAGATTAGCCGATTAGGTTTAACTTATTCTAAAGTATGACGTAAAAAAAAAGTATGACGTTGGTAAATTAATATAAATTTTTGTATATGAAAGAAACAATACAAAATGAAATGGTTTATGAAGTCACCGGCCGTAATGACGACGACGATCATGGACACAACTCTTTTGATTTGGTTAAAGTATTTGTCGTGATGGGCCCCCACCTTTGTGGTTTGTGAATGTGATTAGTGAACTAATTTTTGGTACATTTCTCGGTGTCTACACGTATTTTTATATTCCAAGTCTCTTTTAACTATAGATATTAAAATATTCAATCATCCACGACTAAGATCCACATAATTTTGAGGTTTGGTGAAATTAAAGCATGTTACTCACGATGTGATGTAACAAAAAAATTAGGTTTTTTTTTTATTTAGAGGAAAAAAGCAAATTGTAGAAAACGGTGATTATTGTTACGTAACTCCAAATATAATGTGGAGTCTCAATCAAATAATAGCACTTTCGCAAGATAGAAATATCATTATTTTTCTATTATTACAACGTCAAATAATTTTGTAATGTTTATATATATAAAATTTTGAACCTTCCATTGGACTGCTTGTAGATGACCAATAAAACAAATTTAGTTACATAACAAAACTTTTGTTAAATTACCAAAAACAAAATTTATCTATTTGTATATTTTTAAAAATTGTCATCATCTCTGTTATACAATATCTATGTAACTATATATCCACCGTGTCGGAATTACAGAGTGAAAAATTAACAGAAACGGTGAAAAACTCGTGACCGTAAAGTGGACTATGTGCTAATTTCTTAACAAAGTTTTTGATAGAATTATCAATTATGTAATGATGATAGAATCGGACGGTGGAGACAATGCGATGGAACTAATGGATGAGATAAGGTTAAATAAAAGAAAAGGTAATGCACGAGTAGTGTGGCTTAAATAAGAACAAAGTATATCATATGATGATCTGCTTAAAATTCATACATTCATGCTAATAAAACACAACCACTACAACACAAAATGACAACACTAAATAAATAAATAAATAGCTAAAATAATAGGTCCAAGCTCTTTTATTCCTTTTTATCCGAATAATGTTTACCAAGAAAAAGAAGTTCTACAGTTTTTGTATTTTCATGTAGTTCTTCTCCAAGACTCCAACCATAGTGATTCTGGAATTTCATTCACGAATATATTAGTTTCATCCTATATGCAAGTCCTCTACATTAAAATTGGATTCTCGTTTGAACAATACTTACTATCTATAACAAACTAAGGAATCAGTTCTAGAATCTTCACTTTTTGTGTGCCTTTTATTCTTAGCCTAATGCGATTTAAGCAGCTAAAAACAAAACCAGCTCTTAACATCTAATTGTGAAAGCTTTAGAATAGGAAAAGAACAAATCCTACTTAAGCCATATTTACAAAATCATATTCATATAAAACCATATACTTTTACAATTTAAGGCATCAATTGTGGCTATAACAACTATAAACACAAGTTGCAATTGTGGCTAGAGGAGTTCGCACCCTAGTTTTTCAATTCACATGATGAAACTTTGGACCACTTAATCGCTATAAACTGTTTATCAAATAATTAAGGATCAGAAATGTGGTCAATATCACCAAGAAAAAAAAAACAGTACTGTTGTCACCACAAATGTCTTGTTTTATTTTCTTTGCCACTCTTTGCCTAAGTTTCTTCATTATTTCTTCTTATTCTATCGGCAGAGGTATTCCACTGCATAACAAAAGGGTCCATCAATGAGGTTAACGAAAGCACCATTTACTAATATTAGTTAAGAAGAATATCTTAGTGAACTTACCATTATACTGAGAATTTGAAGGAACACACGTACAAAGCCAATGTAAAGGATCAGCGAATGTACCGCGTAGTCCATGTCACCACAGTGTGCTTTCTCTATTATCTCCTGTGTGTTCACCACTATACATCCCACGAAGAGCAGGAGTCCAAGGTACATCTACAACCAAAAAGATTCATAGAAACGTTGAGAAACCAAAGTAACTACAAGAAGAATAAATCTACTTGTAATATTAGATCGTTAGTAACCTGAATCTCAACTGTCGCAGAGGCAAACTGATCAGAATTCTTGAGCCACGTTAGCAAGGAAAAGCCAGACGAAAGCAGTCCTCCGAGGTAGATATACTCCCTGCGTCTTGCCAGCATTGCCACTGCCGAGAAACAGAAAAATATCACCGCAGTTCCTAAGAACGCGGTGATAAGGATGCTGGAGACATGAGAAAAATGTTAGACCGTGAAAATCCGGAGAGTCAAAATTTTAGTTCCAAGAAAAAAGATATAACTATCATGTTCGTTTTAGATACGTACGTACGTTAGGATAACAAGTTGAAACCTAAAAGCAAAATATAAAAAACATATAGAGATCAATGTCTCGTGTGAAATTGCACCTTGAATCAATATCGATTGTGGACTTGATACATGGACCAACTGAAGCCCCATGAAGAACACCAAAGAGAAGCAGAAGTGAAAACCTTATTTTCTGAATCGAAAGAATTAGCGTCAAAGAAACAAAACAATAACTTAAGGTAAAAGTGACTAAATTAAACCCACACGTACATGTTTATATGGAGGACAAGAAACCACATGCTCCAATAAACTTAAAACCCATCCAAGCTTAGTAATGGTTCCACCGATATTCAAGCGCATGTGAAGGTAAGCTCCAAACGCAGACGCAGCAAGAATACAGAATAAGCTGAAATAAACCTACAAAATTCCACCAAGATCGAAAAGAGAAAGCAGATTAATGAATACACATCACTACTAGTACTTTTACGTGTCTCGTTTTTAATTCTTATGCATTTCTTGAATAATGTATTTTTGTTTTTTCATTGACAACAAGTGGATCGAGAGCCTTGGACCATTCTAAGATTTGCAAAGAGTGGATATTCTTGTCATTTGAACATTCATACTAGCTAGCCAACAATCACTGATATCGCAATGATTAAAAGATTCCCACCATAGTTCTTAAATCACACATTAAATCTTTAAAATCACTAGACCACTTGAATTAATTTTTGTAGTAATATTTTATCAGTAATCTTTATTCGTTTTCGCAAACTTAATTATCAGAGCTTAAAGGTGAAAATAGGTGAAAATGAAGAAAAATGTAACCTTTATTTCTAGGCTAAAGGTGAAAATAGGTAAGAAGAGAGTCATTTCTCAACTAACGGTTAGAGGTTTAACTTCACCTTCGGTTGGATTAGAGTTTTACGTAGGATTGCCAAAAAATGCAACCTCTATTTCTATCAACAAGTTCATCTTATAAAAATATAATACAATAGTTTGAGATAGACTCTATTTTTGCTAAAAATCTCTTCATGGTTCATTTGGTGTACAAAAACAACCCAACACATAAAAGTTTATGTAAATGGTATTTCAACGGCTCTTGTGTGTATCTGAAAGATGTCACAGAAGAGGGAGTTTGAAGAAGGGAAATCTTGATTTGAAGGCGGCTCATCAAAGGATAAGCGTAGAAAATTCAAAAGTGTGGTTCAGGAGGCAATGAGATTGCAAATTGAGAAACATTTTCTCGAAAATATGTTCTAGATCCCTTGATTTATAAAGTGGTCAAAAAAGAAATAGATTTTACTCTTGAAAAGCATCTAACAATCTGTGATTCATCTTTTGGAATAGAAAAACCTACCGTTAAAATTATTGTATAATCTATTGTTTCATGTGTTTACTTTAATTATGGAATTGGGAAGTTACCTTTTACCATTTAACTTTGAGATTAAGGATCTGTATTTAGGATAAATATAGAATTCTTAATTAATAGTCGTTAATCACAAAAAGAGAAAAATATAGATACATTTTTTATAATTTTCTTTTTGAAAACTACATTTAATTGTATAGTCATAATACTGACAACACTCTCTTAGCGTAATTCTAGCTCTCAGGTTTTTGAGAATCCATATTCAAACAGAGAGAAGTAAAGATTTGAATAATAATTTTTTCATATAAACGTATAAAGAAAGCTTAAATAAATAAGAAACTAAACTAATAGGGTGTTATTGGTTTATGATTTCAAAAGAGTTTTAGTGACTTAAAATGTCATGTAGAATATGTTGCTATTCAATTAAAAAATTTTAAAGTTTGTTAAAATTTTGTGTTATTTATTTAAGATTTGTAAAAAATAATCTAAAATCTTCATAAATCTGGAGCTATTAGATGCATACTTTTATAAAGTGAGTAAATCTTTTATGTTATTCAATTAAAATAAAAGAATCTCTCATTGTAATGAATTAAATTATTATGTTATTGGTTTATAACTTTCTACATTTTTTTTCATGACAAAATAAAGTCATAAAAGTCATGAAAAATATTATCAAAAGATAGAAATTGTTTGAGATACTTTACAAGAATATGAAAAACTAATCACAAGATTATAAAAAAACTCTCTAATTCCCTCTTCACTATCTTTCTAAGTTTCCTTCTCCACAAAAAGAAAAAAAAAAGAACAAAGCAAAACAAACCTTAAAGAACAGAAATGTAATCGAAACAACAACTAAAGAAAACGAAACGGATCTCACGTCTCGAACCACGAAACCACTGTTCGTGCTAGAGGAAGTATTAACGAAGAGATTACCCGCATAAGATGACTCTGAATCGCCGGAGAGATCCGACTGAAGTCTTTAAGCCCGTCCATGATCTGTTTCTTTTAATGGTAAGATTTTTATGGAGTGAAACAAGTATAATAGTGAAACAAGTATAATGGAGAACGAAGAAAAACAAGTGTTTTCTTTGTTTGAGAGAGTAACGAGTCTTTTGTTAGACAATAATACCCTTTGTGACCTATGTCGATGTCGCATTGCATGAGTTGAAATTTGGCCGCAAAAAAAGCAAATTTGATTTTCCACGAAACGAACCTTTAAGAGCCATCCACTTCAAGATTTTTCAAGGTTATTGTTGGAGTTGTTTTGTCGAGAAGCAAATGAAATATCTTGAAAGAGATGAGTCAGCAACTGGTCAAATTGCAAACCAACGTTGGTTAACGAGCAAACCGGAATGAAGAACCCAAATCCAATGTCATATGATCAAATATCTCTTGACCAGAGTAGTTCCTTGCTGTTTCCTAGAAAAAAAAAGGAACTAATGCAAGAATTTACGGTTCCAATTTCCCTAGTTCTTTTAAAAAATCAAACAAAGAAAAAACAGAGATGTAATTGTTTTATTCAAATATTTTGTTCTCGTTTTTGGCTTCATTTCCTTCTGTTACATCTATTAAGTATTAACAGAACTTCTAGGGGTTGGTTCATGTTTTGCATTTCTGGCCAGTGATTTTTAATTTTCTTTTCTTTTAGATCCTTTTGCAAGTTGCAATCATGTTATCATGGATTGCAAAAGGAGTGTATCAAAAACCCAATTGAAAATGCTACACACGTTAATGTGCTAATCCTAGATTGCCTTGGACCAGAAGTCAGAACATATGCAAGTATATAACTAGTATTGTCTCCATCGTCGGTTTGTCGGATGGATTCAAACTTAAGATCGGGTCATGAGCTCCGAGGTCTAGACTCTATGCAAAACATAACGTCGTTTTTAAAGTGAGAAGGAAAATCTGATGTATATTCCTTGCCATTTGCCGTACCACAACATTCTATTGGGAACAAATTTTGACAAAAAGCTCCAACCAGACGTTTGACAAAAGGCTAAACGCCATTTATTTGCAATTTTCAAATCCACGTTTCACGAGAATGCAGGTTTTTACACACTTATCATGGAAATTGCAAGTTATTTTTCGATTACAACTTCCAAGCAATAGCAAATGTTGCAACTGTGAGAATCTGAAATGCACACATTTTAGAAAATTTAAACAGGATTATCATTTTCCTACATTATTCTTAGCTTGGTAAGATGCAATCAGTAGAACCAAACTCTTAAAGAACAAAAGTTTATGAAAAGAAGAACAACACTCGAGTCATTTACAATCTGAAGATGGTACTTGTGCAGAAGTGAAACAAGCAGATCCTTTTTAGTGGAAACATGTCTGGTCACCAATAGAGAGTGCTAACAAGTAATATCTTCAAAGTGGCCACACACGATAACAACCATAAAGTTAAATTTACTTTACATCCCCTCAGTTTCTCCTTTTCTTCTTCTTCTCTTCTTTATCTGCTGAGTTCTTCAACTGCATAACAAAAGAGTCCGTCAATGACGGTTTACTAACAAATAAAGTGTACCATTTTCTTATACCAGCGACAAATGAACTTACCATTATGATGAGAATCCGAACAAACACAGCTACAAAGTCAGTGAAAAGGGTCAACGAATGTTTTACATAGTCCATGTCACCGAGGTGTGCCTTTTCTATAATCTCTTGTGTGTCCACCACCATGTATCCCACAAAGATCAAAAGTCCAAAGTACAACTGCAACCAGAGACGTATTCATAACAATGGTGAGATGTCTGAGAAAGTAAGACAAAGAACAGATCATTCTAAAACAGAGGCATTCGGTTTACCTCAAACTTAAAGATAGATGCAGAGCCACCAAAGATTGAAGAGGCAAACTGGAGCCACATTAGCATAGACAAGCCAGATGAAAGCAGTCCTCCAAGGTAGAGATACTCCCTGCGTCTTGCTAACATTGCTGCTGCTGAGAAACAGACAAACGCTATCGCAGTTCCAACAAATGCAGTGATAAGGATGCTGGAGAACCAAAAGAAAGATATAAAGGTCAGCTCCTAGAATAGTCTAACAGAAAATTAACATTGAACAACAAGAATCAAATTGCATAACCATAACACACCTTGGGTCAACATCAATTGCCACTTTGATCAAGGGGCCAACAGAAGCACCTTCAAGAACAGCAGACACAAACAGAAGAGAAAGCCTTTTTTGCTGCATCAAAACAAACAACAATGTCAGGAAAACGAAACTTTAGTACAATAAGAAAGCAGCCAATTCACTATTGGGTTGGGTAAATCGAGCCCACGTACGTGTTCATAAGGAGGACATGAAAGGAGCCAAATCATAGTTCCAATACATCCAATCGTTGTAAGAATACCGCCGATATTCCAGAGCACATGGAGGTAAGCTCCAAAGGCAGACGCCACAAGAGCACAACATAAGGTCAAATAAACCTACAAAGATTCCACCACAAATAATAAGAACCAATGAGCATTTGTAACATGAGTGAGTATACAAATCACATTCCCTTCTGCAAATGGAACATGACAAATGAACAAGAGGATCTTAACAATAATAAGCAGAGTAAAGTATAACGAAAGATCTCCACAGAATCATAATCAAGTAAGTATCAACAAACTAAATCATGGAAAGACCCAATTAGAAACCCTAGATAAAGTACGATCGCAACGATTCGTTCAACGGAAACCAAATCATAGAAATTAGATGAAATATAGAAACATAGAGCGATCAATAGCACGAAAACGAAACGAATCTCAATCTATCGACTCTAATCTAGACATCGCGGTTTGGTGTGTGATATGAATAGACATCGGCGGCGAAGAAACTTACCCGTTTAAGATGATTCTGAACGGCTGGAGAAATCTGACGGAAGTTTTTAAGAGAATCATAGCTCCAGCTTCTGCTACCAGGTTGAGAATCGAAGAAGGAAGAGAACGCATCCATTGTTTCGTTTTTTTTGCTTGACTTTGAGAATCGATTAATGAAAATATTAGTTAGAAAATAAAGACTTTCGTTATTTATAATGGGCCTTATGATTGGGGACTAAATTGACAATAATACCCTTACTGCTTATGTGTAGTTATTACGCATTCGCTACACGTGTAGGGGCATTAAACACGGAGAAGGGTAGTTCTGGAAACTTCTTGAACGTTGAGATCGTCGTCGTCGTAATGAGTTGAAACTTTGCCGCGAAGCAAATGAAATATCTAAATCGTCATCTAACCAATAAGAATCATCCACGTGGATTTTTCACTTAGTTTACATATTATTGTTTAAGCTTAGGAATAAATTTGTTTTAGTTTTGTGATAAAGTATTTTGGATAACAGTATTTATTAATTTACAAAGACTTTTCTATAATCTTTCTCTATTATTTTCAGTTGCATCAAAAGTTTAACAAACTAATAAAGAAAAGACCAAGGACATTTTCATATCGTCTAGTCAATTCGTAAATCATGGGTCGAGAGTATGGTTAAATGTCAGGTTTTGAATTCTAGTTCTATATGGGCTGATCGCAAAGCCCATTAACAGTCTCGTTTATCTTTCTATTTTTGCTTACAGAAAACATCACGTAGTTTCTTCCTTAAACTGAATTAAAAAAGGAAAACGACATACAATCCAAGTTTCTAACGATAACAACATCTCTTTCACTTCCTTCATAGCTCATTTCAAACCACACATTCAAACTAACTCTGCAAAAAAAAAAAAA
>Ga0041059_1002532_pt1 | contig 13489 bp, 12 predicted proteins | sample AraColnosormetaG_FD_56232 | JGI IMG/M metagenome (GOLD analysis project Ga0041059, IMG submission 56232) | Arabidopsis roots microbial communities from North Carolina, USA - Col MF nosort | ecosystem: Host-associated > Plants > Roots > Unclassified | place: USA: North Carolina | collected...
TTTTTTTTTTTTTAGTATCTTATCGAATTATTAACAATAGTGTCGTTCTTCTTCTATATTGTTTAAATTTATGTTATCTTAGTTTGGACATATAAATTTATATTAATTTAAATTTAGTAGATACAATGTGAGTTTTAAAAACACAATATTGTAGAATTTCATCACCAAATCATGTCCAAGTTATTATACTCTCGCACATATATTTATTTTATGGAACCAATAAGTGTTACAATTCAGATAAAAAAAAGTTATAAATTTATATATAAATATATTAAACTTAAATTTGTATATAGTGATTAAAAAGTGATTGGTATCACGTTTTAGAAGATACCATATTTGGTTAAAAACATTAGTCACAATAAATGATTCTATTTTACACGTATGCTTACTTTGTGAAACTGTCAAGCGTTACAACTCGAAAAAAGTTGTGAAACGCTTGTAAGTAGAAAACAAACGAATCGAAGTACAAAACGTCAAATTTAATATCTTAATTTACATTTTAAAATTAAAATCTAACATTAATATTTGTTTACTGAAATATCTATACATACAAGACCTCAACTCAATTTTCTCAAGGTAGAAGTAGAACCTAGCTAGTAGAACCCATTGATAATCTTTGAAATAATAAAATATGCCGATAGTTTTGAAAAAAAAAACATTTTTTCGCCAACGTTCGTTTATGGGCCTAATATTCTGTTGGGCTGTTGCCATATATTTGTAAAATCTTATTCGTAGAACAAAATTGTTAAGTTCGTGTCCGCGAGATCAGAGTTTGTGTCCGGTTATACGATTCGTCGGTACCAAAACCCTCCGAGAAGTGTTTCAGGTGGGAAGGTATCTCTGTCTACACGATGTCCGGCGAGGAAGAAGCCACCGTGAGGGAGCCACTAGATCTGATTAGGCTGAGTCTCGACGAGAGAATCTATGTCAAGCTCCGGTCAGACCGCGAACTTCGCGGCAAGCTTCACGTACGTTTTCTTGTGCCCTGCTTAGTACCTTGAACTTGTCACTACTTAAAATACTCGTTCCACACATAGTTCGTTTGAATTTTGTAACTTTATTTTGCCGATTTCACTGTTTTGGTGTCGAATTTGGTCCTTTTTTGGGGGAAAGTCTAGGGTTTTGATTTTCAAGTTTCAGTTTCTAAAAACGTTTTCTCGAGTTATGGCGATGAGCTTGCAATTGGGAATTTATGGTTTGTGTAAATTTAATTTTGACAAAGTTCTTAAATTTTGGAAGATTTCTACACTCTTGAGTTACTCACTTAGGTTTGATGTTGTTGTTGTTGTTAATTCTTTGGGCAGGCGTTTGATCAGCATTTGAATATGATTCTGGGTGATGTTGAAGAAACTATCACTACAGTAGAAATCGATGACGAGACATATGAAGAGATTGTTCGGGTACGTGCTTTTTCTTACTCAATAGTTAACTTTATAGGTATTTGAGGGGGATCTTGATGAGTTTCTATCTCAAGTTAAGGATATTGTTAGAGAACAAGTGTACAAGTGTCTTTTAGCTTTCACTATATACAGAAGTTTCAGCTCAATGTAGAACATTTACTTAGACAAGAGATTATATCCTACACGAATCTTATTGTTCTGGAAGATATAAGCTATTGGATCGAAATTAGGAAGGCATTTCCATGTAACTGACTGTTTCTAGTAGAGAAGTCTCTTTCTTTAAGCTTCTTAGGCACACACATATTAGTTGTTGGGACTCCTCTAGGCGGGCTACAATTCTGATCTGATTAGGATAAGTGGCTTTTGTCTCTCATGTATGTGATTAGTTTTGTTTACTATCTCTGATTGCAGACTACAAAGCGGACGATTGAGTTTCTATTCGTGAGAGGAGATGGAGTGATATTGGTGTCTCCACCGCTGAGGACAGCAGCCTGAGTTCAAACTCAAATCTTTTGTGTCCTCTTTTCGTAAGGGGAATTTGTGACTATTCTTGTATTTAGTCACTTCTTGTCTTAACTAAAACAAGCTTGAAGAAGCTACTTTGCTTAAATTTCCAATGCTTTTCAGATACTTTGATCGTGTGATATACTAATTACAACCCAATTATCTGAGTTCACAAATAAAGATAAGAGTCTGAAAAAGACAGACAAACAAACAAAAAAATGCACCAGGAACAAGAGAATTATGATCATTTACGTACAAATAAACGGAGAAGAAATTATTAAATAAACAAAGTTGGTCTCTTATTATCTTCGTCTGGGTCGGGCATTAATGGGAGAACCAGATGATTGTGAGCCTCTGTAGTTTCTGCTTGGAGAATCCATTGATCCTCTAAAGGAAGAGTAGGTAGCTTTGGGTAATGGAGGCGTTGACTCTAATGGGGCTGACTCTGCAAAGCATGCTGTGTTCACACGAGTTCTCTCCAACTCTTGTTGTAGCAATTCGTTTGAACACTGTTTCGTTAGAGCCTGTTCACGAAATAAAACAAAATGATCAAAATTGAGGTTTTGATATTTGATCAAATCTGTTGAAAAGAGAAAGGAAATGTATGTGTTACGAGGAGGTCATCTGCTGAAACAGATTGCTTGTCATCTGAAACTGTGTCTTCGCTGCCACGAGTTGGTCTACGATTATGCCCTGGGGTCTCGACTGCTTCACTGATGCTCTCTATAGCTATCTCCAACACGGTTCCTTGTAGAGATTTAAGAGACTCGGTTGCAGCGCTTGTAAAATATGAATACAGTACTGTTTCAAAATATTCAAGCTGCAGCAGTTGTGATGAAAATTCAGAATTAGCAAATCACAAATCTGCAAAGCTTCTCTGCTTCTGTAAAAACAACTTTGTTTCTCATTATGAGATGAAGTTTTTGTTAGTGAGCATCTCTAATGATGAAAAGAACAAGTTACCTCAAACATCAGTTGGCAGAAACCATTTGCATCAATTGATCTTAGGTCACTTGATCTGTTTTCTTCCACAACACTCAGAAAAGTGTCGATTAGACCTTCGATCAGCACGCCAAGAATCTTGTCCAGGAGGGGTTTAGCACCAGCAAAGACCTGCAGTTTTATTTTCCGGTGCAAAGTTATTAGGATTTTACACTATGAACACTGTCGAGGAACACATTTTAATGTCAAAATGTCTAAAGAACCACAAAACGACCAATAATTTTTTTTCATGAGTATACCTCTGCATGGACAGCTACAAGAGTGTGCAACAGCTCAACAGCAGCATCTCGTATGCCCTGGAAGATTGGAGTAAATATTTAAGTAATTCTTTTCTTCATTCAAATCAAGAAGCTAATAGATATCGTTTCGCATAGATTTCTTACTTTCACTTGAGGTGCTGATCCCCATTGAATACCAGAGTCCAGCAAATAATTTGTGGCCGCTGTTCTGATCAAATTTGCCTGAACAGGTGAAATTCTCGGAAATTTAAAGTTCTATTTATAACACTTAGCAAAAGCATACATAGGCTAATATGGCTGGAAAAAAATTAATACCTTAGCAAAAGTGTAATGCTCGAGGACCTTCTCTCCGAGTCCAGAGAAAGACATTATTAGATCTTGAAGATCACTACTGTCTTCATTTTTGTCTCTGAATAAGTGAAAACACAAAAATCTTAGTTTAGTGAGCTATAACACCATATACAAAATCCACCCATGAGAACAGTATTTGATTATGAATCACATCAAATTTAACCGTTAATACCTATTATCCAGTTTGACTCATTTAAGTATGCACGAGTATGCCCAACTTGTTTACCACTTAGTAAAGACGATGTTCAGAAGAGCACTAATGACGTTTATTAAGCAGGGACTAACCTAGACTGTAACCATGTATATTTGAACTTGTTGTAAAGCTCTGAAGCAAGTTCATCTTTGCAGTAACCTATATTACTTAAGACCATCAACAACCGCCTGTGAGGATCAATTACACTTCCGTAGGTGTTGGCTGATGGTTCTTCCTGATGCTCATCAGAATATCCGTTTTTCCAATTATCTTGTCTGGAGGTGCTTTGGGAAAGATCAGCACCAATTTGCTCCAAGTGCGCTGGCATATGGTGAAAGCAAATTAGCATATCAACGTAACCACTTTAAAGTGTGCATTTGCCTGCATTCCGGTGTTTGCATGAGGATATTATCAAGGATGCTTGGTTAAAATTCGTACCAGCAAAATCCAGAAAGCAGTTCAAAAATGCCAGTCTAACGGATATTATGATTTCTTCAATTTGGGCAAACATATCTTCTGATTTGGCAGCTTCACTTTTGACAGACAGAATCATCCTGAAAAAGGTATACACGGAAATCAACAGGTTAACAAAGTAAACACTGTGGTATGAAAAAAGTACACATTTGTATATGCAGTTTCCTGAATAGCAATGAGAAGCATATAAGACCCCTTTCCTATCATACAAACATGGTACAGTCATTTGATTTTACATGTCTCAGCATAGAATTGGTAATCACGGTATGACAAGCTAGAATCACAATTACTGACTATTGGCATTTTGTTTTTTCTAATGTATACAGAAAAGACTAGACCTTGATGTATGTACTGGAAACATAGACGTCTGGAACTCCAAATACAACAAATAGAAAAAACTGGGGTTTTTCACTTCCACAGTGTAGTAAACCTCACAATGTAAATATTTTCTATATGTTACCAAAATACGGTTGAAACTTACAGATTGACTTGTTCCATGCCAGAGACAATAACTGAACGGAATGCAAGAGGCAAGTAAGAGATGGCATATGGAGATCTATTCCTTTCAAGAATAGAAACCGGGATCCACGTCTCCTCTTTTGATATTCCTTCCGTGGAGGCCCTCATCCAAGAGCAAAGCCTTTGGATATAAATCTTAGTGATTTCCGCCTGGATTTTTCTCAGTGCAACGACTGCCATAACCAAAAAGGTTATACAGCATCTTAGTCTACTTAAATTAAACAGCAAGCTCAAGCTTCAGAAGAAGTTCAAATACCAGCACTGTGGGGCGTTGACTCTTTGGCTTCAAAAGCTTGGCATGCTTTTGATACTTCGTTAATGGCATCACTCATAAATGGGCGGAGAATGCATGATTCATCAAAATCACAAAATGTGCTGTTCACCTACAACAGCAGTAATCAGGAGAAGAAAATATTTAGAGCCACTTTATAGCACAGATACCACAGGATTGTCCTTCTAATGTGAAGAAAAGTTCCAATGAAGAGGTCACTTAATTAGAAAACAAAGATAATACCTTTGCTTCATAGACAGAAATAGTCTTGCGTATCATCCCAGCAACTTCTTCCAAAGAATGAGTTGAATATCTTGCCTCTGTGACCTTCTCCTCAGCTTTATTGGCTGAAGTATCAGTAACTTGGGAGGACTAAGCAAATCAAAGTTAAATTCAAATCAAATGAAGAACTATTTCCAATTCAAGAAAGAAATAATAACTACAGAATTAATCTACTCTTGGGTCAGTATAGGGATCTAAGCAGAAAGAATAGCGGATACCTTGGCAAATTTTCCACTGAAAATAGATATAGCTGTTTTCCAAAACACAGGGATATGATGCACAAGCACAGCAGTCAATCTTTTGATGTATCTTCCCTTCAAAATATCAATCTCTTCGCTGGGGAATTCCACTGATTGTAGGTCAACTTGAACTGCATTATTTTCATTAGAAGAGGCGGTATCTGACTAGAGGATGAAAAAACAAGGCACGTTATCATCTAAAGAACTGAATATTGAATAGTCTTTTAATGATATATCATTCTCAATGCTAGACTCACATATGAAACGCCATTTTGTTGAATTTGTTGCCACTTTGCATCTGAGATGGCTTTCTCATGAGTGTCGTTACGCAAAATTTCCACCCTTGCTTCATGATCATATGTACATTTCTCAAGCAAGCCGTGGATTCTATGATTCTGTAATTAAAGAGCCAATTATGAAAATACACGAGGATTGCAACAAAAAGTGTAGGAGACATATAAATGTGCTAAGTTGAAACAAATGAAAGATTTTATAAGCTAAAAGTCACTCTGATACTCAAAGCAAATCTATTAGGAATCCAGATTCCACACAGAACATAGTAAGAAGTAGTAAAAGAGTGACATCTTCGAATATACCGACCTGAACATTTAGATAATGCCACACAGGATCAGATTCGGGTTCCAGCTCCAGCAAAAGCCTCACAGTGTTTTCCAGCTAAAATAAGAACAGACCTCAGATATCAAGACAAAAAAATAGACTGGAAAAAAATTTAGTCATTTTATTTAGTAGGTACAACAACTGGGAAAATGTAAAACGGGATATCCTAAATAAAAGTTAACATTCATGATGGCTGCAATATTGACATGATATCAGTAGTATGGTTAATGCATTTGGTGAATATTTGAATGAAGGATTGTTCAGTTTAATTACTAGTTGACATTAAAATAAAATGAATTATAACTGACATACACTTGTAAAGTCTATTTTCGGATCTTCCATAGACTTGTATAGTGTGCCTTTAAATTCCAGCATAACTTTCTCAACCTCCTCGAGTACACGCTTGAGTATATTAACCTGAAAGCAGCTTGTTTTTCTATATTGTCAAGAGCCTTGTTATGTAATTAAATTAAATCGTAATAAAAAGAAGGCTCAGTGCTTATAGGAATGTGGATAGGATCTGTCTCAAGAGAGTGTGATTGAAAATTCAGGCATACATGAGAAGGTAGAGCAATAGATTTCGCCTTCTTGTATTCTCGAACAGCCAAATCATATTCACCCTTGCTAATACTGCTACGAATGATACTGGGTAAATTGAACAGTGTCCGGAATCTCTGAAGCATTCCTTGGACAGACCTGATTTTCTCAGCTTGAGCCTAAATGTGATTTTGAAAAAGGCTTCAGCAAAATGAAAGAGAGTGACAAGCAAAAGAAGTAAATCAGAATCACACCAACCTGTCTCTCAAAAAGTGGCTCAAATGCAAGATTGGCCCTCGATGTCACACTTTTCATACAATTAAACAAATGAGTAGTTCCTGAACCTTCGGGGTCTTCTTCAATCCGCTTCAGTTTTGACTCAATATCTATTAAGAAAATCAGTGGTCAACATGAAAATGAAAGAAGAAAAAAACATAAATTATTCAGTTGGAAGTAATAATACATACCATCAATTGTTGTTTTACATGAGACGAAGCAGTCAAAATTGTCCTTCACCAATTGTTTCCTTTGCAGATTCCGACCCTTTAAGTCACTTTTCAAGCCAAGGGCACCAGCCTCCAAATCTGCTGCAGTCGTGTCTTGGTGAATACGGGAAAGAAACAGCTTCGGATCGAAATGATCAGAGAAGTAAACCAATTTTTCTGCAAATACTCAGAAAAAGATACATAACAATTAGACAACTGGAAATTGTACATCGAATTAGCCCTCCAAAAAATTGTAAGTGCTACTGTTCACTCGAGTTGTAGATATGGTAAAGAAAGACATACCGCGAAGAGTATTATCCACTTTCTCAGCTTTTGATGGGCTGCCTGACGACTCAGTGATTAATCTCAATGTCTTATTGTCTATGATCCTATGAAGTAGACAAATTCAGGTTTAGATATGTTCTACCATATCAAAGACAGAGTACAAAGCATCTGACTGGCTTCCATGGTAAGCAAAACGAAACGAGAGCAATTACCCTAATTTTAGTGGATCAATACATTCCATTCCACGAGGAAGTGACTGCAAACTAGTCAGAGCCACTTTCTTCCCAGGTGCAGGTGCTTTACCTTCTACTTTCTGAACCACGGGTGCTGTTCTCGATTCCCTCATATCACGAACCCTACGAGCAAGCTGCCAAAATGCCACCGGAATTTCAGTGAAAATGGTCATCTTTCCACTTATACATCCATATGATGCTATGGTTCTAAAATCACTAATGGCATGCTAATTATCAAGCTCTCTATATCAACTCAACACCAGAAACTATGGATAGCATTCACCGTATCCCACGAATGGTATTGTTCAGTGTCGTACAATTCAACAAATAGATCAATATATCGAATTCAAACTCTTGAACTTGATCGAACAAGCAAAGCCATAAGCATTCACTGATGAATCTCGCCACAAATACATACCTCAGCTTCATTAACCCGTTTCCAACAATCAGGCTCTCCTCCATCCCAAGCACCATCATCTTCCTTCCTCGCTCTTCCCTTCTCTCGTACATCGCTACCTCTTCCTCTCCCCGCACCACCACTAGAACCACCTATTTCCCTTTCCCTCTCCAAATCATCATCCCCGCTCGAAATGCTAAGCAATTCCACCTCCGACTCCTCATCCTCATCCATGGAAGGCTTCCTAACCGCCGCAGCAGACTTCTTCGGCGGAGCGGCAGCCGCAGCCACAGGCTTCTGCTGTCGAGGCTGCTGCACTAAATTGGCAACAGGCTTACGAGCAGAAGATGAAGGAGGTTTCTGATAGGTGAGATCTCTCTTAGCCTGCTCTTTCAACGCCATTTGAAGAAGCTCATCTTCGTCAAGATCATTGCTATCGCTCGACATGTTTCGGCGATTCAGATGATCGATCTCAGTCTCCTCCGCCTTGAGCTATAGTTAGAGATCTGAGAAGCTTTTAGTTTCGATTTTGAGATTTCAGTTTGTGATTTGTGTGACAATTTTAATTTGTTTTTTTTTTTCTTCCAGAAATATTGATTTTTAGATTAAAAGGTGTAAACGTGGAAAAATCAAAACATGGCGATGATAAGAAAATAATATTTTCCGGTGTGGTGGCTTTTTGACCGGATAATTTGGTATGAAGGACAGACACACAAGATGTCAGTAACTCGATTTTATCCTCAAAAATGACTCTTAGATTAATTTAGATTATTTGCAAAAAATTATTACGTTGCGACGTGATTTGTCCTTCTCTGAGATATACATTTTGAATACTGGAAGCAATGAGTAATTCACAGAAAAGTTGTTCCAGTATTGACTGTGAACGAAATGGAGCCTCTGTTGAAAATGTCAAGATTCAAGAAGCTAAATGTTAGATTGACAAGGAACTCTTCGAGACATAATTCATTTGAGGCTCCAATAGTAGTTGAAGAAAATGAATCAAGAGTGCATTAAGGATAAGCCATAAGGAATGATTGATGATTCACCTTATTTCCTCAGAAACCAAAGGTGCAGGATCTGTTATGATTATGAGAATGTTCTGGATTCTACACTGGAAAAACCAGTTGATAGTTTCTCAAATAATAAGCACTAAAGAGTTGAATTCTGAACTTATGGAAGGACAACGTGAAGAGAAAATTGAGCGAGACACAGTTTTAATATCTGCAGTTAAGGAGGACAAAGAGGAAGTATCATCACACTCTGTACTTTTTGTCAAGCGCTTATCACCTGCTTCAGTGCAAGTACCAGTGAGCAGCACTGAAGCTGAGCTAGTCGTGTCTACTGGCCGTTACCTTGTTAAGAATATCGTTTCAATATCTATTGCTGAGAAAACTACCAAAACTAAGAGAGAAACTCTTATTTGCACTCCTAGATCTGAGAGTGTAGCTCTATAGAAGGTATATACTTGTATTCATTTGATTTGAGTTACTTTTTCAGTTTTATGGCTAAACTAATTTTGTTCTAATCCGTGTTTCTTTCTGATTTTAATCACAGCAATCTTGGAAAACTCAGTTGAATGTTGGAAGGAGATTCACTCAAACAAAGATGATGATGTGAAAGGTTCCTTAGAGAAGGAAGTACAAGCAGCAACTTTACATGGAAACTTTTTTGAACACAACACTTAGAACAACAGTGCAGAAGAAAGAATGGAGATAACTAAAGTCGGTTGTGCGAGTGTTGGTCATTGTCTGAATCTAACACCAGAAAAACTTATGGATGAGTACACTCAGTTGGAGCTAGAAGAAGCAGTCGGCACTAAAGTCAAGAGGCTCTTCCGAATAAATGAAGACAGTGAATCAAGAATTCGTAAAAGAAAAGCCACAAGGAATGGCTGAGGAGGAGGACTTACTCATACATCTGAAACCAAAGCTACAAAACATGTTATGGTTTTTTACACTAAAAGTTTCAGGTCATATTTCACCGGTAAGTAACACTCATCAAGAGGTGGATTCTGAACCTTTGGAAGGATAACATGAAGAGAAACATGAGCAAGACACTATTATGATGGATGTGATTAAGGAAATATGTATGTTGCATGGTATTAGTCGTAGATGAGTCCTTTATTGGAATTGAAACATTTGTTCAGTCTTTTGGTCGAATTACTGCTAGTTGTAAAACAGAAGAGTAATATGTCTATACAAGTGTGTAAATAGTACTCTTTTGTGCCAAAAGATTTGACTTAGTTCCTCCTCTGTTATCTTAATAGATTTTACAACTTTTTGGGTTGAGTACTGAGGCTGACCTATAAAACTTAATAAAACTTTTGTTTCATCAAAAGGCTCTCTAATGAAAGTTCCATCTGAGTGAAAGACGAACGATCATTTCGCACAAACTACAAAGAGCTGAACAATCATTTACCACCAATCCAACTAATACCAGAATGAAAACATTATTATATAGCATAAATAAAGTTTAACTAAATTATATAGAAATGAAAACTAGCAATCCCAATAAGACCAGTACTTGAGAGGCAACATTATTATTATTTAGCAACATCATAAATAAAGATTAACAAGGACAATAGAAGCGAATACGAAAGAACAATCCCACTAAATAAGCATAGTACTAGTACTTAAAGAGAATATTTAGCTTGAGCAACCAACCAGTTTAATGAATACAGACCAACTCTTGATCTTCATATAAGCAGAGTACTATCAACATGATCCAAGAAGGTGTCCACAAATCGAAACTCATGACCTTCACCCATCATTTGAACCTTAGATCTTCTGAATGCTTGTGTATCAGTATTGTATAAGATGACAGTGAGTGATCCGTCTTCTTTAACCCTGATTGGTGCAAAAACAAGTTCGTATGTTCCTTGGGTTCCTCGGAAACGGTAGTCATAATCTTCATTGTCTTGAGCATAATCTTTCCATTTACGAATCAGGATGGAGTTCATCGACCATTTTCTTGTATCGACATTCCAAACCCACGTTTCAAGATAAGCATCGCCGCCATTCGATTGGTAAATGAAACCTCTTGATTCATTCACTAACGCAAATCCCCCCTGTTGACTGTAATTGACAAGTCTCCAGGAACCTTGATTCAAATCGACTCCATCAGGTGATGTAATGGGCATAAAAGTTTCAGACCTGACGTCGAAGGTCATTATGATACTTTTCGAGTGAAAAGCAGCAAGATAGTATAAAGTTCCTCTGTAAAATACTCCAGCACCAATTACTGTGTGCGGAAATTTGCATACTATCTCTCGCCAAGGTTCTTTACCCGATCCCACCGTCAAAACAAGATGTGGAGTTTCGGGCTTTGTCCTTGTACATAACACCTTGAATACATCCTTCTGTTCATCGTATCCTAAATGAGTTATGATCCTCGTTGTTTCATCTGCTTCGACGATTGGTAAAGCCAGAAATTTTGTCGTACCGGGATTGCATATCACAATTCGAGCTGATTCTCGTTCTACAAGGCAGATCAACCCACGGACGGGTGGAGAAAACAGAAATTCTCCTTGAAGAGAGGTGATGATCCGTTGTTCTCCAGAAGACAAGAGTGGTTTCTCCTTTTCTTGAAACGAGGTAAACAACACATGAGGTGTTATTGTACCATTGGCGGCGAACAACACTCGGGGGCATCTCATCGATCGGCTCAAGTAGAGTTCTTTGAAGCTTTTCGTACGGATCATAGATGCCAATTTCTTCGAGACGCGGCTACATGTCACAAGGGAATTGGGAGACATCCGTAACAGAATCTCCCTTTTTAGTTCTTCAGGAAGATTTTCGAAACTTGTAATTCCCTCCATTTAATCTCTAATCTAACGATATTTTTCTTATGCTAAGTTTATTTTCTTTAAATAAAATATATGTGTTATGAGACTGAGTGAGATGGAATTTATAGGAAACCTCAGAGTTTGTTACCAATGTCGTGAGTTAACTTGTTGATTTTTTTTTTAATTAACGCGTCCATCTTTAATTTCATTTCATGCATGTCAACTACATCTAAAACCACAAGGAGAAATAGTATATTCTTCCACACGTAAAAAACTTACTTGAAATGTTGGCCAATCAACGTAGAGATTATTGGATGTCAACATTGTGAAGAATGAAATTGACAGATTTTATTTCCTCCTACTCTTTAAGTTCTTCGCTTACAATTGAATCCCACGTGAAAATGTGGATGTTTTTAGAAAGCTTTTCACTTTACCTCTTTCTTTGTACAGAAAATTGCAAGAGAAGAAAATATATATGGTATTACTATTACACGTCAAAACTTACTCATTTTAATGACTAATTTAGCAGAGAGAGATTCATTGTTAAGCGTGACTTACAAGGTTTTCTTTCATCGCACACATCTAGTCGTCTACCACAAAATCAATTTATTCATAGAAACACAGGTTTTCAGTTTCCACTTTAATTTTTTGTAAAATAATTCTTCAATTTATTCATAGTCACCAATTCTTTATAGTTATATTTTATTTATTTTTTTCTTTTCGGTTATTCATTGGAGATTGTATACATGCTTAATGTGAGAATTTGGTATTTTAATAAGATAATAATGACCAGTATTATAAGTAGTATTCAGAATTTTCTTACTCCTAATTAAATTAATTAATTATAATGCTTTTATCATCTAGCTACTAATTGCATGGAATTCTCTACGTACGTGGTCCTTTTCATAGAATACCGCAACAAAAGGCATGGTAATGATAGCCATAAAAATATATTCCAATATCTAATGTTTCTCCTCACACTTGTTAATTAAGCACTTTGTATTACCCTCTCTTAAATGAATGGGTCGTCTATCGATCATAAACAGCTTCCCTCCTAAATAAGGTATGTGATTCTAAAATACCTTTCTCCATAAGAAAATAAGAAAAACTTACTACAAATGTTGGCCAATCAGCATAGGGATTCTTGAATGTCAAGCATGAAATTGACAGATTTTATTTCCTCGTATGTTTTAGTTCTTCGAATTCAATTGAATCCCACGTCCAAATATGGATAACGAGTTAACTTTTTTTGTAGAAGGTTTTCACTTTACCTCTTTGTACAGAATTGCAAGAAGAAAGAATGGTTTCATACGTCAAAACTAACTCATGTATAATGACTAAGCTAGCAGAGAGAATTAATGTTAAGCGTGACTTGAAAGGTTTTCTTTCATCGTCCACATCCAGTCGTCTACTACAAAATCAATTTATTCATAGAAACACGTTTTATCTTTTTAAAGGTTTTCAGTTTTCACTCTAATTCTTTGTACAAATTGTTGAAAAGGAGGTTTTAAAACTTAAGTCGTCAATTGTTTTCTATTTATCTCTTTTCACTGAAGATTGTATGCTTTATGTGAGAATTTAACTTTTAATAAGATTATACAAATTTCGATAATTTAAGTAATAAAAACTACATTATATTCTTATATTTGTTGATATTATATAATAATATAACCAAC
>Ga0041059_1002533_pt1 | contig 13481 bp, 23 predicted proteins | sample AraColnosormetaG_FD_56232 | JGI IMG/M metagenome (GOLD analysis project Ga0041059, IMG submission 56232) | Arabidopsis roots microbial communities from North Carolina, USA - Col MF nosort | ecosystem: Host-associated > Plants > Roots > Unclassified | place: USA: North Carolina | collected...
TTTTTGCCTAAAGGTCTTTCTATTGACTTTTTATCATAAAATGGAACATTACAAAATAGGTCAAGCCCAACTAGATGATTACAAAATTTTAAAACTGAAACTAAAAAGGCCCAACCCCAATAAAGGGATACCAAACCCAACTTGAAGAGAGGCATGAAAGCTAAAAGGATTAGACCAAAAGCCCAAACCACTATAGTTTATTTACATGAGAATATAACAAGACGAAAAGAACTATTACCGTGTGTTATCTTCTGCTCAGATTATGGTCCGAAATTATTGTTATCGATTCTTGATTCAGATTAAAAATGAGGTAAAACTGTAAAGAATTTCTGAATTGTGATTTTGAGGTTTGCACTTTAATAGAAAACGAAGCTAGTACTCATCTCCTTTTTTTTTTGCTGAAATATGAAAGTTTTTGAGCTATAGGCTACAAAATAACCAAGTTTTTTCTTTCTAACGCATATGACATTACTACTTCACAAATGGAAAAACAATGTTGAAATTTCTGCAAACATGAATGACCACATAAACTGATCTCTGCTCAATTCATTAGAAGGGATCTCAAAAACCGTAAAATTTCAGAAAGTTGTATTTCATATCTAGTTATTTACTACGACAGACAAAAAAAGAATCAAAATTGGGAACTAACGGTTGCATAGCACTCAAACGAGTTTCAGAGGTATTCCGCCAGACTTTCACCGCTCATCTCTTCCATTTGTTTGATAATATCTTGAGCCAAAGATTTAACAGATAGCTCGACGTCTTCTAGTAGCTCAGCCAAGAATGGAATGGTTTCAGCAAGCAACACAAGATACTCTTCTTTCAGATTATCCAGCATCTGTTTCACACTTCTCAAACTCAACATCCTTGACCGTACACTCTCACTCCTCGTTTGCATTAGCACCTGACCAATATGATTTTATGTCAGTTAAAAAAATTGAAGTCTATCAAAGATAGCTGAGACTCGCTTTCTTGAGATTATGTTGTTACCTCGTGGTTCAGCGGTTTCCAGAGGAGGTCAGAGCCTGAGGCTACTGCCATTTGACCGATGCATGAAACCAATAAATCATCAACCTCATCCACAGATGGTACATGTGGGTGCTCCTTTAAAGAAGATGGAGGTTCAACAACAAGCTGTGATACAATAGGCTTAAGTAGCACCTGTGGAAAGAAGATAATTTGAATCGAGGTCAATACTCCAAGAGGAAGGGAGAGATGTTAGATTCAAGCAGAAGTAAAGTTTATAGATAATAATGACCTGGAAGTTATTTGTATCCAGAAACTTCAAGCTGCCGGTATCATGCAGAAAACAATTCTTCAAGCAAGAAAGAACTAATGCCCTAAGATGCCAGCTTTTTGGTTGTATAGAGTCAGAAGTTTGCTGAATTTTGGCTTTCTTTTTCTTCCTAGTTGAAACAGAAGCTTCAGCAGTGGTGAGATGTGCTACAATACCATCAAGCACGTATTTGAAATACGGTACAAAGATGGACCTGCAATCCAAAATAAGAGAATTTGAAGTTAATTTTCCAATTATCTAGATGCATCAGGAACGGATACCAGGTATATGAAATATGTTCACTCACCTGTGACTCTCACAGAGTCGATCCACCAGACCATAGAAAGATATAGCTCGGTCGATGCTCTTGTTTTCACTCCCTGATCCGTCAACAACATCTGACTCTGCCCAATCAATACTCCTAATAAAGAGAGGTCTGAACTCGGACTCCGTTAGCTTCTTTGTGAGAGCAACCATTGCGCTAGTTACACTTCTCTCAGCATCATCAATGTTCTGAATTGCTGCTGGATTTAGACGTCGAATATCAAGGGCAACTAAGCACTGATCAAAAATCTTCCCATGGCTGCTAACGATAGATGATCTATCCATTTTCACAACCAGATCTTCTAACATATTAAAAGCAATCACCAAGCTTGCATTCCCAGAACTAACAGCCTCATTGTATATTCGTAGAAGTGGTTGCAGAGTGAGACGAACCTGGAAGAAAGGTTACTATTAAGAGCACTACCTACAAGCAAAGAAGTACTAGATTCATATATGTATGTGAAGAACTTACAGGTATTTTATCAGTAAGGAGCCTCCTAATGGCATTGGCTTTGGACTTGAGATTCTTGTCGAAGTCAGATACATATTCAGGATGTAGCACCATGATTTTCATAATATCTCCAAGATGAGGATTTAGGAAACCTCCAAGTTTATCAATCACTGCTTCCAAAGTGACTAGAACAGACAGCATAAGCAACTGTTCTTCAGCTGTTGCGTTTCGACCACTCTGGGATGCAAATGATACTTCAAGCGACTGTTTTACCAAATTCTTCATTATGCATGGAAGTTCAATGAGCGCCTTTGGTCCAAGAACATTGATCAGTGCACCAGTTGTTCGAAGACAGCTGGACGAGACTCCCAAATTCTTTGAACTGATGCATTCTGCAACAGCTGCAAGGCATTTCCTGAAGATTGGATGACCAGATGGAAACCTGCCAGCCAAAACTTCCAGTGTAGAAATGGCAGCTCGTTTTACTGGAACACCTGACTCATCATCTGTCGCATTAATCAGATGGACAATCTCCTCACACATCTTCCCGAAAGAATCAACAGCAACCTCATCCAAGTTCAACCAAGAATTTCTTCCTTTTTGATTGGAAATCTTTCTCTTGTGTTTCATTTTAGAAGATGAGGTGTCCTTAGCTCTCTCACTTATAAGTCCAAGTACCTGAATTCATAAATAGCAACATTTGCATCAAAGAATGTCATTAAGCCAACAAGCAAAATCTCGATAAAGAATAAGGTAACTTCAAAGGATCTGTACATTCCCAAGGAAATTCACATGGAAATGCTACTTCCATGCAAACAAAAGGAAGAATATTTTCGTAGAAATATGTTCACTCATTATAGCCACAAAATTACTACGAAAACTTCTGTTACTAAATGGTAATAACATATACCTTTTTCGTCCCATTATAATCTGTCTGCTGCTGAAGCAAGCTAGTAACAACCCTGAAATATATAGACAGATCCATGGCTCCCGTAACAGTCATTAAGACATCATGTATACGCATTCTGATTTCATTTCTAACTGAAGAAGTCACATCTTTCTCCTTTTTCGCATCAATAGCTTGCAGGAGACATATACAACACTTCATAAGCTCTTGTAGTTCTTGCTAAAAAAATTAACAAAAGGTTACTTACTAAAAATAGACATTTAAGAAAGCACACAAACAGAGAACAAGGTAACAAAAGATTCCAAAAAATAACATGCATAGGAATATACACAGAGGTTTAGTAACAACAATCTGTATGAAATATAAAAGCTGGAAAAGGCTTTTTTACCTGGATGCCAACAGAAACATTATTTCTTGGTTCCAGTGAGACTGCAAATGCAAATTCCGGGTCTTGCAATTTCTGGAATACAAATTCTAATACAAGCCGCATCTGTAAGAAACATTGTTTACTGTCTTTGCTGATAGTTTGAAGAAGTATGACCAAGGATGAGAGCCACGTCGAAGAAGAATATTGTTCACATATTTCCATGGCAAAAGAATACTCCCATTCTTTTTTAACAATGGAAGCAAAACTTTCAGAAACGTTGGCATTACCAAGCCAAGCTGAGTCTTTTCTTGAAATCAAAGACTTAAATAAGAGGACAAGCAAAGCAGGCAAGCCATTTCGTTCACCGATAACTCTGCAGAAATGAAGGATCATCTTTCAGCATTTTCAGATTAAAACACACAAAATCCCGTTTAAATTTTTTTACTATCTACACATTACCCCAGCAAGTAAGCTACAATTGAACGCCTTCTATGCTCAACAATATCAGGTAAGACTTTCACAAAAATCTGAAAAATCAAATTGAAAATAAGAAAATATTAATTGACAATTGATTTTACATTTAAAGTACAATATTTAGGGAAAAATTACCTGTAACAACTGCTCCTCACTCTTAGTCTTAGACAGCCAAAATGGAATGACCATTGATATAAACCCCTCAAAGATAGACTTCGAGTGACTATCAATCTACATATCAAAAATAACGAACCAGTAGTTAGGGAAGATACAGTAACGACCAAAAATATCGAGGAATGCCAAGAAAGATCCAGAGATCTGAAGAGTTTAAAGGAAAAAAAGAAATTTACACAAGACTACGAAGATATAGACTACAAACCTGTGTCACAGTTGATTCACCAACAAGTGTAAGTATGCTGATAATATGGTCCAAAACCTTATCAGGGACAAATTTAACAATTGCAGTGAACAAGGAGAAGATATGGTTCCGTGTGACTCCATCATTTGATGAATGAGCCAACTCAACCAGCATTTTGACATTGATTTCATTTGCTACTTCAGCCTGCCATCAGAAGAGAATTAAGAGAGGAAAACAGGCAACAATATCATTAATCAACTGCATTAAAATTTTAACTTACCTTCAAAGGATTCATATTCAGAGAATCAAAAATATCTTTCAGGATTAAGAGCAGAGTCTGTTGGATGGAAGAAATAAAGGTAGGAGTTGTTTCACGAACATCCTGTGGAGGCTGGAGTGACGTTTCCTCAATTGAAAAAGCAATTTTCACCCATTCTTTAGACATGGATCTTTGTAGGAGCTTAAACAAGGGCCTTATGAGGGACTCCCTAAGCAAAAGAATAATTATTAAAGATCAGTTGGGTAATAAAAAAGTCTCAGATGACCAAAATTTACAATCGACATGCAAATATAAGCATATTGAATTTCAAGAGACCTGTGAGTTAGATCTTTCTTGAGAAGCAGCATGTCAAGTAATGAGGCAATGAAAGAGAGAGCCTTTTCCCCACTTCGAAATTCCTCGCTATTTATGTCTTCTTCTGGACATGACTTTGAATTTTTCTTCTGTTTCTTCTTCTTGCTCAAAGAACCAATAACAAGAGTATCCTGCTGAGTGATACGATCAAGAGCAAGGACCACCGTTGAAGAAGAAAGCTGCAATAGCATGGGAATAGCAAGTAATTAAAGAAAAATACAACAGGCAGGAATTCTTTGAAGACTAAATTTTCACATTTTTCTATAATTTTTTGAAAACTAGAAAAAAAATAAAAACCACTACATTATCCATCAGAAAGGACTTTGAAAAAAAAAAACGAATCTGGGGAACGAATAGAAAATGAACATACCTTCAGGCGTAAGACAGCTTCTTTGGCACCATTTTGTATACTGCCATTTGAACTTCGAAACATAGACACAAGTTTGTGGAAGAAACGAATCTGATCCGGAAAAGACAATCAAGTTATTATGATGATCCTGATACATATGTAGAGTATCCGGCTGTAGAAGGATATTGCATTTATATTACACTATGTTACTAAGACTGACCTGAACATCAGTCTGCAGTTCATCATAAAATCGATTGCTTAGCTTCTCCAAAATGGTAAGACAAGGAGAAATAACAGCAGGACGTTCTGAAGCCATACAATCCACCTGTAAAAGCAAACATCTGTGACTGGAACAAAAAGGTTTCCATGCAACCAAAGAAAATATCAGAGAATGAACTTTTCTTACATTCAATGCGCTCAGTATATGATCATCAAGAGACTGCCCTTTAAACGATGATGTTCGCATCATGGAGCACTGACACAGGGAGAGAAAAGAAAAAGGGAAATTTTGTTAAACTGTAGTGCAAGGCAGTAGCTAAGTTTTCCTCTAACACGAATGGAAAAAAGTGAGTTTACCTCCAGAAGAAGGCATAATAAATCGACCTCAGTGTCTGATAATGGCTGGGAAGTTTTGTCCAGCTTATAGTAGTATTGACTACGTTTATCAAGAAGTTGAGACAATAACTTAACAATTTCATCACGCATAAGCATGATGCCCAGATCTTTTAGCAAAGATAGGACTCTTAGCTGTAGAAGAAAAAAATAAGACTTTTAATACTTGTTAAAAAAAAGTGTAACAAACCATTAGGATCCTTGACCTTCAAAAGGAAAGGAAATGAACAGAAACAGATAGAAGAGCGGTAGAGGAAACACACCTTCCCATAAGCAGGTAGGTCTTCCGCACACAATAAAATGACCGAAAGAATGTTTTCTTTTGTGGATTGATCAAACCTGAAGTTGAAAAATAAGGAAAAGGTGACATAGTGCATGAGAATATAAAATTCAAGTATTGGGCAAATGGATTGACAGAACTCTTAGTCGGATGCAAGTTTTATCACAGTTTTGAATTACTGTTATCTACGATGTTCTTTTGCACTTTTTATAGTGGTGTCACTAGACACAACTATTTGAGGAAAAATAAAAGTTTCATCTGATTAGTTTTCGTACAAGAAACACAGCTGAGTACCTTTTTTGCAGGCCAACTGGCACTAGAAGGTCATTAGTGGTTGAACTGAGCAACGATGTCAAGTACGATGCGAAAAACTTATTGTCTGACAATATAAGCCTCCTTTGTTGCACGATCATTCCCAAAAGTTCATCAAAAGAACTACCGTAGATTGCAGCACTCCCTAGTTTTGAATTTCAGAATATAAATAAAAAACAAGTTACAAAAAACATGACATCTCATACCAAACTAAGATTACCATTTTTTTTGCTAGATTCGACACGACACCGAAGGTTGAAGAGTGCCTCGATACAATTAATGGCAGCTGCTTTAACGTCCTACAGAGTGAATGTAACGAGATCAAAACGAATACCGAAGAAAAGGAAGATAATGCAAAAAGTTTAACCATAAAAAGAAAGAAAATTTCAAATGTCACCTGATTATCACTTGACATGGGAACCAAAAGTACAGGAAAGCTTGAAAAAACTTGAATCAACCATTCATTATTCCCGCTAGAGCAAAGATACGAAAAACATCTGAGACTTTCAATTTGGACAAGAGGAGGAACATCTGCAAGAAGAAGACTGCAGCATAAGAAAACAGGATACGAAATAAACAGAAACAGTTACCAGATAATAGATTCCACGAGCCTTAACAGCATAAAACAGACGAGAGAATTATCAACTAATAAAAAGTGGGATCAGTAGTTTATAACATCAATTATAAACTAGCAGGAAATATAAATTTCCATGCAAACCTTCTCGTGAGATCAGTCGGGATAGAAACAAAACAGGACAGACTTTGGCTTCTCTCACACGGAAATGAAGGTGTTCCTTGAAGACATGCCGCAACCGAGTTGTTGCAAAAAAGAAAAACAAATCCTCAAGTCCGCTAGATAACCTTTTGTTCAAAACCTAAACAAAGGTGAAGTGACACAAATACAGTTGTGAGCATTGCAATTGGTTGGGTAGAAAAAATTTCAATATAACCAAATATAACGAGATCATGGTTGAGCATCACCCACCGAAGCATCGTGGGCAGGTTCAAGTTTAATGAATGACTCGCCCAACTTCCAAAACAAGCATATCAGAACCTTCGAATTCAGAGCAGTAAAATCAGAGGTATCAAGGAGTTGATATAGGAGTTCTTGGCAGTTGCTTTTCGACAGCTGCAAGTAATACACAAATATATCAACTAACAAGATAATATATGTATCAACCATCAGATGAAAATATTACATCAGCTGGTAGAATTCTATACCTCTTTCAGAGAAACATCAACCTCGACCTCAAGTTCTTCCCACTCAGTCTTCAAAACAGGAAAGCAAAGTTCGAAAAGATCCAAAAGTTGACTAGGGTCTAAATCAAAGGAAAACACAGCCATCAGCATCATATCGTGGTTAAAATCATGTAAGACCAAGTTTTCTACGGTGCTTAGAAATGAAAAAAAAGACTTTAACATCAGCATGTATGTTAACGCAGTACTATGGACAGAAGCTTACCAGATGAAGAATTCATCTTCTGCAGGGAATGCATCAAAATCATATAAAACAGTGTCTTTGACAAGGTGGAATCTCGGCAACTGACAGTAAGCCACTGAATATAATCAGCAGGGTGCATCATAAATGCTTCCACCAGCTTGTTAATGACATCTATGTTCAATGCGGACACACTTTCACGGATCAGTAGTCCCTTCTGATATGAAATAACCATTTATAAAATCTCAGAAACAACGAATAATAGTATACCAAGTATGTGAAGACAAGAAATAGGTTAAAATATTGAAATAGCAATGCGGACTTGGAAGTTTTTTTTACGAAAACAGTATAGTAATGACAAACCTGCAACTTGTTACGATCCTGTTCTGAACATTTGATATTGCTGCATGTTTCCAAAACTTCAGAGAGCTTATAGTTGCACGCTCTCTCAATAAGCTCAATCCTACGCTCATCAGGATCCAAGGAGAGTGCTTCTCCCAAATCGTTAATAATATCCATGCTAATTGAGGATAAGTTTGTAGACATGATATCGGGGAGCTTTTTCTGCAACAATTTTTCTTTTTCAGATGACATGATAATAATATTCAACAACCATTAAAAGATTTGTGATTGCGACTTGGAGTATTGAAGGATAGTAAAATCGTAAACTCATATTTACCATTCCATCATCAGCAGCAAGATTCTTGAAAAGTGGCCAGTTAACATCCTTTCCCAACTTTAGCACAAGTAGATTTAAATTCCACGTCTATTAAAAGACATGATTACAGCAATTAGTAGAAGTAACAAGACTTTCGCCATAGCTGTAGAAAATGAAGAGAACAAGAAAGAACCTTCGGCTGAATTAAGAGAAATGGGAACATTGCAGAGGTAACTTTCTCAGTAGAGTCTGTTTGATTACCGAAGCTTGAGACAGCAATTTTAAGAGACAAAGCAACAACATCAACTGCCAGTTGAACATTATGTGATACTCCTGCAACAAGAATGGATAGTGCGAGGTAAACTAACTGAACATATGAAAATTCCACACTTGAAACAAGTTAAGAAAAGAACAGAGCATCTTTATTCACCTGATACGAGAATGCCAACACATCGTTTCACCACATGAAGCAAAGCATCCAGAAGACCAGAAGAGGTTATTATATTGGGCAACTTATCGAAAGAGAGGGCAGCCTGAACAACAGCCAGATCATCATCCCAAAGCTGACGCAGTATAGCATCCTGAATTGTGACAAGGTTCTGGATGGAGAGGGTAAAAAAGATATTGAAGAACAGTAAGATGACATGAAGTCAAAGTAAAGAAACAAAAAATACTTGGAATGAGTACCCCACACATACCTCTGCTTTAGAGCTATCATCCTTGAGAACACCATTTAGACTAGAAAGCGCGGCACAACGTACAGCAGCCTATTATTTATAAGAAGCCCTCAGTCTTGCGCAAAAAGTAAATAAAAAATTTTATTCACATAACTAAGATTAGAGGTTATAGTACCCTGGGATGGTGNAGCCGGAACCACAATTTTGAATCCACAAACGGGTGAGACATGTCTGAATTCCCATCCAGCATACAAGACAACATCTCTAGCTTTAAATCCTCTTTCTTCGACTGAACTTCAGTAGCCTGCAACAAGAAGTCGATGACTCAGAAGACCATATAACAAACACAAAGGAAAATAACTAAATGAGAGTTGGAGCACAGACCTCTAAAAATTTAGGAACTGCGGCACGTAGTTCAGCAGGATACTTCTTGCTTACAACAACCAGAAATTTCTTGGCCCAGCTTCCTACAACTAAATTGCAACAATATTGGTTATATAAAGAGGAATCTGAAAAAGAATCTTCAAAAATGAACACCCAAAACTCAATGACATAAGTAGTTGACATATCACTAACCAGATGTAGAAGATCTAAAATCACTGTTCTTCTGGTATTGTGTCATACATAAAGAGAAAACCTTGGAGATCAAATGATCAACCAAATTGCTTACGGGAACAGTCTCAATTATTGAAGCTAAAACTTCGCAGCATTTATCATCAGACGAACTGCAACAAGATGACAGTAAATCACACATGAATACTAACAAAATAAATCCATCCGCTTGAAAATGACAAAACAGTGTTTGATATACACCTGTAAAAAAGTAAAGAATCCAGTAGCACTGCCAGGAATCTTTTGATGTTGAACTCTTTGGACAAGCCTAAAAGAACACCAGAAATATCTCTGCACAAAATTGAAGCCATCGTTGAAAAAATACTAGTAATAGTTACAATTAAAAAAAGCTTCAGAAGGAAGACTGTTCATATTCAGATACCTTATTTCGTTAAAAAGATCCAATGCTTTCCTTGGGATCAAGTCCACAGATTGCAGCTGTAGTTGATTCAGAAAATTAATTGTTTAAAACAATCAACACCAACCACTTGTGAGCAGAATCCTCAGTGAGGAATAGAAAATATGTCCACCTCATACTTAGAAGTTTATACATTCGTGATATCGAAAATTAAAATGTAAGAAGTTCATGATGACAGAAAGTTATTGCACCTGAACAAAATTGATCAAGGCCATAAGTGACAATCGAAGCGAATGCGGGTCAGAAGATTCCTTGGCATGTTCACGACCAATGTCGATGATGGACCTCATCAAGCGCTTGATAAGATTAGTATTTAGCACAGCTCTGTTTGCCAACATGCCAACAACCATTAACGCTCCAGCCTAGAACCATATAAAGTTTGTCATAAAAGGCACATCAACTGAATAACAAAATCAATTAGAGAAAAATATTTGGTAAGAAAACCACTAAAAAACCTGTTGATCTAAACATCCTTTCACACCAGATTGAAGACCAGAGTCCACAAATGGCAAAATCGTCTTTACAATATCTCCATCAACAGTTGGAACTGAACCGAGCACCCCAACAACAACTGCGGTGGAGAAGCTAACCACAGGTTTTGAAGGCTGATACTTCTTAGTACGAGATGCCTACAATGTAACCAAGATTTCAGATGTTCAGTTTGATGTAGCCATTCAAAAACCAGTTTATAGGGAAAAAAAATATTAACAGCTACTTACATAGTCACACAAGGCCTCCAAAACTTGTTTATCACGTATACATTGCTGAACGATAACCGATCTAGGAGGTGGAGCACCTGAATTTTTAACACCATCCAGAAATTTCCACTTGGAATTTCTGTAAAGCAAATGAGAACCAGGGTTTACTAATCGATATGATAAATTGTGAGACTTCACTTCGAAATCGAAAGTGAAAGATATATACTCACCCAGTAGAAAGCAGTTGAACAATGCGGACAAAGGCATGTGTGTCATGGTATGGCAAGGCGCATAGAACCACATCTTCCAAGTTGTATATATGAATCCTGAAATATAGAGCAATTAGGACAATTCGATGAACGAACAAAGGCAAATATACATAACCAATAGTGATAAGGAAACACATACTTGTATCGTCGTATGAGATACTCAAGGGTCTCCAAGGAAGCACGAAATTGAAGATAACCAGAGAGTAAACGTAGATACGAACTGATTGATGAATCAATCCGAGCATTTTCTTCTTTACCCAGCAATTCCCTATCAATTTCTTTACTTTTATGACTAAACAAGTCGTTCATGTAATTTTTAAACCTCTCATCTTTGTTTCCAAGTACTTCTAGACCTGAATTAACAAAAATAATTAACGATGAGAATTTAATTTATCATTGAGCTTGTTCATTAGAATTGCATAATAGGAGAAGAGAACATACCTTTGAGCCCGAGCTCGTAAATTGATTCGATATCGAAATCAGCTGCTTCTTTAGGACTGAAGAGAATCGAAGGGCGTGTGAAAGGTCTCTTGGAAGGCTCTGTATCGGCTTGTAACACTGACTTGAGAGCCTGTAACTGTGACACTATTGAAGAACTCATACTCGCTATTGGGATAAGATTATTCTTCAGAGGAAATTCGAAGAATAAGTTTGAGGTAGAGAGAGATAGAGAGATAGAGAGCGGCGTTGAGGGAGAAGAAGAGAAAGAAGAAGAAGAAGCGGGTTTAGGGTTTAACGATCCTTTTATTTTTAATCTGGAAGATATAGTAATATAAAGAAACAAGGAAACCCCTGAGTTATAATGGAATTGCGTTTTAAACCATGACCTATTTTTTTGTTTTTCGAATTTAAACCCCAATAGTTTTACAACTTGATAATAAAGCCCATCTCTAATCTGCCGCTACTATTACAAAACTGTGCGTTTTAATTCCTCAATCGAGAAAGTCTTGAAACAAGTGTAAGAAAGTCAAGATACAATCACTGTTCACATCACATTTGCCAAGATTAACAAACCCATCTATCCAAGAATTTCAGTAAAATGGAAGTGAGAACAGAGAACAAAAAAGAAACTTAACACCTGACCTCTTTCATTAGAAGTTAAATATTATATTATACGCAGACAATTAACGACATCATCAACTTCAAACATATGTTCATAAACAAAAAATGTACTATAAACAAGTCATTTTCCTTATCCTCTTCATTAATAGTTGTAACCGTTAGCCAACTTCTTCTCATCCTTATACACGACTCCATTTTCCGTTTCTCCACACTTGGCAAGGCCTAAGGTCATTGTAAGCAAACTCCAAACTCTCATCAGTCGTTTGGAAGTAGACACCATATCTCGTTTTGTTGTTGTTTATCTTATATACTCGACCAGACCACCATCCTTCATTGTACCAAGCATCCACAAGTTCATACAATTCATATCGATACCCCTTTGGAATCAGTGGAGGAGGAGGAGGTCTTATATCTGAACCTCTTGCTTCTTCCTTCAACAACTCTCTTTCATCGTCTGTTTTTAGTGTTTGATACTCCACTGTGTATCTGTTTTCGCCCAAGTAACTTACGATCTTTGCAGAGAACCATGAGGCTTCGTAACCTGGTTCGTCGCTTCTAACTTCCACCTCCATTCCATTGTTAAACACCTTCTCTGCTCTCTCACAAGATTTCAGCTTCTTCAATGGAGGTTTGTAACATTCTTCCGGCACATCAGTCAATACCTTGGAAGGAATGACCCATTGTCCATTGATCCAATCTTTGTGGGGCCTTAAGTTGAAATTTAAGATTGTCGTTTCTTCACCAGTTGAGATGATAAAAACTGAATACTTATTAGAACCTCCTCCTAGGACTTTGGAAACCCTACTGGTCCACCACCGTTTGTTGAACCAAGCATCAACTATAACCCCTGGTTCATAGCACACAACAGGCGAGAGTTCTGAAGGAGGAACTGGTCTTATGTCCTTGGCTTCTACCACATCTCTCAGAGGGATCGACTCACCATCATCTCTACTAAATTTCAAGTGTTCAACAATGTACTTATCATCACCTAATAAACAAAGTATACGAGCACAATACCAAGAACCCTTGTAAGCTTTTTCTTCACTTCTGACTTCGACAAGAGCTCCCTTCTCATATTGATCTCTTCTCTTGATTTTTATCTTCAGTTTAATTCTTTGGGCTGTCGATTCCGAGAAATTGCTCTGTAAATCAAAAAAGCAGTGTGAGTTTATTATGCCAAATTCCAACAAATCTTCAAATTCAAATTGCTTGACATACAGTATATATAGTATAATTAAGTCTTTTTTCTAAATTTACAATTTTTTTTTTTTTTTTTTTTTTTTTTTTTTTTTTTTTTTTTTTTTT
>Ga0041059_1002534_pt1 | contig 13480 bp, 11 predicted proteins | sample AraColnosormetaG_FD_56232 | JGI IMG/M metagenome (GOLD analysis project Ga0041059, IMG submission 56232) | Arabidopsis roots microbial communities from North Carolina, USA - Col MF nosort | ecosystem: Host-associated > Plants > Roots > Unclassified | place: USA: North Carolina | collected...
AAAAAAAAAAAAAAAAACAATAAAAAAACTTTGGGTGGGCCTTGTAACACAAGACGCCGCCGATAAAAGGAAATCTCACGATCGTATCATCTCCGAAACAAAAACTCGTGGAGGAGATATGCAATTGCTGACGCTAAATCCGGCGGCCATTTCCAGGACGCCGCCGCAAGCCATAGACCCTTCCTCATCCTCGAGTCTTCTTCTTCCTTTTCCTCAGGTGATTTTTGACTTTTTCTCCTCCTTCGATTTTTAATCTCGTTCTTTGTTCTTCACACGCTTATTTGTTTATGTTTACTCATTGTATCGATGTCTCTGCTCCGAATTCTTTTGGCAGATTTTGAGCTCCCAACGCGCTCTTGGTCTTGTAGCTAGGCCTTGTAATCCACTTCGACGAGGATTATCTAGGTTTTTATCAAGTCGACAGCTTTTCCGACGATCCAAAGGTCAGACTACGAATATCTCCGTTTAGAAAGATGTCTCGATGTTGATTCGATTACTCATCGTTGCCGTCGTTATTGTATCCTTCTGAGCGCATGGGCAAATTCTATGACCAAAGATCAAATAGTTCAAAAATTGTCCTTGAATCTTGGACTTCTAATGAATTCATAGAGAGTTTGATGTAGATTATACTCGTAAGAATATTTTACAGGTAAATTATCAACGGTCTCGTTTATCATCTGAACTTTGGAAGCTTTGTGATTGAATTGTTTTACTCAATCTCAAAAGGGCTCTGACATGACAATTTCTTCATTTTCCTATGGCTGTCTTCTGTTTTTATTTGGGTTGCATTAGGGAAATATTATTTCAACTCTAGTTTTTGTTAGAATCTTGAATTTGTAATGAACTATCAGAGATTTTGATGTATATAGTTGGTTAGTGCTCAGAAGAACTTTCACAGATTTGAAAACCAACTGTTCTAGTTTAGAATCAGATGCTTTTCTTGTCTTACTAGTCTCCGTGAAACTTGGGAAGCTCGAATTTGGTGTTGTGATTGCATTGCGCTGTGACGTGACAAATTTTGTTTCATATGGCTATCATCGGTTATTGGGTTGCTTTAGGGGTATATAATTTCATATGTAGTTTGTGAACGAATGGTTTCTGGTCCCATCTCTCTATCAGACATTATATGGTTACAACGTTTCCCTAAAGTTACAGTAAAGGTTCTCCTTTCCTAAGTTTGATATCCATTTCCATTGATTTGAAACGTTATCATTGCTTCTTCTGTGTGTATCTTCTCCTGGAGAGATATGTATTTAGGTTTTTATGGTTGATTTCTGGATTTTTGCAGTTGTCAAGGCAGTAGCAACCCCAGACCCCATCTTGGAAGTACCTTTAACTGAGGAAAATGTAGAAAGCGTTTTGGATGAAATCCGACCTTACCTTATGTCTGATGGTGGTAATGTGGCATTACATGAGATCGATGGAAATATTGTGCGGGTTAAGCTGCAGGGAGCATGCGGATCATGTCCAAGTTCTACTATGACAATGAAGATGGGTATTGAGCGTCGTCTAATGGAAAAGATCCCTGAAATAGTGGCTGTAGAAGCTCTTCCAGATGAAGAGACTGGCCTTGAACTGAATGAGGAAAACATTGAAAAGGTTAAATTTTGGTATTAGCTCTATGCTGCTTAAGTTCTTTGCATATGTGGGTTTGTTCTAATCACTTACTCAATGGTGTGCAATATATTGTTTAGGTGCTGGAAGAAATCAGGCCTTACTTAATCGGAACAGCAGATGGATCGCTTGATCTAGTGGAGATTGAAGATCCAATCGTGAAGATAAGAATCACAGGACCTGCAGCTGGAGTCATGACAGTTCGTGTAGCAGTCACTCAGAAACTAAGAGAGAAAATTCCATCAATCGCAGCTGTTCAACTTATATAGAAACAACAACTCTTCTTGTATGCTTTGTATTAGCTCCCTTGTATAGTTGTTGTGCATAGATTATGTGTTTTGTTGACATTTGCTATTTGTCCTCAAATAAGTTTTCAACATTTTTGTTTTACTTAGAAAAAAAGTCCTTATTATTTACTTGAGAGCAGAGACTTATTTGATTCTTCCATCGTTTTCATAATGAGCCGATATTTCTCCTTCTTCTTCTTAGCTCTCTTCCTCCATTATCGTATTATCGTAGCTTCTCCATTCGAAGGATTTGATGCTGAAGAAGACGACGTTACCGACGATTCCTCTCACCTTCTTCACCACTCACTCCCTCCGCCTCTTCTCACTCAGTCTCACTCATCACTCTCCGATCCCGATCCGGAGCCGGAACCTTCTTCCGCCGAATGTAAATCCGATCTCATCACTGAATCAGATCTCGAGCATCAATCCGATTCGAAAACTCCCTCGTCTACACCATTTGAGTACTGGGACGAAGACGAGTTCGAAGGACTACCAGTTGAGATAGAGACACTTGAATCTCCATTGATTACAGAAAACGGAACTCATGCTGATCCAAAGACGCCAGATCTCAAGACTTCATCGGAAGCTCAAGGAGACACTAATGATCAAACGAAGAAGAAGAAGTCGTACGCGGTGGAGATCGCTTGCGTCTGTTTCTTAATCGCACTCGCAATCAACTACTTCGTTGGTAAACGTGAGAACGAGAGTCTCGCATTAGCTTGGGCGGCGAAATTTGCTTCTAAGGATACAATATTCCAGAAGAATTTTAGTATGCTTGGAGTTAGTGAATTAGAGGATTCGCCATTGTTGTTAAAAGAAGCCTTAAATGTGTTCAAATTCTACGCGAGTGGTCGTAGGTATTGCCATGGATTGTTAGCTACTATGGAGCTTAAGAGTAGACATGATTTGATCTCTAGGGTGTTTAATTTGGTTGTTCCTTGTAAAGATGAGATCACTTTTGAGGTTTATATGAATGAAGAAACTATGGATCATGTTGTGTTTGCTATGACGAAGAAGAAGGCTGCAAAAACTATGCAAAAGGAGATGAGGGATTTGCAAAGATTTGCTGGGATTGTGTCTCCTCCTGCTGGAAGGAAATGGGTGTCGGAGGAGTTCGCCTTGATCTCTGAATCCAAGGAAGTTGCTGCGGATTTGATCACTGACACTGTTCTTGATCAGGTGAGAAAAGTTTTCTTTTTGTTCTTTCTCAGATTCTTCATTTGTTTGATGATTGATGATACCTATAGTAGAACTGTAAATGTGTATTCGCTGGGGATATAGCGAGCTAGGATCAATTATTAGCAGAGTGAGAACTGGTAGTCACAGAATTTGGCAGTTCCAATATCAGCTCATTTCTGAGTTCAGTCTGATTTGGAGACTTTTGTAGTGTACTTGAATGGATCTTATTGTTTTCGAGTGAGTGTAAGATATGTTGAAGGAAGCGTTAGTGTCTTTAAGCATTCAGTAATGGAGTTAGTTAGGATATGGTAATCAGCTGGCTTGAATTCTATGTCTGTGTCTCTGTTTGTATCTCTATGTGGTTAAATAGGGAAATCAATCACGTCCAAATCTCCAATGGGAACCTTAGTTTAACATTTTAGATTTGGCTTAACGTTGCACATTCTCTATCTCTATGATACTATCAGTAACCAAACTCAGGCGTGTAGGTTTTTGGTGACAAGGCTGTGGATAAGTATGGGAAGAATTTCATGTCGATGCATATATCTGACCAACACCCTGGCAAGCACAAGAAGATGATGCTTTTCAAGTTTTCTTTACCTGATGCTAAACATATGGATGATATTGTCCGGTTGGTGGCGCTAATTCCATATTACATCGACTTAGTAGGACGATACAGACTCAGCTCGCAGGTAAATTGCAAACTTATGATTAGTTATAATAGTCTTGTTAAAAGTGGTGAAATGCTGAGTTTAAAGTGTCTTGATTTAATGAAGGCGCGGAACAAAACTGAGAGTGGTAGGCAAAAGGCAGCAGAGGAAGCATACAAGGAACTTCATAACGCGAGGCAAGAGGCATTGCAGAAGAAGAAAGCAGAAAAGAAGAAAATGATGGAGGAAGCGGAAGCAAAGATGAGCGCAGAAGTGATAAGGAAGAAAGAGGCAAAAGAGAGAGCAAGGCAGGTGAAAAAGGCAGTACCAAAAATGAAGATGAGCCGTAGTCACTAGCTAAAAGCTTAATCAAAGAGAGCCATCCAGAATTAATGCATTAAAATCACTCTCCAGAGTTCAAACTCTAAAAAGCTTAGAAAACATCAGCACGTGTTTTACTCGATGGCTGCTTTGCTTCATAATACTCTCCCTTAAAGTAGTACCATGTTTGACTTGATAATGGAGTTTTTGATGTTGAGGTGGAAAGTCATGCGAGAGCTTTGTATAGTATGGATGGCAAATGGCTAATTGTACCCATATTGTCTCATAGAAGAAAGCTGATCTATGCACACTACTTTGTTCTTTGCATCTATATGTTGAGCCCTGAGAGTTTGTATAACATTGACGGCAAATAGCTTATTGCAGGCTTATCTCATGTAGCTTACAGTCCAAAGTTATTAATGGCATAAGTCATCTACTGTATATAGTTTACTTTGCACTAGTAGAATATGATCTCTATTTTTCTACGAGCTTTCTGAATCTTCTCTTAATTGAAAACAAAAGTGCAGGTCCTACTAGTGGCCACGTCGTGACTATAGCAATGTATGCCAATAGCCAAATCGATTTCCGGCTGTATCTTGAAAGCTGATCCACTCTCTTCTTCAAAGGACCGAGTATATTGTTATAAACTTGAGGATTATTGTCCTTGTGTAGATGATTACTTGTCTTTACATAAATTTGAGCATTATCCTCTGGTTCTGCATCAGCTCTTGTTGTGTCCACTTCACTTGCAGCAGCAACCATCCCGTGTTCTCCAGCATCCACGAATGGTCCCTGATCAATCGAAGATCCCAATGGTTCGGGGATGATCTGCATATGAAATATATGATGCATGTCTTAGAAGAGACTAAGAGTGGATAATGTCATGGAAATGGACTAAAACTCATTTTCATCATACCTTGTGTCTTCTGTCTGCAAAGGGGCTGGAGAGTAGCACTTCAAAATATTCGTGTACAACCCTTGTCCACCTATACATTACAGTTTCACATTTTTCAATTCCACTCCTAAGAAAGTCCTTGTGAATAGAAATGTGAGATGAGTTTCTAAGACTGCGGATTTACGCAGATTGATTACCACATGCTTGACGCTGTCAACCCTTCATAGTAAGCTAGATGACCACCATGTGTTGTGGTAGCCAGAACTATGTTTTTGTTTGCCCTGCAAAAGTTGAGACATTGGAACATCAGTTTCATAATACAGGGAGACCCATCACTATGCAATGCAGAAAGATACAACCAAGAATCGCATCAAATTTTTCGCCAACGATGCCTAAAGCCGTTCACTTCTTAATTTAGCCATGCATGGAAACTCAATATGACAGTGAAACTACCAAGTCAGTTTAACAGAAGAATTACCAACTCAATTTAGCAACCGTAATCTTGTGAAAACTTCTAGAGCACCCAAGAACAAAACCAACAACAAAACCAGATAAGAATGACTTTCTAGAGCATCTCCTACTATCCCATATCAAAACCAATTCCCCAAATACTCGGATCCTGTTAAATACCCTATTCAGACTATTGTTCCCTCTATCTAACTTCTGAATTTTAGTGAGGTGACGTGGCATTACTTAACAGCTAAATGTACTCCTTCTGAGGACTTATCAGTGGCCCTACAAGGCTACAACATAAGAGAACCGATGTATTGTGCAAATTAATCTAGTCCATCAGCTCTAGAGTTGAAAACTGGTGGAAAGAATGATTAAAGGGTCGAAGCATATGGATTCTTACCTACATTCATCCCAAGGAATAGCTTCTCTAGTACAAACTGGATCATCCAAAGCACTGATGCAAAGGAGCGGAACAGCGACATTTTCCACATATTGTGAACTGCTTGAACGTCTATAGTATGTATCAGTTGTCTGCATCATTAGAGATTGGAAGTTTTACTGCTTAAAAGGAAAGATGGGATACATTAAACAAAGGGTAAGGAGAATGTGAAGCAAACTTCACCTCGAATTTGGCAACAAGCCTGGTGGCGTAGTTGTCAAACTCTCGAACTGAACGTGACTAAAACAAGACACAAGATGAATGGTGAATCTTTTAAGTCAATTTACATGATTTGGCAAATATATAGAAAATCAAAACTCACCTTCTTAATGCCTTCCCAATCGGCTATACGAGAAATGATGGAATGGTGCCTGCAGGTGCAGGTACCACCATGTGTTAGGGAACAAGAAAGACGTAACTAAAGCTAGCAAAAGTAGGTATGGAAACAATAAGTTAACAATATAAGACAAGAATTTTTGGACATACAATTGTGCATAACCTTGTAGACCAATAGTAAGCATTCTGTCATACACTTTTTGCACGAGTTTGCGGTTGATAAATCGATCACATATCTGCAAAGAATATTATTTTAAACAGTAAGGCATGATTGTTTTTCTTTTCTACATTCCATGGACCAAAAATATAACTATAAGTATCTCAAGGAAGAAGAAGAGAGATTGTTTCACTATTAAGTTTAAACAATATCACAGAATTTAAGTTAGAGTGGAGGTGAGGGTCTACTGACCAATAGATCCCAAGGAGAACACACAGCAGTAGCTCCAATAAGAGGTGTATTTGGCCCATCCTCCCCAAGATATTTTACCTGGATGAGGTTTAAATTGTAAAAGTAAGTAAGAGAAACCACATGAAAGCCACTCAATTTCATCGTAGCAATAATATATGGGATATCAAACTAATTGTGTGAAATGTTATCCCTTTAGAACAAACAATGGTTGCCACAATATTTCAACCTTTTGATGCAAGATTAAGGGAATCAAAGATAAAAAAAAAAAAGACGATATACCAGAACGTTGGCACCAATGCTTGTTCCAACAGCAAACAAAGGAGCCTCTGGGAACTGAGAATGGATGTGAGCAATTACTTTCCGAAGATCTTCTGTCCACCCGGCAGTGTAGACGCAGTCAGACTGATTAATGATTTGAAGAGCCAGTCAGTGAATAATTCATATATTTTCTCAATCCACATGCATCATTCAATGAATCAACCTCACAATATTAAACTTATGAGAACAAAATTAAGCATATCTACTTAATTGGTTTGATAATATTAAGCATATGTCATGGTTCAAAATATCACCTAGATACAAAGGATGAAACAAAATCAAGAACACAAAACAAAGAAACTCACAGTTAAAGATATCCCTCCAAGTCCACGGTGGTTTTGCACAACAACATTCCATCCTTCCTTTGCCAGCCTGAAGGCAATATGTTTAATATACTGTGAAAAAGGAATAAAACAAGAGTTCGAGTAAGCAAAAGCAAGAGACAAATGAGACTATCCCAACGGAAACAGAGGAAGAAAGTAGATAGGAGTGGTGAAATTTACTGCAGCAGAAGAATCACTAGTGAGCCCTGGAACTATAATAGCAATTGGAGTCCTATCAGTTCCTGGATTTGAGGCATTGACCACTTGAGATATACCTTCCACAACTATAGAGAACAAGAAAAAGTTTTTAAGTCCATGAAATCAAAACTGAAAACAGCAAATGTGTTAAGTTATTATTCTTAATACCACCAACCATCAGAATGCATTAACCAATCCAAAGCAATTGTGCCACCATCTGTTGCCTGATAGAGAATTCTGAGACACAGAAAGAGATACAACACTATTTATACATCTCAAAGATCAAGTCTATAGGAAAAACCAAGATGTTATATCACATGAACACATAACAGTTGTGCCTAGAAGATCTGAGCAAGTAAAAGATGTGGTTTTTTGAAATTACCGCTTATAGGAGAAAGGAGGAGACTTTCCAAAAAGGGTAAGGAAAGCTGTTTGAAGATGAGGGCTTGAAAGCCAGAACGTAGGAAAGTATCTGCAAAATTGCAAATCTTTACATAAGAAAGATCGCATTTTACGATGATGGATCAATAGAAGGAAGGAACCCATTACCGTCCATGAAGGAGACGACACTTGGAGACAATAAACTTGCAGAAGTCAGAGTTTGGATTGAAGGTAAGAGAGATAGGATCTGCTTTAGGAAAATGAATCTCTAGGAAGAAGTAGAGGAAAAGTAAGATTGTGAGGAAGAAGAAGATGAGATAGTGAGAGATTGGGATGAGTAAGAGCGATTTGAAGATGATGAGGTAAGGAGAGATCAAATCATCCTCTGTGATTGCGCAATTCATAGTGACAATCTCAAAGTAAAGACCTTTTGATGATTCTGGGAGATTTCTCTAAACTCAATGAGTGGAGACGACCAAAATTTGTTTGAACAAAACTAATGACATTTGCTTCTCACTTCACAACCAATCAGGTTTTTTTCTTTATTGAGACAAAAAAAAAACAATTTAACAGAGAAGAGAAGAGAATCCAATTGGGTCACGTTGAATGGGAAACTGGGCTTTCTTCTATCCCAACCTTTTTTGTTTTTGAGGCCCAATAAGATTCGATGAAAAGGGTTCTGATATTACATTGAGCACCTTATACAAACACCAGCTCCAGAACCCAAATTCACTACTGAATTAACTTTGCTCTGCAACTGTCTGATGAATCACGTATTTCATGGGTAGAACTAAAACAAGATACAGATTTTTATTGAAGAGTGTATGGTCATTTACTATACAAATAATTGTCTCTGTTTCGTAGTGACTAAATGAACAAGTTGTGGAAAAAAATGGGGTCTTCAATGATTCTTGCTTCTTCTAAGAAAATGGTCAGACCAAGTTGCGAAAAAATGGGGACTCAAGGTACCATGTTACGTCCTGGAGAGTTCAAACGGTCAGAGATCATCTACGGGTTTTGTAAGTTACTGACTTGAGGCGATGACAACAAAAACATCATCAAGGGACCATTTAGTAAGCTTGGATTTATCAGTAGGGTTAATCACAGCTTGCTCCATTCCCGCAAGGCGATAACCGATTATGATTTCTTGCCTTTGACGAGCCCTTCTCATTATATCATAAAAGCAAACCTCTTCTTGGTCATATATGTAAAACTCTGCAGGTCTTATGCACAATTCATTACCCTGCAACAAAAAAAACTGACTATACTCATGAGAACAACTTCACATTCTACAGAAGCAAAGCAAGTTCGTTTCTTATGTACCTTTTCCGCGAAAAGCTCTTTTAAAACACGGTTTATTTGTTTATCCTCTGCGACCATCGCAAGAGCCATACTAACTAACTCATTCGAGAGTACGTAATCACTGATTCTTGACACAGATACAAGGTTCTTTGTTCTTGAATCAAGAATTTCACTTATCACAATTGATTTATCTGAAGCTTGCTGCATCTTACGAATCCAACAGCAATTTGGGAATCCAGATATCCGTAACGCGCTTGACTTTGCATCTTTGTATGGAAGCCGTTTCGACTGTTTGATTGAAATAGAATATAACAGCTTCCATTAGTAGTCATATATATGTTATGAGCTCAAGAGACATGCATGCATAAAGATTATAATAACATAACTGAATTATATGCTTCCATTAGAAAAGACGTAGGACATGTACCTGTATATCCCGAATAAGGAGAAGCGTGGCAAGAGATCGAGAGTCTGAATGAACAATAGAGTTCTCTAGTGACTGTTCTGCAAGAATTAAGATCTGCAATTTGATTTGGTAATCATGAAGATGGTGGAAAGAAAGTGGCATATCTATTCTCATGCTACATCAACCAGAAAGAGGAAACAACTTACTGAATCAAAAGTTTCTAGAGGGAGACTCTCTAAATGACGCCTGATCACTGCATTTCCCTGCCTATGCACAAGTTTTATATTCACCAATTTGGATATATTTAGTCCTGCATCTGTCAACTTTTTCTCTCTTTCTTGATCTGGAACCTCGTTAAACATCCATAACTCAGATCCAGGCGCAAGCAGAGCTTCTAGCACCTATACGGTTAGAAAAGCACATAACTAGTTAACACAGAGTTTGCATGGAACAATGTTTACACTATAGTTCTTCACTCTCTTTTGATACATCATGTACCTTGATCATATCATCAATATCACGACGCCATCCACAAAAAAGTATTTTCTCTGGATATTTTGGAGGATCCTGCATTTTGGGAAAATGACACATCCGTACCTACATATATGAATATGGTTCTATCTTTAATCAACCAATATAGCAATATAAGGAAATTATGTTTGCATGAGATGGTAGTCAGTATATTCAAGGTGTCCAAGCATTGTACTAAAAACAAATAATGTATGCATACCTCCGGAAGAGAACCAGGAGCGTAAGTGTCATCATCCTCTGCTATAACAAGTATTTCATCACCTTCTTTCAGAACATAGTCATCACTAGGATTCAAAACTATCTTCCCATCAGCTGCAACCTTAACTCCGCAAGGAATCGCATTAGGAAATGAAATGAGGACATCTTCAAAACAGTAACCATCAAGCTGAGGCCACTTCTTTATGTAAAATTCAGCGTTCTCAAATCCTAAAATATCCTCCCATATCTAAAAATGGTAAAAGAAACAGTTAAAAGCAAAAGAATACCATGTAGACTTCAAAGTGTTCTTCAGGTTAGGTGAACAAACTAACCTGCGCAAGACCAGGTTGAAGAGCGCATTGTATCATAAGGCGTCCAATCACATCATGAGCTACAACTGTTTCAATGCGTTCTCCACCAACAAGCTTTACCAATGGCTCATTGTCTAGATCACACATTTCAACCACAACATGTCCCTTCCAACCCTCCTTTACTCCTGTAAGACTAAGCACAACCCTTAAGGCACGTGCATCGCTCTGTTTATATCATCCAAAAGTGATTAATACTTCACAAGAAACAGTAACACCATAGAATAAGAAGTGATTGATAGCGATAAACAAACCTGATCCGCGTTTTCATCAGATCCTAGTACAATGATAGCACGTGCATTCGAGACTGAAACCTGTCAGTAGATCAAAGGTTTTCAGAAGCTTCACCACCAGCCAAGAGTTATGCAATTAAAGCTTTAGAAACTTGACCTTCTTCAGATCAGCTAGTATAAGTGGACTGCCACTTCTACATATAACTGATGTTCCCATTAAATCAAATTCAAATTTAGCAATATCAGTCTCCATCTCTTCCTTGTCTCGTTCTGCTAACACAACCACAACACCGCCACCAATACTTTTATTTGCTATTGCCAGCTGCTTCAAAAGTGACCCCTACACACATGATACGTTCTCTGCCTCTAAGCTATTTATAACCAATCCAACACTGTAAAGCAAAAATTAGTAACATACCAATTTATCACTCCATCCAAGAATTAGTATATGATTACTTTCAAGAACTTCACTTTTCCCTTTCCGTAGCGAATCTACCATCTTCGAGATAGCATCTGAAATGAGTCCAAGCATTGTAGCAAATATCAACATACCACCTGCACTTATAGCAACAGAAACTATTCTTGCTCCAACACCAACTCTATCAGCATGACTTCCCGAATCCGCTACAAAAGTCCACGATAACCAAAGGGCTTCATCAACCCCACAGTCACTAACAGCATACAATGCTAATCCACCATAAACTATAAGAACAACAGTTGCCAACAGAAGAGCAAGAAGCTTAGCATATGGATACACTGAAAAACACACATCCAACGAATAAGCTAGTCTCTTCTTCAAAGGAACGTCTTCTTTCTTCTGATTTGTTCGTCTTAGTAGATTCTTGACATGTGAGAGATCGTCAAGATACATGTACAACAAAAATGGTAACACAAAGGTGATAATGACACTGAAGAAAACAACAGCTCTAGAATTAGTTTCTTCCATCTCATTGTTGTCACTGCTACTGTTACATCTTGTTAGAAGGATTATATTCTCTGCCTGTAACAACAAAACACAAGTTATCAGAAAAACAACCAGCTTGATCTATATGAACCACTGTTTTTTGATCTTGTAATCAGAAAAATCTAAAACATACCTCTAGTCTTGAAACTTTAGACCGAAGAAACATCACATAAGTAAAAGAACATGAACAAATGAATTTGAGCTGCAAGAAAACACCAAAATTCAATATTCACCTAATAAAAATGAGTAATGAGTAATTGAATTCAGAATAAAACATACACAATGAGTGAGAGAGAACTGAGTCCATAACCGAGTTATCCTCTGACTCGGGGATTGACTCGGCACCGGCACTGGTTTTTCCTCGGGATTCGGAACCGTCGGGAGGTTACTTGAATCATCACCGTCGTAGCTGACAGTATCTCCGTCATCATATCTGAAAGTGGGAATCACAGGAGAGGTGAATCTTCGATATGAGTTTGTTGGTAACGTTTTGGATCTTTGGAACAGAGAGGTTCTTCTAGGGGTATGAATCGGCATCGGGTTGAAGTAAGTAAATTGAGAAACAGAGATCAGTTACAATGATTGAAATTTGGAACATGGAAGAAGAGAGATCTGAGAGTTAGAGAGAGCTTCTTCGTCAGTCCACTGTTTGTTTAGCTCTCTGTCTCTTTTTGTTACAGTTTTTGAATAAACAAATGCCAAAAAAGTAAATGGAGGGAGAAAGCTTTTTGATACCCAATTTAGAAAGTATCTTTCTTCTATCAAATTTATTATATTTCATTTGAAATGATACGTAAATTAGTAATTTTTCTATTTTTATATACAATCCTATTATATAAAACTTAACAAAACATGGTTTGTGTAAAATTTACATTGCAAATCATTTTACCGCCACAATGAATGTCCCAAGCGAGCCTTTAATAAGTCCCATGTTAAAATTCTATTGCCGGAGCAAAAATGTTAAGAGGAAGAGTTTATATACATAGAGAGAGTGTGAAGTGAATCAAAAGCTGGTCTTGTTCATGGATATGAAATTCTTTTATTTATGCGATGACTGTCAACAACTTCAGAAATTAGTTTGCTAAAACCGACGATAACTATATCATGGTATCCCGAGTCAAAAATTCAAACGATGCGATTTTGATATGATAGTGTGCATGGTGTTACTGCCAGGTCTACTTATATATACATATTCAAGATGAGCATAATGAAGACTACAGTTTCATGCCACCAGTCATATGATCAGAAATGAAAAACAATAAGCAAACTAAATTATATATCAAATAAAATGGAGTATCTGCAGAGCCGTTCCTACCGTTTTAGAGGCCATAAGCGACTAAAAGTAGATAATGCAATTTATGCAATTTGTTTCTATCTGAAACAATGTTCATCTGGTAATATTTCAACTTCTATTTCAAAATCAATTGGAGGGATCGATGCTCGAGATTGCATATGATAAGAATAGGATTTCAAAATCAATGTTGTCTCTTCCGAATAAGATTTTGATACACCTATATTATATCAACAAATTTTTTATAAATTTACATAAACAAAAATTAAAATTAGATGATGATACAATTAAGAATTAAAATAGTTGAAAGCAAATAAAAAAAAAAAATCCTCATTTTATCTTAGGATATTCGATAATATTTAAAAGTAATTTGATAATCAATTC
>Ga0041059_1002535_pt1 | contig 13479 bp, 8 predicted proteins | sample AraColnosormetaG_FD_56232 | JGI IMG/M metagenome (GOLD analysis project Ga0041059, IMG submission 56232) | Arabidopsis roots microbial communities from North Carolina, USA - Col MF nosort | ecosystem: Host-associated > Plants > Roots > Unclassified | place: USA: North Carolina | collected 2013-09-02
AAAAAAAAAAAAAAAAAAAAAAAAAGGAAGAGGTGACTAATAATGAATGATGCTTTTACACTTATAAAAAGGTCATGACGCATCGATTAAATAAATAAAATGTTGTTTGTTTGTTGACCAAATAAGAAAAGCAAAATTACTTAAAATTGATTTTTTTAAAAAAGGCAGTGTATATAAAAACCTTTGTCGTTCTCAAATCCTCTCTGTAATTCTGGTTTTTCTTGCAATGCTTCTTCCATTTCTCTCCTCCTCTCTCCTCCTCCGTCTCTCTTCTCCGATCATGTCCCCTGATCCCAAATCCAATACCTTCTTCTTCTCTTTTTCCAGTTGATTACCGGAGAATTTCAGATCGCGATCTCCGATTTATTAATAATTACAGAAAAAAATAATTAAACCCTAGAGAGAGAGAGAGATATATATATACATGGAGAGTTCATTAGGTTTCATGGCGGTTTTCGCCGTCTCAGGAAGCGTTGTGTTCTTAGCGAGTCAATTTCACAAGCGTCTTCTCTCCGATTACATGGACAAGTTCGAATTCGAAATCCGTACGAACAAAATCCCTCTCCGCATTTTCTCGATTTCATTCTCTTAAAATTTTTAAAATTGATTATGGAGTTTTGTTGTTTTTGTGTGGCAGGAGCGCAGAAAAAAATGGTGATGAAGAAGAAGGTGAGATTCGCGGCGGATGTGGTGGAGCCGTCGGGGAATAACAAAGAGTATCGCCGGAGACATTCTTCCAAGGCTAAATCGAATTCGAAGATGGCGGCAACTATTTGACTTTAAGGTTTTTTGTACAAAATTTAATGTGTAATTTATTCATTTGGGTTTTTGTGATTTGAAATTCGTAAATTTAATTTCGGAATCTGAATCTGGGCTAAACTTTTCAAGTCTTCCCCAGGGTCAATTATTTTCCTTCTTCTTTTTTTTCTTGAGGGTTTATTTTTGTTGTTGTGACCTGTAAATAAATGTGTTGTTTGTGTATATACAAAATGTGATTGCTAATTACCTTTTATATTTTGGTTCTTGTGATTTTTGTTTTCGTTTAAAGCATTGTGTTGTTGTGATTCAGATTAAGCCTTAATTAAGGGTTTTACATACAGATGTAATATGTTGCGCTGGCTCTTCTTAGTTACAATTATCATAGTTAATTATTTATAGTTATGATTGTGTCTGGTGATTAACAGGCTGACGTAATAACTAATTATTAAGACGATTAATTAAATTTACATTGATTATTAGTCATCATTTTTTTATGATACCGAATCATCTATTCATTTCTCGTTATTAAATTAAAACCTGCATGAAAAAAAAAAGTTAATAATTGAACCATTACGTTTTGGTTTGGTGTTTTGGTACATGCATTTGTTTGGTCAAAGAATAAAAACTTGTTTAAGAAAAAGAAGAGACTCGGGAGTCGAGACAGATAAACCAAACACAAAGATGTACCTTTTAAAATCAGTTAACTACAAATCACGGTTAAATACTTTTAAGTTATCTTTGCATCAACGTACGTATGAAAGCATTAATATTTCAAAAAGTCAAGTGTGTACTAATAATATGTTTTCTGAAGCAAAGTGACAGCAGAATCCTAAAGACTTATTAAACATTCAAGATTTGATAAAGATTTGGGATGGAACAAAGTCAGTAAAATGCTATACTAAAATACCAATTTGTTAGAAACGTGGTATTTTAAATTAATCAAAAGGTTTATCGTGAACAAACCCCGAAGGGTCATAGGCCAAATTAAAATGTGGCTTACGAGAGTATGGAATTGGCCATTTGATTTTTAAAATATATTAATCTTCTGACGAGTACAACGTGACGACATGCATACTTTTATCCAACCATATATTCTTAATTCTTATAAAATAGTACTAGATACTAGTATTTGCATCATCCTGTAAAAGAAGAGTTAGTGAGCATGACGACATACACAGAGGGTAAAATGGGACTAATCGAATAGAAGGTTCTTCTTATTCTCGTTAAGCATGTGCTGTGCCAAGTTTTTGTTTTTGGCTACGAAGTCATGTTTTTGCAAGGCATATATAGTGGGCCGGTGATCGGTAGTTAAATTCACTTACGGCCCAGTTTGTTGGAAACCATTTCTATTGTCGGAGATTTTCTACAAGTTCCTTTCTTCTGTATTTCTCTCGTTAACATTCTTAACTCTTTTTTTCCTAAATAACACCATAATAGAGTGATGGCCGATGGGTGTATTTTGAATGGGATTTCCAAGTACTTGTTCATCTCCTCTACGATTAGACACAAGATTACAGAATGGACAACCCATAGTTGTTGATATACATTGGTGGGAGTTGCGCTTTGAAGGGTTTCGTCATTATCATACTTGTAGAATTTGAACACTATAGAATTTGTAACACTATAGCGGATGCTCTAGCTAGGAATAATTTTTGAACACTGAGGGTGATTATTATGCTTGTTGTATTAATGACTATACCAAATTGGTTCATCTCAAATCTCTCAATCGTGATTGTGTAACTTTTTTCATCTTAATAAATTTCAAGTTTGAGTAAAAAGACATCACCACAAGTAGAATTTAAGCGCTCTCCATTTTAGACAGTTACATCACTTTTTTCTTTTCTTTGCAAACAAATGCATTCCTTCCTTCTTGTAGCATATCATCGTTTTACCAAAAACCGTTTTTTCATCCATGACTAAAATTAGTTTTGTCTATATTTTTGTTAAAAGAAAACATGTATGTTTCTACATATATATTAGTTATATATTTTTCTATTACATTATAAACAATATGTAGTCAAAGTTCGTTAATTTATTTAATACTCTCTAGTCTCTATTATCAATGCGCATGCATGCCAGCATAGAGTAGATATTTTAACAACATAACTTCGATATTAGATATATATAAGTCTAACGATACATATCGTTACATATGCCATATAGTTTTTAATTTTTTTTATATAGTTTTTAATTTATGTCTAGTTTTTTTTCCACCATTTATGTCTAGGTTAAATAGAGGAAATGTATAGTGTATTCCGATCCAGTGAATAACATTAGTTTTCAGATTGTCTTGTGTCTTATTACGTGCATGTGCCCAGATCATAGACCAGTTAGCTGTCTGAAATATAAATGTCTGTTGTTCCATTAAATGCCATGATCCATAAAATATCACGCATCAAATTCATACAAACCGTGTATTCTATATTTTCGAATAATTTTAAAGGTATGAAGCAATCATATGGTTGTCCCAATAAAGACAAATAAAAGTGATTTATTGAGAACTCGCATCGCATCTAATACTGAATTGTAAGATCTTCCGTATCAAAAATTGACCCAAATAGTTCGCATCTAACAGAGAAGTTTCCGAAGCAGTTTCTTCTTTAACTATTGCTTTTAGTCCATTTTTCTTTTTCCTATAAAGAAAAGCCTCGACAAAGGGCTGCTTTTTTCACTCCATTATTTTAATAAACAAGTAAACAGACTTTTTTTTTTCATCTATCACATTCCTTTTACTGCTTTACATAATTAGATGCCAAATTTTACTGGACGAACTTAACTATCACAAATGTTGAATCAGTGATCCAATTGTTGTGTATCTGTATATCCAAGACTGTAGGCTAGGCCATATAATCTGGCAATCTATTATATATACGATTTAAATCAAAGCTTTTATATTATAAACATAAAACTTCTCACTCACTAGGCCAGCCATTAGATCAAAATTATATAATTTACAGATGTACATGTTAGAACAAAATGAATTTTCAGGAAACCTACTATTGTGTATAAATTCGAAGTTAATGAGTTCGAAGTAGATTTTGTCACGGGTTTCTTGGCAAAGTTTTTAATCAAGAAACAATTATTTAAAACTTTGAAAAGTATCTGGTCGTCAAGAGTAAATTCGTGATCAGTGTATAAACTGCTGTTTGGAGGCACGTTTATTTTCTTCTAAAATTATATTTTGCCGGCTTACTTTATTTTTGACTTGTATAGATGCTTGAAAACAAAGGTATATGTGTTTGAAGGCGATGAAGAACCTAACGGTAAGCGAAACGTCGTCGTTTCTTGTTCTACAGCATGTAAGGGAAGCGATGTGTACTCTAATTAAGGCTTAGCGTAAACGGTAAACACTAATTGACATATTCCCATGAGAACCTTAGCCACTTTTTTATTTTCACGTTGTTGTAAGAATATAACAAATTGAAAACTATATGCTGTAATTTGTATGTTGCATATTTCGTATTATACTAATCCCTATAACAAACATCTTTGCATACAATCCTAGTTTTTTCTTCAGCTATGACAATTTATATTAGTCCCTAGAAATCGATATATAATCTTGCAAAGGTATAACTTCGATTCTTTTCGTATAAAAATTTGAACAATTTGCGTTTACGCTATATATTAATTAATAAAAAATTGTTTTACAAATTCTAAACGCAATGTTTTTTGTTGTTGTTGTTTGCGTATGAAATAGAAACAACTTTTGACTAAAACAGTAAAGTTACACGATTAGATCTAGATTGTATGATTTGCCAAACTGAACATCTGGCTATCTGAGTTATTACATATTAGAAGGATCACCGGCGAGGATTCTATGATTCAACAAACACAACGTTAAACCAATGATTTCTTATAAAGAAAATAATTCTCTCTTTAGAATATTTCTGAGAAGGGGTTGTTGTTTTTTAAGTGTCGCTTACTCGCTTCAAACTAAAGGGAATAAGGATAGTAAATAGCTCATCCAGGCGGCTATCACAATCATATTAAACTATAGGTTACTTAAATAAATATATCATTGAAATTTTTAATTAGATTTTCATGCTAATTCCTTAGAAGTTTTCTTTTTCTTTTTTTTTGTTAAAACTAATTTCTTCGAAGTTTTGACGGTCACGCCGACACTTTGTTTTGACATGCCCGTCTAACTCTTTTTTTGTTTGTCTTTCTTTAATACTACTAATATACAATTTGTATGACACTTAATAATGTTAGTGTTTAAAAATAATTATAGTTCTACATACCCCAATACAGGACAATAATAAGTACATCTCTTTTATTTCTTATGCGATTTCATTTATGTCTACTACGAACCAACTAGAATTTGCATCCATCACGATGACCAATTGACAAAAACAATTGCTTAACATTTAGGTTTTACGGAAATTATCATTCCTTAAGAATTTTGTTTATTTTATTACAGATAGAAAAAGACGAAAACGGAAAGATTTTGACTTGAAGGCAACGTGAAATTTGTGCATTTGAGTAACCGACACACATGAAGCTCAAACACAAAGACAGAGCTGAGCTGTTGTTAATTCCCTGAAAAGCTCAACTCTTGGCTTCATGTTTTATCGACGTCACCATACATTTATTTCCCTTATAGACCCACTTCTCCTCCCCAAAATAAATACTATAATTAGAGAAAGCATTAAACCCACCCACCCAAAACCATTAAATCATTAAGAAGAAAATGTTTATTAATAATAAGAAAAATGAAATTATACACAACTAAAAAAAAACAAAAGGAAGAAGAAACATCACAATCACCAATCACCTCACTATATCAAATTCTTTCCTTATTCACTAACCAAAAAATAAATAAACTCAAAACCATTCTTCATTTCGCCGACACTTTCTTCTCCACCACCACCATGGATGATCTCTCCAAGCTTCTCTTCTTCCTCCTCCTCACTATCTCCATTACCACCGCATTACCCGATAAACCCGGGTCGGGTCAAATAAACTCAAACTCCGTCCTCGTTGCTCTTCTTGACTCACACTACACAGAACTAGCAGAGCTCGTCGAAAAAGCTCTTCTTCTCCAAACCTTAGAAGAAGCTGTTGGTCAACACAACATCACAATCTTTGCTCCTCGTAACGATGCCTTAGAAAAAAATCTTGATCCTGAATTCAAATCTTTCTTACTCCAACCGAAAAACCTCAAATCATTACAATCTTTATTAATGTTTCACATTCTTCCCAAAAGAATCACTTCTCCACAATTCTCCTCCGCCGTCGTTAGCCACCGTACTCTCTCCAACGACCACCTCCATTTCACCAACGGAAAAGTCAACTCCGCTGAAATAACCAAACCCGATGATTTAACTCGTCCCGATGGAATCATCCACGGAATCGAACGTCTTTTAATCCCACGTTCTGTTCAAGAAGATTTCAACCGCCGTCGTAGTCTCCGTTCAATCGCTGCCGTATTACCGGAAGGAGCACCGGAGGTTGATCCAAGAACTCACCGTCTCAAGAAAAAGCCAGCACCAATTCCCGCCGGAGCTCCACCGGTTCTTCCGGTTTACGACGCAATGTCACCTGGTCCGTCACTAGCTCCGGCTCCGGCACCAGGACCGGGTGGGCCACGCCACCATTTCAACGGAGAGGCTCAAGTTAAAGATTTTATCCACACGCTTCTTCATTACGGTGGCTACAATGAAATGGCAGATATTCTCGTTAATCTCACTTCTTTAGCCACCGAGATGGGTCGGCTCGTGTCGGAAGGTTACGTTTTAACCGTTTTAGCACCAAACGACGAAGCTATGGCTAAATTGACCACGGACCAATTGAGCGAACCGGGAGCTCCAGAGCAAATTATGTATTATCACATCATACCGGAATACCAAACCGAAGAGAGTATGTACAATTCTGTACGCCGGTTTGGGAAAATCCGGTACGATTCACTCCGGTTTCCTCATAAAGTAGAGGCTCAGGAGGCAGATGGTTCGGTTAAGTTCGGTCATGGTGATGGTTCGGCTTATTTGTTCGATCCTGATATTTATACCGATGGACGGATTTCGGTTCAAGGGATTGACGGTGTTTTGTTCCCGGAGGAAAAAACTCCGGTCGAGAAGAAAACCGGCGTTCCAGTTGTCAAGAAAGCACCTAAACCAAGAAGAGGTAATCAAATTTTGATCAATCTTTAGTCTATTAATTTTTGTCCTTACCTATTTGATCGTGACATTTTAACCCCAAATTATAGAAATTAAAAAAATACATACCACTACTACAAAAATACAAAAGTTTTGGTATAGACACCATTACAAAGTTATAAAGTCACTCGCTTAGGGAATTTTTTATGTTCTATGATTTTGTCATATTAAATGGATAACTAAATCATTGTTATAGAAAGATAATGGTGATTAGTCCATATACAATTAGTCTTTCAACGAGAGAGTACTAAGTAAACAAGTGAGATTTGGAAAAAGTACAAACGTGTGAGAATGGAGACAAAGTCTCTCTAACAAACTTTGATATAATATATAAAATTTCAACAATATTATACAAAATTTTGGAGATAATTAGGATTTATAACTACTTAATGATCCACCGACGAAAGTATCCCATGTTAAAGTGAATGAAAATCACAAAGTGTTCCTTTTTCTTTGTTTTTTGTTCTAAAGCCAAGTATGAGTCATATAATCATATTGTAATAAAGAGAGAAAATTTTCTTTATTTATTTCTAAATATATTATTTTTGCATTAGTTAGAAACAATCATTTTAATAGTCCTTCGTTGTTATTGTTAATAAAACAAAAACCAAACCGTTTGAAAAAATTAATAATTTGTATGATTTATATTATATTGCAGGTAAATTGATGGAAGTAGCATGTACAATGCTGGGATCACAATTTCCAACATGTCAATGAGATCAAATTAAATCCGGGACATGAGAATTTTATAATTCTGTAAACATGTGATAAAAATGTGAACAGAAAAAAGAAATAATGTAAATGATTATTTTTTTGGGCTCGTTGCAATATGATTGTTAAATTGTAATTTTCAGTTGTTTTGAGCTGACGTAACCAAACCAGATTGGGTGGGTCTTTTCTTTTCTGTTGGATGCTACTGTATTGGATCGAATCTGTCCATTTAGAGATCTTCTAATGGACTACTAGATTAAGCAGCCCTAGGTGGTAGGTTATGCATTGGAAATACTGTAAACTGTAAAGGCAACAATGTCCATAACTCTAAGAAAATAATCCATCTAATTCAGAACATCAATATACCCAAATCCAGTTTTAGAAACAAAGTAAAAACAGTATAAAAAAAAAGCCAAAATGTGATGAGAAGTCACATGTCATCTCGAGTTGATATTCCAACAAGTTGCTAACATTAAACAACATGGGATAGCATATTTGATATTCCAATTCACAACATGAGCATGCCCGGTCCACAACTCAAGCTACCCAAACAATGGCTAAGATCATCAAAAGAGATGAGTAAAAATACAAAATATTATAGGTATTTGTTATTAATTCATTTTTTGTTGGTCTTTTTTTTACCATATCACATGAGTTTTAAGCTTTAAAGTTAATAAATACTAATTAAGCGGATTGGTAATGAATTTTTAGTAAAATTTTGGTTAGAAAAAAAAAAACGAAAACAAATTTTTTCTTCTTCTTTTTGTATGAATATAAAACTATATTCAAAAAGACGTTTGCACAAAATTTTAATTTCGATTGATTCCATTGTTATTTATTTTTATGTTGGCTTGGATTCCATTGGTATTAAGGTAAGTGATTTTAGTGACAAAATGGAAGAAGTTGCTTTGAAGAAAAATAATTGAAAACAAAAAAAAAAAATTGACTATTGTTTTTATTTTCTTACAAACTATTTATGGATTTAAAAGTTGTTTTATCAAGTTTTAGTATGATTTTTTTTATATTATATTATTAGTAAATTTGCGAGAAAAATATAAAGAGCATGGTTTTTTTCTTTACGTAAACGTTCAAAATTATCAGTCCGGCTCTAAACATGAGATAGTAGATTCTAATTCTCGTCATGAGATCGTAGATTCTGATTGACAACAAGAGATAGGAGATTCCTGTTTACAGTATGAGATTGTAGATTTCATTCACAACATGACATCATAGATTTCAATTCACAACATGAAGCAAATCATTAATTATTTTCAAATGTCATACCAATCTCGTCTTCTCGAATGTTTGGAGCTTCATGACCAACCTTTGAGTAAAGAGCATTACAAAGTCGTAATCGTTTTAAAAACAAGTTAAAGATTTCGTTTCTTTGGATGATTTTATGAATAGTATAATACAAATTTACACAACTCACCACATAATATCCTTTGTATGATCCAACCAATTTCAGATGGAGAAAATATAGTTGCATGAGTATCTACAATCTAAGACACAAAGACATAGATGGATCTAAGGGAGACTGAACTCTTGTATAATGGATTCACAATCACAAGAAACAAGGAGAGAAACACAAATTGAACGTTATTATTTCCAGCTTAATGGACTTGAAGAATGACCATCATGTTTGTGCCTAATCTGATTTTCTCCAAATTCTTTAGAATTCTCTCTTTGCTAATCCTGACCAATATGAGAAATTCACCATTTTTTTGCTCATAGGTGCTATCAATAACAGTTTCAAGTTTCAACAATTCACCATTTATATAACATTACCAACAGTCCAACACTAGTAACATAATCACCAAAATATATTAGTAATAAATTTTCATCACAGCTTTATATTTTTGTGATTAGAAATTAGGATCTTACAGAAATCTTTCAAAAAAAAATTCATAACAGTTCCATTTTTTTTGGTAAGATTCATAAAAAAATTCAAGTTAAATGCATTTTATAAAAATGTAGGAAAAACTTTCATCAAAAATCGTTGAGAAGAACATACAGTATATCTTATCCACTCTCTTCCTCATCCACGCGGCAAAGGCACAAACCTCTTTAGAAAAATGTCGTCAGCTTATTGTTCCTCCGCCGTGGCTGTATCCGCCGCAGCCACCGCTTCCTCCGCCGCTACCTTTAATCCATTACTCTCCTCCCACTCCAATTCCCAACTCTTCTATCGCTTTACACCAAAATCCTTCAAACTCGTTGCCAATTGCCCTAATCCACTAATCCTCCACTCAAATATCCGCCGCCACCGCTTCTTCTGCGCCGCCGAAACCGAAGCTAGTTCCGCCGATGATGAAATCCAGGCATCAGTAGAAGAAGAAGAAGAGGTAGAAGAAGAAGGAGATGAAGGTGAAGAAGAAGTAGAGGAAGAAAAACAGACGACGCAAGCGAGTGGTGAAGAAGGGAGGCTTTACGTTGGGAATTTACCTTACACAATCACTTCTTCTGAGCTCTCTCAGATTTTTGGAGAAGCTGGAACTGTCGTCGATGTTCAGGTTCGTCTCTAATCTTCATACGATTCTATCAATCGATTTGGAGACAGTGAAGCAAAATTAGGATGAAGATTGTCTAATTGTTAGCATTGTTCTCTGTTGTAGATTGTTTATGATAAAGTTACTGATAGAAGCAGAGGATTTGGATTTGTAACAATGGGAAGCATTGAAGAAGCTAAAGAAGCGATGCAGATGTTTAACAGCTCTGTAAGTTCACATCATTTGATCAAAGATGATTCAGCTTCAGAATGTTTCTGATCTCTTGTGTGTTGAGTTTGTAGCAAATTGGTGGTAGAACGGTGAAAGTGAACTTCCCGGAGGTGCCGAGAGGCGGTGAGAACGAAGTAATGAGAACCAAAATCCGTGATAATAACCGGAGTTATGTTGATAGTCCTCATAAGGTATATGCAGGAAACCTTGGTTGGAATCTAACCTCACAAGGTTTAAAGGATGCATTTGGTGATCAACCTGGTGTGCTTGGTGCTAAAGTTATCTATGAAAGAAATACTGGGAGGTCTAGGGGGTTTGGTTTCATCTCGTTCGAGTCAGCGGAAAATGTTCAGTCTGCTTTGGCTACAATGAATGGCGTGGTAAGGCTTCTTCTCCCTTCTTGTTTGGTTGGGTGGTTTGGGTTTTGAGACTCACTAGTTTTGGTTTTTAGGAAGTTGAAGGACGAGCGCTGAGGCTAAATTTGGCTTCAGAGAGAGAGAAACCCACTGTGTCTCCTCCTTCCGTAGAAGAAGGAGAAACCGAGGAGGCCAGTCTAGAGAGTAACGAGGTGCTTTCGAATGTTAGTGCATGAAGCAGCAAAAGCACAATAGATTCCGGATAAGTTTCAGACTGATCTGCTCGAGGTGCCAAAAATGAAAATTTTGTTGTCTTTATAAATGTGTTGTTTTGTTCTAGTGAGGCTGAAGAAGAAGACAATATATGAGATAGAAAACAAGAGATTGTTTGTAATTTTTATTGAGAATGTTTTTAATCCATAAATGGTGTAATGTAACAACATATCTTGATTCCAGTAAACTGCAAATTTCTGTCACGATTAATGCTAGTCGGTCTCGTGGTGCCCGGAAAGCAGAGCATCTGCAGCAGAATCTAAGTCCTGAGGGAAGAAGACCCTGCAGAAATATTGACAAGCCATCAAGACAACGTTTTACGTTAGAACAGTTCTTCATATTTCTGTCATGAAATTATGTGAAACCGAAAAAGAGAAAACATGCCTGCAAGTGTTGTGGTACAAGGTTGAGCTAACTTGATTTAGATCGCCAAGTCCTTTGTAGCCAGCCACCACTTCAAGGACTTGCCTGGAGAAGAAAATGATTGCCTAAGAATTGTTCGAAGACTGTATATGCTTATGGATTTGACAAGATTTTAATCTAGAAGCTACACTCACCTGACTAAACAAGGCTCATTACGGCCTTTGACAAGGGACTCTTGATCATACTTCTCTTTTTTCTTGGAAGGCCAAGTCGACTTTACAAACTTGATTCCGGCGTGTGTGTTCTTGATATCACAATATGGAGAGTCGGTTTCGATCATCATTCTCTCTACTGGTATTCCTTTCATTACCTCAAGATTCTCAGCTGTTTTCAACGAGCACCCGTTCACACCTGCAGATAGAATACACATCAGCAAAACAAAAGACCAGAACAGTAATTCAAGATATTCTGACCAAATCTGATCCTACAAACGCCTAGGCGAGTTAAAGCCTACAGGCATAGTCTCTAATAGAAAAAAAGTGGAAGTCTTTACCAAGGTACATTTTATCGAAAGAGAGAAGCTTATCGCGGTCCGACGCACTACCAGTAAATGAATGAGCAACTCCTCCAGTGAACCTGAAAGTGAATCATGGGATTAAGATGACTAAAAAATCAATCCAGGAAGTTTATCTAAACACAACTCGAAAAATCATTAGCCTGCATGTTCACCTATTCTTGTTTCTCTCAACAATTTCACAGAAATCTTCAGCAGCTGCTCGCATGTGTAGGAACATTGGCAACTTTGTAGCATATGCTAGTTCAAATTGCTTCTCAAAATACCTTTCTCAACAAAGAAAACATAGGAAGATATTTCAAATAGAAGAAAACAATGTAAACATGAAACTTTTTATGATCAAACTTACTTCTTCTGGATATCAACTGAGCAAAATTGAAGCCTGTCATAATCCAATCCACATTCACCAATTGCTACCACCTAAATCGATCATAAAGTACAAGAGTGTTCAGTGAATGGTTTTGATTACGATCAACACGAAAGCGATACTAAAGCAATTCAAAGTATCTACTAGAGCAGAAGAAATAGCACCTTCCCTTTCTGCATTCCTTCTTTGGCTAATGAAAAAAGAGCCTGGTAATGCTTCTCCGGATCACCACTCTCTTCAAACTCCTAATGGATAAACAACAAAACATAACATTAAAGAACAATCCAAACAGAAGATTATAATTTAGATTTCAAGAAACTCTCGAGTATGTAAAGCAAAAAAACTGACATTGCATCTAGTTGGATGAACACCAACAGTGCAAAACAGCCTACCTGCAAAAAATGTACATCAATCAAAAACTTCTAAAAGACTAAAAACTTTCTGAAAAAAAGATCTATAAAACAAACAAACCATCAGTCTCTGCAATTGCAAGAGCTTCTCTTGATTCTTCCAATGACCCACCAGTTACCTATTCAGGAAAATTGGAATCTGAATTACTCAAAGTCTATCACTTGTAATCATTCAAACAAAAAGAATCAATAAGGAGTGACTCAACTATGATTCTATCGACTCCAGCAGACCAAGCCCGGTTCAAGACAGTGGCAATATCCGGAACATGACAGTTCTTGCCATGGTAAAGTCCTTTGAACATCCCATCTGTTTCAATTAGACTAAAGAATTAATATGGTCTGTGCAATAAATTGATCAGAGAAGGACATGTTCACAAAGTGTTTGTGGAAATGCCTCAACTAACCTGTGAAGTTAACGGCTATGTCTGATCTTACACAAACACATCAAAAGAAAAGCAAAAGAAACAACAGTTGAGTTACACAGAATCTTGTACATTAGAAAAAAGAGAATCAATCGAAGAAATTTATTTTGAGTGATTCCTAATTTTGACTTGCCTATCATCTTCAATGACGCCATTGCGAGAGAAAGTGAAACAATGGCACAACACAATGAAACTTTTTTTTTTCTTACGCTTTGTATGACTAATCGGCTTTTCCCACGGCCCAATATGGTTCGATAAATTATGGGAGTACGAAGATAAAAGTATTTATGAATAATTACTGTTAGACTCCCATAAGAATTTGGTATCAATGAAAGGCAACATTTCAGTGAAAAAAAAAAAANACTCCCA
>Ga0041059_1002536_pt1 | contig 13478 bp, 10 predicted proteins | sample AraColnosormetaG_FD_56232 | JGI IMG/M metagenome (GOLD analysis project Ga0041059, IMG submission 56232) | Arabidopsis roots microbial communities from North Carolina, USA - Col MF nosort | ecosystem: Host-associated > Plants > Roots > Unclassified | place: USA: North Carolina | collected...
AAAAAAAAAAAAAAAAAAAAAAGAACTAGAGTCTCTATTTGTCAATTACAACACTGAATATACTTTTTGAAGATTTGCATAAAACTTCAAAAAAAACAAAAACTAACAATATACTGATTTTGTGACATTAATTTACACCGCTAGCTTTTTCAATAAATTTAATAATAAAAAATGGATATAAGATTTGCACACAATCTTCAATTTAGAATCAGTTACATATACCTGAAGTTGTGATTCAAGGTAAGCTAAGATTGTGCCGGGAATGATCCCACGGATTCCACCACCATCGATGCTAAGAATGGTCACAAGTTGTCCGTACGAAGGAGGAAGACAAGCAACTGTTCTATCTTGTAGATGAGCAGTTCTGGATATTTCTGATGAACTTATTGATCCTCTCTCTGTATCCATGCTTTTAAACTCTTCTCCTTTACAATCTCAATCAAGGTTTATTTGTATTACTTTAGATCAAATCTCTTTCGCTTAGTGATTAATTATTTATTTCTCCTTTTCAAGATAGAGATGGTGATAAATGTGATGAACCCATTAGAACTACCGTTACATATTTATAGAAAGAGATATATGTAGATTAGGGAGTCTATATACAACACTATGTTATGCATGCCCATACACATATCCATCACATAGTGTTTGGATGTTTTTTGAACCAGTTTCTTGGTTGGGATGTCGTGTTCATCACTCTCACGCCCCATTACACTTGTGGTTGCTTTAGAGCATGTCATGTTACACACATACTTCTATATTTAAAAACAAAGGTCTAGATGACAGCTGTTCTTTCCAAAATAAACAATTAATAGACATAAATGCACAAAATTTAGTAGCAGAAGTCACCTGAACATATAAGTATATATATTTTAAATGTTCTTAGTTTATAAAAATTAGTAGAAGATAAGACCGCTACTTTTGAACATTTTCATCTTCTAATTGTGAGATCTATTTATAACTCAGTGTTCAGAAATTTTTGAAGAGTAATATTTTAGCTCCTTTTCATTGCTTTTTTCCGAGTTTTTTAGGTTACCATCCTGAAGATGCGTAAACTTTTTTTGGTACAATGTTTTTGGTTTTTGGTACAATGTTTTTGGTTGGAGGTTTAAACCCGGCTTCTTAAACTACTAATAGAACTGAAATCGCAGAACTAGGGAACTTTGCTGAAAAGTATATGAGGTTGTCCAATAAAAATATTTCCGTTAGGGACAACGAGAATCATACTTCCAAGCAAATATAACCGTTACTCGAACCAAAAATGTGGCCTAAATTATGGATTTGAAATGGTTACGGTTAGTCTCTACAAGGAGTCAAGGATACAATATACTGTATATTTTATCATTGTACTAACCATACTCTATTACTATTTACTACATTTAATTTTGTGTAACTTTCGCATAAATTTGCTCATTGTTCATTGATTATATGAAGTTCCACCAACTTTTAAACCTAGGAAATAAAACAAGCTACAATATTTATTTTATGCCCATGCCGTGACAAGTAGTACAGAATCTATCTATGGTCCACTTTTGCGAGATTGTTAAATCTGTCAAATGTTTTTCGTGTTATTTAAAAAACATACAATTGTAATCCTCCAATATCATCTTACCCCTTCACACCTCTTATGCAATTCTTCACGTATCTCGTTTCTTGGCTTAACCTTTTACAAAATTTATATTTTTATTGTTAGAGAACAAAATTTATGTTTAATCACCTAATTCTGTAATAAGATGGATAATATACTTTGGCGTGTAACATACATATGAGTTTGTTTATACGATTATTTTTGTCAACGGTTCTTGAAAGAGTCAAGAACTTGTAAACACTAAACGTCCTCTTGAGAACGTTACAATTGTATATATATAATCATCAAATTTGACAAAACTATTAGATAATATCATTTTAAAGGTTGTCCACTTTACTTGGTTCTTCATTTGACCACATTTTTTTACATATAATGAGGATAGAGATTTTATTTTTTCCAACATCATGATGCTATAGTGATTGACTAACTTGATTTAATTTATAGAGAGGTTCAATATAAGTTGATACGTGAAGAATTGCATAACTCGACCGTTCCCAGTTTAACCCACATGACAGGGAGCCTAGTTCCTATTTAAAGGGTTGATTTGTAAAATTTTATTTATTTTTGTTCAATTCGGAAAAGAATTGAATCAGAAACACCCAGAAAAAAACAAAAACAAAAAAAGACGTTAAGAGAATTTGCTGACCAACACACACAAAATCCTCAGCTTTAACAAAATAACAATATCATCTTGCAAAAAAAATAATTTCACACAAAAGCACGAGAGTGATTTTCCGGCTGTATTTCCTTTTACTTGATCTCTTGTGATCCGATTGATGAATCTTTAGTCATTTTGTCGCTCCTCTTTCTCCTTAATTTCCTTTCCTCGGAGAGGATTTTCGCAAACCTAAATTTACAAATATCAAAGAACGAGATTACTTGTGATCCAAGAAACCCATTTATGGATAAAAACATTTGAAACTTATTAATCACCTCTTGAGTTGTTCATCATTGTTAATATTTTCAGCAGCAGGTTCATATGTACCAGTGTCGATGTTCATTTGCATGACTCTGTTTGTCAGCATCTTCTCTCCAAGTTTTATAAGATTTTCTAAATTAGACTTTGTCGATAGATCCAGAGTGCTTGCATCTCCTTCCAATGTATCATCCTGCAATGGATTTTCATACATAAAACAATCCAATCAATCAAACGATCAATCAGAAATTAGGAGACACACATATATATATTTATATGTAGCTCTTACGTACATCGATTCTGAGGTACTTGTCTTCAGATTGTAGGGCTTTAAACACAACAGAGCTGTGATAATGGACTATGTCGCGGCTTGATTCAAAGGTAATGTCTAATATCGGAGTAGTTCCATCTTCATATAACCAAGATATGATTCCCCATTTTGCAGCCTTCTTTGCGCTGTACCTCTCTTCTTTTTTTGCAGATCCTGTTCCTATCGATATAACGAGAAACTGGTCGTAACCTAACGGATTGAGAGTACCCATATCAGGGTTATTATTCACAATCTGCTTCGTCACAGCAGTCATGGCCACCAAAGTCTATAACAAAACCAAACATAACAGAGTTATTTCTGTTTATATATAGTTTTCGGAAAAACTAAAACTAAGGTTTTTTAATCAATTTCTCTTCGGTCTTGACAGTACCGGGTTATTAGCAGTAACCCCGCCATCAACGAGGTTAAAATGCCTAGTCTTGCCTTGACTGTCTTCGTTGGAAAAGTAATAAGGAGGAAAGTAAGTGGGAGCAGCTGATGTGCCGATGCATATGTCCGATACCTTGACGTCCAAGCTAGGATCAGTCAACGCCTTCAAACAAAAAGTGAACTAATCAACAACTTGTAAATTAGGTTGAACCAAGAACTTTAGATTTTAGTATATACATGTGTGTAGTGTTAGGAATAGAGACCTGGTAAGATGAGAAAATAGTGGGTTGAAGTGTCTTGATGTCGAAGGTAGGTATAACAACGTTTGTGAGTGTCTGGCGAAGTTTTGTCTCTCCAAGAAGCTTACCAAGTGTAGTTCGCAGATAGTTTCCGCTGTACTTTGGACCAGACAGAAGCTTAGGAAGCTTCGGTAACAGAGCAAGCACGCCTCTGCAATTTTCATTAGAGTTTACTTTTAATTGCTACGTGGAATTATATATACATATATATGCTAATTGTTCATTAGAAAAAACAAATATATGGGAATGGGACACCAAATACACCACTTGTTCTCTGAGGACTAAAACATTTCATTTCTTACTGGTGGTTTGAATTATTCCTCCAAAGTTTCCAAATAATATATTTAATATATATGTTCGAACATGTGAACATAAGTTTTTTTTTTGGTGTTAACATGTGAACATAAGTTGTATATAATTATTATTTGATATTAGTATATAGCGAAATATAATTTCCTTACGTGGGCTGGGGAAATATCTTGGGACAATGTTCAAGGTAAAACGGCACAATTTCTTTAGCCGCGAAACGAGGTCTACCGTTCTCGTCCGGTGCAGTCAACATCGCCGTCACAAGACCACCGGTGCTAGTTCCGGCTATCACGTCGAAATAATCAGCTACCCTCACGTGTTCTCCATCTAGTTCCTTTATATACCGACAAAATTTTATTTTTTCGAAGAGTAAATACAAAATTTTGATGAATCATAGTTACCATATGGTAAGAACCTAATATGAATTAGTGATCATAAATCGATGCAGGGACTTAACTACTACAAAATTCGCATGGCGAGTTATGATCCTATCATATGTATCTACTATCTTAGTAACTTGCATTCTACTGAAATTTATATAGATATAAACCTGAAGTTGTTTTTCGAGATAGGCAAGGATTACTCCGGCGATGATTCCTCTGACTCCACCACCATCGAGGCTGAGGATGGTTACGAGTGTTCCGCACGATGGCGGCATGTTTTTCTTGGAGGGCGATTCGTTCTCCATTATAGTTGATCAATCTTCTTTTGAACTACAAGATTTTGAATCGAAATTTGGTAGAAGTTTTGGATGTAGAGGTCAATATATATATACAAATGCACAATTTCATTTGCATAGATTTAACACTATTTGGTCAGACTTTTCTTCATACAAGCTGATATATGTTTTATGTGGAATATGATAATTTAAAGCAAGTAATATTACCCTATCATTAATTAGGGTCATCGAGCTTGGGCTGTCACAAATTAATTTACGAGAAATAGTTGCAATAGATAAATTTGAATTAAGAAACAAATATTTTCTTTCGTGGACTTTGCAATTAATCAAAAATAAACAGCCAGAAACTGACTTTGTTTTTTTTTTGGATTTTCTGCGACTCGTTTCCCTTCTGAATCCACTATTCAGACTTGTTCTAAAGACATCTATCAATTGGAAACTACAACTAATGCCACGAATCATAACTAATAATGAGTTATTTGGTTTGCTTGGAGATCAGTTATCTATTTACATTAGAAAACCTAATTGGTAGGAATCACTTAATCTAGTGTCTTAAATAGTAAAACCCGTAATACGTGATTAAGTTTCATCAGCGAAATTTGAAGTTTTTCGAAAAAGTCAAAATATATGTAAAAACTGTGTTTTTGTTTTGGGTCATTATTTCAAAAAAATTAGGTTAGCGGAAAAAATCCAAAACCAACAAGCATTTAAATATGAATTGACGTTAGCATTAGTATTTAAATTATGTTTTGACAAAAAAAATAAACTTCACGTGTAGTAGTATATACTAAAAGATAAAACTATTTGGTCAGACTTTTCTTCATACATATTTCGTGCTAATCATGATTGTAGAATTTGTATATTTCCATGTGGAATTATTTTAATGTAGGTTTAGCTTGAGCTGTCATGAGCTAAATTTACGAAGAAAATATATTGTAATAGAGTTTGAATCTAGGACCTATATCTCCCTCCATGTCGAGAGACTTGTTCTGAGTACACTTGTCATAGAATAAAATGATCTCAGGATTAGCTTCTGGCCTTCTGCTGTTTCATCTTATTACTTGTAGAACTAAATTTAGATAACCAATTTTATTTAAAAAATTTCATCTCACAGCATATAAAGTAATGGACGTCACCACGTAAAACATATGCAACAAACAATTTCACACAAAAGCACGAATGATTTCCTTTTATTTTATCTCTTGTGATTCATTTGATGAATCTTTAATCATTGTGTCGCTTCTTAGTCTCCTTAATTTCCTTTCGTCCGAGAGAATTTTTGCATACCTATATCAAAGATCGAGATTACTAATCTTTTGTAATGTCCTAGGCCCAGCCCAATTTTGTTTGGGAGGCCCATTATTAATTTATTTTATTTTAATAAATAAAAAATATCGAGATTACTTGTAATCCAAGAAGAAAAACATTCATAATTGCTTAATCACCTCTTTAGCTGTTCATCATTGGTAATATTTTCAGCAACAGGTTCATATACACCAGTGTCGATGTTCATTTGCATGACTCTGTTTGTCAGCATCTTCTCTCCAATCTTTTGAAGATTCTCCAAGTTAGACTTTGTCGCTAGATCCATAGTGCTTACATCTCCTTCCAATGTATCATCCTGCAATTGTAAATTAAACGATCAATCAGAAATAAGGACATACATATATGTTAATATGTAGCTCTTACATCGATTCGGAGGTACTTGTCTTCAGATTGTAGGGCTTTAAACACAACAGAGCTGTGATAATGGATCATGTCGCGGCTTGATTCCATGGTAATGTCTAATATCGGAGTAGATCCATCGTCATATAACCAAGATATGATCCCCCATTTTGCAGCCTTTTTTGCGCTGTACTTCTCTTCCCTTTTTGTTGATCCTGTTCCTATCGATATAACGAGAAACCGGTCGAAACCTAACGGCTTGAGCTTACCCATATCAGGATTATTCTTCACAATCTGCTTAGACACAGCTGTCATGGCCACCAAAGTCTATAACAGGATTACAGGACCAAACACAACGGAGTTAGTTCTGTTTTGATTTTCGAAAATCTAAAGGTTTTATCAATTTCTTTGTATTCTCTTTGTTTTTGATAGTACCGGGTTATTAGCAGTAACCGCGCCATCAACGAGATTAAACTCCGTCTTATTGCCTTGACTGTCTTCGTTGGAAAAGTAATGGGGAGGAAAGAAAGTGGGAGCAGCTGAAGTGCCGATGCATATGTCTGATACCTTGACATCCAAGCTAGGGTCAACCAACAGCTTCAAAAACAGAAAGTGAACTAATTAAGTTTGTTAATTAGGAGCTTTAGATTTTAGTCTATACATGTGTGTAGTGTTAAGAAGAGAGACCTGGTAAGAGGAGAAAATAGTGGGTTGAAGTTTCTTGATATCGAAGGTAGGTATAACAATGTTTGTGAGGGTCTGGTGAAGTCTTGTCTCTCCAAGAAGCTTACTCAGAAGATTTCGCAGATACTTTCCGCTGTACTTTGGACCAGACAGAAGCTTTGGAAGCTTCGGTAACAGAGCAAGCACGCCTCTGCATTTTTCATTAGAATGTTTTTTCAATTGTTACGTTGGAATTTGTTTAATTTATATGCCAATTGTTCATTAGGAAAAAACAAACAATTATATGAGACACCAAAATACTGGTTGATTTATTCCTTAAAAAAATTTAAATAACGTTTACTATTTTCGAAATTGTGAACATAAAGTTTTTCTATTCTAAACAGAAATACAAGTGTCTAATTATTATTGTTTTTGTAATTAGTGTGTATATAGAGAAATAGAATTTCTTTACGTGGGCTGGGGAAATATCTTGGGACAATGTTCAAGGTAAAACGGCACAATGTCTTTAGCCGCGAAATGAGGTCGACCGGTCTCGTCCGGTACAGTCAACATCGCCGTCACAAGACCACCGGTGCTAGTTCCAGCTATCACGTCGAAGTAATCCGCAAGCCTCGCCTCTTCTCCATCGAGTTCCTATGTATACCGAGAAAGTTTAATTTTTCAAGAAAATAACTACAAGAAGAAAGATGTTGTTTAATTACTCTATAGTAAAGATCAAATATGAATTCGTGATCATAAATCGATGCAGGGACTTAATAACTACTAAGTATAAAATTCGCATGGCGAGTTATATATGATATATCCCTTCTTATCTACTATCTAGTAATTTGCATTCTACTATTAAACCTGAAGTTGTTTTTCGAGAAAGGCAAGGATTACTCCGGCGATGATTCCTCTGACTCCACCACCATCAAGGCTGAGGATGGTTACGAGTGATCCGCACGATGGCGGTTTGTTTTTCTTGGAGGGCGATTTGTTCTCCATAATAGTTGATCGATCTTCTTTTGAGTTAAGATTATAAATCGAGATTTTGGTAAAGTTTTGGATATAGAGGTCAAGATATATAAATGCACAATTTCGTATAGATTTAATTAAAAAAACGAAAAAAATATTTGGTTAGACTTTTCTTCATACATTTCGTACGAATAAGGATTATATATATAGCTAGTATATATTTTCCTTTGAATAGATAATTTATAGTAAGGAACAAAATCAATTATGTCGTCGACCTTGAGCTGTCATAAGCTTAATTAATTAATTTACGAGACAATTATTTTCTTTCGTGGACTTTGAAATAATGAATAACACAGCCAAGCGAGTTTTGCGTCCAAAAGTTTCAAAAACTGATGAGTTTGGATTTTTTGGATTTGCTGTGACACATTTCCCTTCTCAATCCACTATTTAGACTTGTTCTAAAGACATCTGTCAATTGACTGAGAAGATCTCAAGATTTGCTTTTATTGTTTTTCCTCTCTTTTCTAGCTAGAGTCTCTTATGTTGTTTACATTAGAAAACCTATTAGTAGGAATCAGTTAGTCTAGTGTCTTAATTAGTAAAAAACTAAAAACTAACACGTGAAATATTAGTTTTGTCAGCGGAATATTGAAGTTTTCAGAAAAACTGTGGTATCTCTGCATGCACGATCAACAGAATAGTATATGTAAAAACTGTATGTTTGTTTTGAGTCATTTTCAAAATTTTGGGTTAATTAGCGAATCAAAGCAACAAAGCATTTAAATATGAATTAGCATTATAGCATGCAAGCACGCTTTCTCGACCAAACAACAACTTATTATTATATCAATAATTTGATGATATATTGGTAATACATATCAACTTCAAGTCTTCACGTGTAGGATAAAACTAATTGGTCAGACTTTTCTTCGTACATTTCGTGCTAATCATGATTATAGTTTATGTATATAATTCCCGTTAGAATTATATAATGTAAGTGTGGAGGCAATATCAACGCTGAGCTCTAGCTGTCACATATAAGCTTAATTTTGCGAGAATATATTGTAATAGATAATATTAATTAACTAGGAGTTCTTTCGTCGACTGTCCAAAAACATAACAAACGAGATCTGCATAACTGATTCAAGACTATATTTATTTCTGACTTTTTTTGATAATAGAGTTTGAATTATTTGAAGTTTCTAGGACACATATCTCCCTCCCTATCCAGACTAGTTCTAAGTAACACCTGTCATAGAAGATGATCTCAGGGTTAGCTTCTGTTGTTCCATCTTATCATCGTAATTTAATTTGGATCACAAACGTATTTACATATGTTTATATTTTCACTGTGTGTTGACTATTTACATGTTTTTCGACTTTAGACGATTGGGCTTCATCAAATACTCGGCCCTCTATGTAGGTTTCAAATTAAGGCCCAATATTTGTAATTACGTTTGCAAATTCTGATGGAAACTCTCTAAAAACTAAAAGGACTAGTGATCATTAGTGAAGTTGACGTTGGCGAATGACAACAGTACTAAATCTCCTTACTTATCTTCGTTGTTTTATATCACAACGAGACAGTCCAGCTTTATGATAAAGATGTTACTATAAACCGTTCATTTATTTATTTCCCTATAGCTTTCAACCTATTTGTTCTTTCATTTAGTTACTATCCATCGTGTCACGATTTTAATAATCATAACCAAAATGTTCTAAATAGCATTGAAATTTAACATTTTAATTTAAAAATTAAAAATGTTTAGTTAATTATAATTACATATTCTTGGTATATTTACATAAGTTTTTGAATTCGTTTGATACTCACTAATGCGTGTTAATCTTCGTTCTAATTTTAAATGTCGTAGTTTTGAAAATCTGTTGTTCAGAATTTTTACAAATACTGTATTAACTGTGAAAAGTTGAATCTTATTGTTTATTTCTTCTGTTTTATTAGGAAAAGAAAACTGACACAAAAACATTCTTTGGGCCTAATGATACAAAACAAATACTTTTTGACAAAATATGTGATCAATAAAAATAAAAGATTTGTTTTGTATAGTAATGTTGACAGATACCATATACACTTATATATAGCGTAAGGTTTTTTGACATGTAATTTCACTTGCATGCGCTCATAAGTGATAGTGAACATGCGATGTACCACGTACGCTAGCCCTAAATGGACCCTATTCACTTGTCTTATTGGACCACAGCGGTTATCAAAAGGAAGAAAAAATTGACTAATCATTGAAAAATTGGGGACCGATCGATGGATATGAGCTGATTTTATGTGCATAAATGTGGCAATATACAGGGAAAGGAAAAAAGGATATAATGTTTATTGCTCCAAAATGTTTCCTTATATGAAATTACAAATTCACTAGTGCAAGTTTATGTTTTTAATTATGTTAGAGTAAGATCCTCTGAGTCTCAGACGTCGTCATGGTTATACGTTACTATCAGCACCGCATAGGTCCATTAATGGCATGTGATGGGAAGAGGCTAGATGATCAGAGGTGACAATTATGTGTCATCTAATATATTTATTACATCTATCTATAGATATCATATATGATCGTATAAGAATTTTGGAGAAACTATTAGATGATTAACTATATTTATAGTACCCTTTTTGGTTTGGGTAGTTATTAATGAGTTAAAACCTTTCAACATTAGTTTGTAAAGTTGTTTGTAATTGTGTATTTTGAATATATTTTCATTAAGAGTGGAAAATTAAATGACAACAGAAGATATTGATGACATTATCTTCTTAGTGGTGTTCAAAATTATGGGATATATTTCTTTGTCATGGTAGTGAAGTAGTCCAATGTCACCAGCCTAACTTGTCTAGAGTCGAATTATCATGTAAAATATGAAAACATGGACTTATAATCCGACGTTGGAAATAGAGATGGATATCTAACATATTTTGGGTTTAAAAAGCTCATGGTTTATATATAAGAGTAAAAGGAAACATATTTGCGATAAATAATTTAGAATAATATTTTTCACGTCGAAAAGATTATGGAAGAAACAAATCTATATTTGGTTGTTTTGGCTTTTATGAATTAATAGAAATGTACTCGAAGCTGAGAATGGTCCATCGTAGTAGGAAATTGACAAAAGAAATTTTGTGTAAAATGATTATAAAACTCCCCAATTTTTTCTGATTTATCTGTACATATTGGGAAATAAATGTCGTCGACCTTTTGTGGTGTAATGGTAAAAATTATTTTGTGAATCATTACTAGTATTATTTTATTTATATACAAACAAAGTTATGTCGCTAGTTTTATGGTTTATATTAATAAATGCGATCATTGCTAAAAAAATTAATTCGTGTTACCTCTTTGATCGCCGGGTTAAGTCCAGGCCCAATACGGGGCAACTTTATAAGGGACCACAGTGTCTGGGTCCAGCCCAAAAGTAAAGGAAAGTAAAAAAAAAAAAACGAAAAAAAGAAAAGAAAAGCAAGAGGGAAGTTACTTAACTTCAGCTTTGGATGGACCATTTATTTATTGTAATAGGTTAATATTGCACTGTCTTCGTTTCTGTTTGTAGAAATTGAGAGATCCCATTATGTTGATTCTGCTATTAATTTTGCACTTCTCTATGTACTCTATTTCAGATGGAATGTTCAAATTTATTTATGATTGATGCAATATATCATAGACTTTCTAGTTTTTTTTTCCTTCTCATAGACTTTATAGTTATAAATTTAAAAATATAAGAAATGTCATAAATGTAATTCTAAGTTTTCTCTAATAACATATTTTAGTTTCTTAACTAATGGAACGCTAAGTAAATATATATTATTTGTTACCATGAAATTTTCTAATTCATCATACCCTGACTGAGTTTGAACTTAAATAGTTTTTTTTTTTTATAATCACAAAAATATTCAGAAACCAAATCAAAATTAATTCAAAAGGTTCATCCTTGGTAAAGGCAAATACAAACGGTTTTTAAAATATATAAATAAATAAAGAAGAGGAAATAATGATGTGAATTGAGAGACGCATGCCTTACATTTTATTATCACTCTCTTTTATTAGGATTAAAATGATGCACGTCCGAAGTTTGTTTCTATATGAGATAATAGATATCTCAATTTATTTAATAGTATGTAAGTAGAAAATATATTTTAAGATTATTGATTTGCAAGTAAGAAAATTTACATGCATAAAATATATGGAGAACCAATAATATATAAACAAGTACAGCTAAAAAATACATGCATATGCCATTAGTTGTTGTTTTGTTTTCATCTATGTAATTATGAATCAAGTATTTCGAAATTCTTTTGATATAAAAAGAAATAAATTTGTATCACTAGAATGTAAATGACATGGAAGAAAGGTGTATTCCGTAACTAAGTACTAAAGTCATGAATACAAAGATCATGTTTTAAAGGGTCCACTAGAGAGAAACGCAAAGCATGAGTTAGTAAAAAGCAAATGTTGCTAAAGCTTTGTCACGTGCTAATGCTTATTAGAATCTGCCAAAGTATCATTTAATTCCCATTCATTTATTTATTACCTAATCCACCGTTTGTTTTTTAAATTTCATTAATTAAGACTACTATATGAGGCCATGTTAGTTGATTTAAATAATCAAATTATTGATGGTATAATATTACCACGCTTAGCCTCGGAATATGCAACTATCTCTCCCATATATCAAAAATTTGTCATTGTTGATATATAATAATTGTAATCACTTTTTTCATATTTCCCTTTTTCCGTGGTATGACATTACTACTTTTAATGAGTTTCCTTTTTAATCTCAGGACCCAACATGTTCCATCTATTTCTGGTTTCTCATGATTTTGTTTTTTATGAGTTTTGTTTATACTACGGTTTATAAAACTTAATAATAACGTCATTAATTGACACAAAATACGACATTAGTTCATTAAAACGAATTAATCTATTTCATTACACAGAAAGTAGATTTGAATAAGTGCATATATAAACATGTTACGTAAATAGGAGAAACATATCAATATTCACCTTTATTTTCTTAATTAATTACTTCCTTTTTATTGTGGATCACCCGATTTGACAGCAAAAAAGGAGAAATGAAAATCAAATGTTAAAAAGTTAAGACTATAGTGAGATGTCAGCATCTTTCGAGTTTTAACTTTTCTCTCTAATTTTTTTCTTTCCTTTAGCATCATAATTAATTAGCACGTTATCTTTGCTTTATGAAAAATGTATCAGAAGTTAACTCTGCAAAACGCTTCTGTTTAAGTACAGCCTGCATAATTGATTACACAACAATTACTACTAGAGTACTAGTTAGGCTTAGTATAATCGCTAATCAATTCTCTAATCAATTGGTTATTTATATATATAAAGCCACTTAACCTAATCAACAAGACGTAAGATTTACTTGATATGATGTGTTTTCATACACAAAATTATAGATTTAGAATTGCAACTAGAAATTATTTAATATAGAATAGTCGAATGACAGCTTAAAACTGATATTATTAGAGTAGACTGAATAGTAGTTACCATTGACAACAACAACAACATAAAACAGCAGTGAGTGACCAATAATTTTGGATTTTCCATCTAAATTGCACGAAATATTGTCACTCACTATGAGAAATATCGAAACAAAAAGGCTGGAAACCACCAAACTCTCTTTTTTTTTTTTTTTTTAATAAAAAA
>Ga0041059_1002537_pt1 | contig 13478 bp, 17 predicted proteins | sample AraColnosormetaG_FD_56232 | JGI IMG/M metagenome (GOLD analysis project Ga0041059, IMG submission 56232) | Arabidopsis roots microbial communities from North Carolina, USA - Col MF nosort | ecosystem: Host-associated > Plants > Roots > Unclassified | place: USA: North Carolina | collected...
GGGTAGCAGACTGTTTAAAAGGTTTTAGATGATCTTTAACTAAACCGATTTGTTATTATCAGAATGTTTAGAAACAAACTAGCCCACATAAGTAATAAAACCAAAACAAAACATATCAAACCAAAAAAAATATCAGTATTCATCCGACATCCGAGTTCTAAACCAATATATAAACCAGAAAAATCAAAATCCTAAATAAGGAAAATAAAAAGAAAAAAAAATCAAACCAGAAAACCATTTTTTCATCAACGATACCAATTTATTAGAAGAATAAAATAAACTGAAATTATAAATCCAAACAAATCTCTAGAAACAGAGAAATGCTTGAAATAACATAACAACAAAACAAAGCTTGAAAACCAAGCAACGTTCAATATTCAGTTGCAGCAAAATAACAGATAGGAATAAGTACGTTCCACAAATGTTGCGTACTAAATAAGGTAAGAGAGTTTTTCCAGTCTTTGGTACCAAAACATAAACATAGTCTCCAAGTTTACTTGTCCAAAAGAGCCATTGGAAAGGCCCCTACTTACTTACTTCATGTCAGATTCCACAACAGTCGCAGAAACTTCTGCGTCAGTGTCCAACTTAATCCGTTTCTTTGGTTGCTCATCATCTTCTTCTTCATGGCTGGTACCTGAGCATTGACCTTCATCTAAAGACTTTGCGTTTTCCTCCTCTTCCTGTTTCTTCAGCTTCTCTATCACCTCCGCTACTTCTCTATTGACCTGTTTACACACATTTCACCAAAGAGATTATTCCTCAGTTTCACTTAGAATCCAAAAGAAGACATATATGATGATGATGTTTCACCTGAGGGTTCTGGACAAACTCGGCAATGTCCGTTGGGCAACAAGGGCACTTCATGACACTCTTTTGTGAACGTAATTTTCGTCCACCGCTGCCTCTCTCTCTCACTAGAGCTGTCCCAGCAAACTTCGATTCCAAACAAGCCTTGCAGAAGTTATGAGCACAAGGCGTTGTCACAGGATTAGTCATCACTTTCTGACAGATCTGGCACTTAAATTCTGCATCATCAAAATCCCAATGACAGTTGAGATACTAAAATAAACATTTTGGAAACATAACTTCTTGATACTATAAACATTTTAACTTCTTGGACACACTGACCTTTCAAAAGTCTTGCCCTCATGGTATTCGGGTTTGCCGACTTTATGGCTTCCCTCAAAAGTTTCCTCTCCTCAGGATCCAAAACATTTTTAACTGCCTTTTTACTAGCAGGTGGTGGCTTCATCCATCTCCAACGATCCTCACCTTCCTGATCGAGTAAGCATATAATAAGTGGGTACGTACAACTACAAATAAAGAAATGTTAGATGTCTTTGGAACTTACATCAAAATCCCATGATGGACTTTCTTTTCTCTCAAACAGGTCTGTGGCCATATTAAGCTCAGGAACATTAGGCAAAGGTCTTGGGCGATCTCCATGCTCATCACTGCAATATAATATCACATCATTAAACAATACAAATGGTATATACATATATAAAAGGCGCACGATGTCACGAAGTAGATCAAACCTGGTCCATGGAGCTGGCTCATTGTCACATCTAACAAACAGGAAACGGCACATCTTATGAGTGCCCTATATATGGAACACCATAGAAGAATGTGTCACTTCATAGAAAAGAAGGCGAGGGGAAATTTATTGTTGTTTCATTGTTTGCTATATGTGTGTGTACCTGTATTCCAACTATCCTCCAGCATTTCTCTATCCGGTAAACACCATCATACCTTAGTAGTCCTCCTTGAGGGGCGTATGGAGAACGCTTGTCCTTGGTAGACCTGATCATATATGGAAGAAGGTAATGAAATAGTAATAAAGACGTTGCATGCAATAGAGTTGTACATGCTCAAATAACCACTAACCTGACAACTCGAACAGGATACCCTAGTTTACAACTAAGTCTTAAAGCTTCATTAAAGTTTAGAAATACTTGATCAAAAGCTTGAACCGTGTTAGTCCTTTTGTTGCCTTTGAGAATTCTTCCCCCACTATGTAACACATTCAAGAAAAGAGATAAAATCTATCAGCAAATTGGAGAATAGCAAGAGATTATTAGAATAAAGCAAATGAACCAAATGATTGCTCGGAGTAATGAAAAGAAGACCAACCTTCCTGTGTATAGAAACCATTCTCCATGATCCTCATCATCATCATAACCTCCAGCGAGCACAACAGATTGAGCTCCATAACTCGCTTGTCCAGCAATGCCGGAAACATGTGGGAAGTGAGCCCCCCACTGCCGACAAGCAAGTCGGCCCTTCCAGGATTCTCCAACCAAAAGACCTTGGTTCCTAACAGGATCATTTTCAGCTGGTATAGGACCAAAATGATCTCGAGGGATTGTAACAAAAATCTTGCCACTGGAAGCATTTGCATTCCCTGTTTTCTTAGCGCGCTCAGTTGTAAATGCTTTATCTGGACGATCTTCATTGTCAACATAGTGAACAACTTTTGAAGTACGCGCATCAGCCTTTTCGGATACTCTTGCTAACCTAATAGCAGACACAATGGACAAGTTGATACGGGGATTGGTAACCATGCTTTCAGGAATTACGCTGCGGCATGTTCCACAACTGCGGTGTCCCTGCCCCATCCACTTCAAGAAACATTTCAAGCAAGCGTTGTGCCCACATGGTGTCTGAAAAAGAAATACACAGGATATCCATTAGCCCTACTTATTTTTGAAAAGAATAAATGAACACTCTATAAAATAGCCTTGCTTGCAACTCATCAATAACAAAATTATATGAAACACTAACTTAATGTCTAATATAAATAAAGAGAAACATCCCACAATGAAAAATAAAAATAAAATCGATATAGAAAAAAGAAACACACAAGATATCCATCAGCCCTACCTAAATACTGCAACTACAAGTTTCGAATAGTAAATAACAAAATTATTGGAAACCCTAACTTAATTTTCTAATACTAATAAAGAAAACATCCCATAAACGGCAACCAAACAACAATATAGAAAAGATCAAGCATCAACAAAAGTGTACTCACACCAAATCCTAACATAACACACCTCTCAACTAAATACTCTAAACCCCAAAAAGGGTTAAAAAAAAAACAGGATAAATTAAACAACCGTGAACTATAAATAGGTAATTAAGAACTATTTAGTCTAAGCGGACAAGATATCCATCAGCTCTATACCTAAATACTACTACTACTATATGTTTCGAATAGTCAATAACAAAATTATAGGAACCCTAACTTAGTTTTCTAATATAAATAAAGAAAACATCCCATAAACAACAAAATAGAAAAGATCAAGCATCAACAAAAAGTGTACACACACCTAATCCTAACACAAGACGATGATACACACCTCTCAACTAAATAACCTAAACCCCAAAAAGGGTAAAAAAAAACAGGATAACTTAAACAAGTGTATTAACAACCGTGAACTATAAATGTGTAATTAAGAACAATTTAGTCTAAGCGGACAATTAATTGTGTCAATAGATTCTATGCCACAAGCTAAAATAAGTAAATCAAGTGACAATAATGTGATTCAACATACAGATTCGAGAAACCACACAAGCATAAGAGCCAAAGCAAAGAGTACACGAACCGAGACGGGTTTTTGTAGCGACTGCATGCAGAAAGAACACTCGAAGTGAGATAGCACATCGATGGGTTTCTTTCCTTTACTCGTCTTCTTCTTCTCTTCTTCGTCATCCTCATCGACGACCCCCTTACCACTCAGTAACTGCTGCTTCTTCTTAGCCTTCTCTTCAGCAGAGAGAGTTTCATCCGCCTCAATCGAGTGGATCGCCGCTACAAGATCTGAACCAACAGATCCATATCCAGCCGCAACACCGGAAACAGGAAGAGGATTGGTTTCACCGGAGCAATCAGGACAAAGCCACTGTAAAGTAGCACTTAGGGTTTCGGGCGGGGACAAAAGGCAGGACACGTGCCAAGGCGTGACGCACGTGCCGCAAGTGAGAGATTCCTCCGGTGGAGGCATCGATTTGCATCGCATGCATACACCTTCGGGGTCGCATGGGTACTGGGTGGCAGGCGTCATTTCCGATGATGAGAATAGCCAAAAGATTAGAGAGAGAGAGATAAGATGAAGAAGAGGGACACAAACAAGAAAAGTGAAAAAGGTTTTCAAATATTTAGGGCTTCAAAATAGCCGTATAAGGAAGGATATCTCTTTTAGTTGTCAGAAAATATAATTGTCCTACTATAAAATATTTACCTTTGAATATAGACTAATTATGATATTTGAATATACAAGATGGTAAAATACTTATTATTATTTCATATATCAAAAAAGAAATATATATTTGAAAATTCTCTGCCTTATAGACTATTACAAGGTTTGTTCTCAGCATTTCTTTTCTAATACCAAATAAAAAAAAAAAAGATAACCATGGATGTTAATTTTAATGTACGGGTGTTAGAAGGCACTTATAAGCTATATGTGATGTTGATTTCACGTATTTAAACAATGTCTACGCGGTAGTCCCCAAAAAACTATCTACTTGATTTGAAGAGCCCAAAAAACATAAACAAAAAACATGTATTTATCATTCATATGGATATCATGAGTTTCGTTTCTACTGCTACCAAATGTGGTAGTTCTTATTAAAAAATGAGGAAGCCGCTTACAAAATATGTAATGAACAACTCAGATGAAAACTTATATTTCTTTTCTTCACTACCATGAAGCTAAAGATTTACCGAAATAAATCTTTCAATACACGTGCAAAAAATGAGAGATAAATGTTTTTCAGCATTAACTAGTAGTATAACACGATTATTTTGAATATTCTGATTCGTTGTTAGATACTAGTACTAACTACATGTATAAAAGAGATATTGAATATGTAGTAACGTGAAGAATGTAATACAACTTTTTGGAGAAGATGGCCAGTGCGATCCTCAACTCTTTGATTTATTTTTAAAAAATCTAATTTCAAAAACAAATAACGTGTAAATTAAACTTTTTTTATCACTTTACAAGAGACCTTTAAATGTGGTTTAATTTTGAAGCAAACTATATTTGAAGACCACCTGCAAACTTCTCATCTCCTTCTTTTCTCATTGTGCTCAAACGATTTCTAGTGTTCTTGTCTATCAACTTAACAATCCTCTCCGTTGTCGAAGACAGTTCGTCGTGTCTTCTATCATTTCTTTCTTGCCATATGGAGTGAATTGTGTTCTATAGGACATACTTGAGAATGAACCGCTCATTATGTCTAAGTCTTTTCCTGCAACGAGCCTCATAATATCTTGCCATTTTGCCGAGAAGTCATTTAAGAGAATCCCTTGTGTAAGCTCCTCCCAAACCTTGCTTGAAAAGGGACATTGGGAAAATAAATGGTCTCTGGTCTCTATGTGAATTTTGCAAAACACACCGCTCGAGTCTACATTTTGTTTCCATTTACTCATTCGGTCCCCTGTTGCAAGCCTATTTTTCACCATCAGCCATGTAACAAAAGCAAACTTTGGGGTTGCATTTTGAAACCAAACTAAGCTTGTCAACCTCAAACGATCTCTAATCCAATGACCAGGCGGAATCCTCAAATAGAATCATTATCATTTATCAATACAGAAAATTTTGACTGTAACGAAGGAAATGCTATAGTTTCCTTGTGATTGTTTATAAAATGACTGATTTAAATACTTTCTTGTACAGAGATGCTCATAATGTGGTAGTTATGACTTTTCTGTATTTTCATTACTTAAAAAGGGATACAGGAAACTAACCTGCTGCTAAAATGTACATATGATGAACATGTTTTTTGAATTTGCTGATTAAATTAACTCAGTCGAACCTAAATTGAATCTAAATTAGATTAGACAAAATGAAACAACATCCATTCTATACTAAATTGAGAATTCACTGCTTAGTACCTGATGGTATTATCAAAACCAACCTATCCGAGTTATAAACCAGAGACACCAAAATAAGAGAAAAATTGAAAACCTGAGAACCATAGTTTACGTTCCATATTAATAACTTAGTTGTTGTAAGATCCAAAATAACACATCGCAATAGGTACGTTCCACAAATATTGCGTACAAAATAAGGCACTAGAGTTTTTTTTTACTAAAGAGTTCTTTGGTACCAACTTCACCTGATGGTCGCAGAAACTGTTGCGTCAGTGTCCAACTTGATCCTTTTCTTCGGTTGCTCAGAATCTTCTTCAGGGGTGGTGCCTGAGCATTCACCTTCATCTTCATCTTCAAGCTCTGCGGTGTCCTCTTCCTGGGTCTTTAGCTTCTCTATCACCTCCGCTACTTCTCTGTTGACCTGTTTACACACATTTCACCAAAGAGATTATTCCTCAATTTCTGTGATCATAAAAATGGTAACTATCGTATGATCAGATCTGCTAAAGTTTCACTTTCCATGAATGGAAAGCATCAAATAAGTGTATGCTTGCAGATAACGAACTAAAATCAGACATATTACCATTGAACCAACTTCATCTTATTCTAGCAGAGTCAAAATCAATGCTGATGCAATTTGCACTTGTATTCATATGATATGATATGAAAGAAGAAGAAGATAGATGATGTTTCACCTGAGGGTTCTGCAGAAAATCAGATATGTCTGTTGGGCAACAAGGGCAGTTCAGGACATTCTTCCTTGAGCGTAGTGTCCGTCCACCTGTGCTTCTCTCTCTCACAAGAGTTTTCCCAGCAAATTTCGCTTCTAAGCAAGCCTTGCAGAAGTTATGAGCACAGGGTGTTGTCACAGGAAGAGTCAACACTTGCTGACAGATCTGGCACTTAAATTCTGCATCAACAAAATACCAATGACAGTTTAGATGGATTCGGGAATAAAGCTATATAAAGAAAGAGCTGGATATATGTGGTTCATATTAATATTTAGCAGAACCAATTTGGAAACATTGACTTACTGATTCTAAAAGTTCTCATGCAGTCTAGAAATATATACATAATGTACTAGAACTGATTCGGCAAAAAGGGAAAAAAACTATAAACGTTCTAACAGCAGAGGTAGAGAATTTGGACACACTGACCTTTCAGAAGTCTTGCCCTCATGGTATTCGAGTGTGCCGCCTTTATGGCTTTCCTCAAATTTTTCCTCTCCTCAGGAGCCAAAACATTCACTGACTTTTTACTTGCAGGTGGCGGCTTCATCCATTTCCAACAACCCTCACCTTCCTGGTCAAGTAGGCCTATATTATCAGTGGGTCCAGATAAAGAACTGTTAAAACTGAGATGTCTTGGAACTTACATCAAAATCCCATGATGGAGTTTCTTTTCTCTCAAACAGGTCGGTGGCCATATTAAGCTCTGGAATATTAGGGATAGGTCTTGGACGATCTCCATTCTCATCACTGCAAAATATCACATCATTAACTTAAATGGCAACTATATATGGAGAAAAGGCCCACGATTTTAAGAAGTAGACCAAACCTGGTCCATGGAGCTGGCTCATTGTCACATCTAACGAACAGGTAACGACAGACCTTAAAAGAACCCTATGGAAACCAGAAGAATAGGTCAATGCATAAAAAGAACTGTGAAAATTCACATTAATTAGATATGTGTACCTGTACTCCAACTTTGCGCCAGCACTTCTCAATCCTGTAAACCCCATCATATCTCACTCCTTCCTCAGGGGCGTATGCAGAACGCTTCTCCTTGTGAGACCTGATGATCATAAATGGAAAAGGGTAATTGAAGAGTTAGGATCACTAAAGCATGCTCAAAGCTTCAAGTTGAAGAGTAATAAAGACGTTGCATTCAATGGAGTTGTGCTCAAATAACAGCTAACCTGACAACTCGAACAGGATACCCCAATTTGCAGCTGAGTTTTAATGCTGCATTAGACTTCTCAAACTTTTGGTCAAAAGACTGCTCCTTGTTAGTCCTTTTGTTGCCACTGAGATCTCTACCCCCACTGTGTGACACATCCCCACATAATCAGGAGAAAAAGAGACATGTCCATCAGTAAATTGGAGAATAGCTATTTCTATACGCATGAGAGAACTAAAATATACAAAAATATATAAGGAACAATAATAAATCAAGATTATTGATTCGAGACGCATAATAAAGAGTATTGTTTCTATACCCAATCCGTAGAATAAATCAAATGGACCAAAATCTAGGAGTAATGAAAGGCAGACCTTCCTGTGTATAGAAACCATTCTCCATGATCCTCATCATCCTTATAACCTCCAGAGAGTGCTACAGATTGAGCGCCATAAGTAGATTGTCCAGCAATGCCAGCAACATGTGGGAAATGAGCACCCCACTGCCTACACTCGAGTCTGTCCTCCCAGGATTCTCCAACCAAAAGACCTTGGTTCCTGACAGGGTCATTTTCAGCTGGAATAGGACCAAAATGATCTGGTGGTATTGTAACATAAATCTTTCCACTAGCAGCGTTTGCCTTGCCAGTTTTCTTTGCACGCTCGGTTGTAAATGCTTTATCTGGTCGGTCTTGGTTGCTGATGAAATGAAAGACCTTTGAAGTGGTCGCAGCAGCACTTTTAGAGACTTTTGCTAATCGAATGGCAGCAACAAGAGACGAGTTGATACGGGGATTCTTAGCCATTTTTTCAGGAATTATGCTGCGGCATTTACCACAAGTTCTCTTTCCCTGCCCCATCCATTTCTCAAAACATTTTAAGCAAGCGTTGTGCCCACATGGTTTCTGAAAAACAAACACACAAGATTTCCATCAGCCCAAGATAAATAGTCTCCATCTTCATCAATAATCCTTACTTTGAAAAGAGGTACAGTACACACCATATTAAATACTCATAAAAAGCAACGTTTATGGTTTCATAAAATAGATCAACCATCCACATACCAATCCTAACAATTTTCAACAACACAATAGATTACTCAAACTAAATAATCCAACCCAATAACAGGATAACTCAACAACAATGAACTATAAATGTAGGTAACATTGACACATTCTGTCACAAATGGTAAAGATCAATGAAGTCAAAGCCTTTGTAAAACAGTTAAAGGAACCATTTATGATGTCAATAAAGTTTATGCCTTTGTATCACGCAGCTTTAGTGTTCTATGTCACAAGCTCAAATCAGTAAACCAAGTGGATAATAAACAATCACACCCCACTTAAGAAGACACCCTAAATAAGATTCCAGGTTTAACAGATTCACCAAAAGAGATCTATCAACAAAGCATAAGAACAAAGAGAACGAACCGTCACAGGTCTCTCAGGCAACTGCATACAGAAAGAACACATCAAGTTATCTCCAAGAGCAGATAACACATCCAGATTCGGATTCTTCCCTTTCCCCTTCTTCTTCCTCTTCTCTTCTTCATCATCCTCCTCAACACCTTTACCACTCAGTAACCGTTGCCTCATCTTAGCTTTCTCTTCAGTACTCAACGACTCATCAGCCTCAATCGCACGAATCGCAGCTACAAGATCTGACCCAGCAGATTCGAAACCAGTAGCACCGCCGGAAACAGGAAGAGGATCGATTTCGCCGGAGCAATCAGGACAATGCCACTGTAGAGTGGAAGCTAGGGTTTTGGGAGGTGAAGAGAGACAGGACACGTGCCACGGTGTAACGCACGTGCCGCAAGTGAGAGATTCTTCAGGCGGAGGGTTGGATTTGCATCGCATGCATACGCCGTCGCCGTCGCAGGGGAGTTGGATGTCACGCGCCATTTTTGGGGGAAAAAAGATCAGAGAGTGAGAAAATGGTGTTTCCGAGATTTTGAGAGATGGAGAGAGAGGAAGGTTCTAGAGAATTGGGAATAAAAAGAGTGGGAAACGAAATACTGAAGAGGCGGGTGTTTGAAATATTTTGGGAAAGGACGAGAGCGTCTTTGAAATTCAAAACGATACCCAAAAGATTTTTTTGGCTATGTGTTGTCTTGTCACTAGGTTTTTTTTTTTAATATCATCATATCAAGGTCAGAAATATTTTCGGAAATCTGATTATTACATATTTGCCATTGTCGGAATAATATCATTCATTTATTAATTAGGTAATGATTTTTAAAAATTCGGGATTAAAATTGTTCATCTAATTTTATGAAGAATTATTTATTAGTCACTAATTTGATGTTCAACAGAAACTAATATCAACCTTCTTTTTAAAATTTATTATTTTGAAATTGTAAATGGTTTATATCGATTTGCAAAAACTATTTTGATGGTATACAATGTTGCATTACAAGATCTTGGTAAATGGTTCACAACACCGTTTACCAGCAAAATACATATAATATTTTTTTATTTGTTTTTAAAGATTTTAGATAATGAAACATTTCATGTGTTATAAACACGTTATCCGTGATAGCTCTCTTAGTAACAAATGTAGGTAATATACACGGTTATAACGGTTATAACAGTGAATAATGATAACGATAATGGTGACTTGGTAGTGGACATGACTGTGTAATAATATAGGTGATAGCTGTTAGAATAGAATAGAAATACAAGAAAAAAAAAAACACATTAAGAAAAAAAGAAAAAGACAAGAAATCAGATTAAACAAATTCAACATAAATGTACATATATATTAGATTCACAAAATAGAATGATACAAAGTTACAAGTAAAATACAGCTATCTTAAGCACTATTTTACTTGTAATGTCTGACTAATGTCTTGACAAGAGTGCTTAAGTAATATTTCTGGTCCAGTAACCGACGGTAGTAGTGATTGCTGTGTACGGTCAGATGCTGATCATTTGGTAGTTTCCACCATGTTTTCTACCAGTACTTAGAATGATAAAATAATAAACTATGCCGCCAAAACGTATAGAAGAAGAAAGATAACGTGATGGGCAAGTTCTATATTTGGATATGATCGGATCTTATTGGTTTGATGATGCTATTCTCAATTTGATTTTTGTTTTATTTGGACCTTTGGCCTACTTTGAATAATAAATAATATTTATTATAACAGAAGCAAATTTATGACAATAACCCTGCACTTAATTATTCTTATAACTTATTTTTGAAATCAAATTTTACTAGATCGTGCTATGAGTAGCATTTAAAATCAGTATAACAGTACTCGATTTGTAAGAAATTCCTTAGAATATCCCTTGGAGCTGAAGAAATAATCAACATCTTTGTAAGTCAAATATTTATCTCCACACGAGTTTAATTTGTGTTGGCAATTTATGTCTACCACTAATTATGTGATTTTTGTTTGTCCCCTCTTTATGAGACGTGGTGAATAGTGAGCATAATACCTGAAAGTGAACGAGAAACGTCATCAAAAGCGACCAAAATATATAACCAAACGCTCACTTTATTCCTACTGATCAATGTATAACAAAAAAACAAAACCACCACGCTAACTTTTAATTATACTTATATTCATTAATTTTCAATAATTCACTATCTCTAGAAATCGAACCCCAACCTATATATATTGTAAAAGAACTTACACAACTCTTCTAGGTTAGTTTAAAATTCAAATTGATTTGCAATGTAGAATTTTCAACATTAGAGTTTTAGTATGAAGAAGTTTTGAGTACAACTGATTTCGCCTCATTAGTTGATTACAAATCATCATAATAATAACTGACATATCATCATTTAGGTCATATTCTTATTATTTATTCATTAAATACCAATACTATGTGTTCTCAAGCTAGCTTCTTGTTTCTTGCATCTTCCGAAGGTCGTTAAAGTTTATGGTACACACTTTGTACTTGCTATGTATATTATTAACATCGTTTTCAACTATTAAACTGAGCGGATGATATATGTAAGAGTGCGCGACACATTTCATGTAGTTCATGCGAACGTGGTCTTCCAAACATTTATTATAATGTTTTGTGATTTAATTAATAGAAAAAAAAATTAGCGGAGAACACAACGACATACAACCTTACTTATAACTTATAAATAGACTCTCAAGCCTTTATTAATCTTGATTAGAATCCTCTAGTAATCTTGAACATTCTAATCGTTATTTCTGACTAGAAAAACCTAATTTCGAGTCGAACCAAATAAACAACTTCTTTCCTCCCACGGACAACAATTAGGGTTTCAAGTTTTTTCTTGCCATCTCTATAGTATAAACAAATCAGTCTTACAACATGACAATTTCCATGGTGGCCATTTCTCATATCATCCAGCCTTCGCTGATGCAGTTGCAACCTCGAGTGTTCATCAATTTCCGAGGAGAGGACATTCGCTATGGCTTCATCAGCCACCTCGTTGCTGCCTTTGAAGTACACGGAATATATTTCTTCATTGACAAATACGAACAAAGGGGAAATGACCTTACGTACCTCTTCAAAAGGATCGAGGAGTCGAAGATCGTACTAGCAATCTTTTCTGGGAAATATGCACAATCCAAATGGTGCTTGAATGAACTAGCAACGGTGAAGAAACTAGCAGAAGAAAACAAATTAAAAGTTATTCCCATATTCTACAAGGTGAAAGTTGGTGATGTGAGACGTCAGAAGGGAGAATTTGGTCGTAACTTTTGGAATTTGGCAAGAATTTCAAGTGGTGAGGAGATCAAGCAGTGGAAGGAAGCTTTGGAGTTCGTTTCCCACAAGATGGGCTTAGAACTATGCGAAAACAGGTCTTCTACGTGACCTTCAACTCTTTTTATATATTAATCGTGCTATGTTACTTAGGATTATTCTCTTTTAATTTTAGTTAGATTTGTTAAGAACATATAATTAATAGATAGTAAGTATATTATAAATCTATTAAACATTAAAATCTGATTTTATTTCTTTGATCTTGTATTAAGCGAGTCAATAACATTTATTTATACATATTTTATTTAGAAAAAGCAGATATATTTTATTTTGATTCGCTTTGTACTTTAAAATTCTTATAAGTTATAAGATATCACCAAACTTAACACATTTGACATACATATAAATAAACAAAATACATAAATATAATTAATTAGAAATACATTTACTTGAATCCGATATGGTAAGGACCCGTGAAAATCATTTTCATCTGCATTCTTGATGCACTAGGTTGACCATTATTTTGTTTTACTAAGAATATATCTAAATGACATTTTATTTTTGATTGAAATATGTAATGTGTCCAAAATACTCTACATTCACTCGTTTTCACTTGGAAAAATATTTTATTTTATTTTAACAAGAGAAACAAATGTTTTGTCAACTTCTTAATTATGGCATTTTTTATTGACCAAAATGGTAGAAATTCATTCTTATTTCAGTATGACGTATGTTTTCTATTGTCATAGAATGCAAATAGTCCCTGATAACTCACACACATAACCATCAAAACTGTGTGAAGGATGACTGGATAAGTCATGCTTTACATTGAAACGATACACAAATTTCTTTTCACCAAAATTCTGTAATTTTTGTTTTTCTTAGAGAAGTTATTTTTGTTAGGAAAAGAGTTATTAGTAAGTTTTCACCAAATGTTTTTTTTTTTTTTTTTACATGAAAGTTTTCAGACGATTGATGGAACTAGGTTTTAATCACATA
>Ga0041059_1002538_pt1 | contig 13475 bp, 11 predicted proteins | sample AraColnosormetaG_FD_56232 | JGI IMG/M metagenome (GOLD analysis project Ga0041059, IMG submission 56232) | Arabidopsis roots microbial communities from North Carolina, USA - Col MF nosort | ecosystem: Host-associated > Plants > Roots > Unclassified | place: USA: North Carolina | collected...
GTTGCCTCCACCCCCTCCTCCTCCACCACCATCTCCATCATCTCGCGGTGGGAACCCGTCTCCTCCATCGTCTAGGCTTGGTGATTTCTCCTTAGCTGAAAACCAACACACAATAAGTTCGAACTCTTGGACCACATCCAAAATAGTTCAGATAAGATAAACACCTAACAAGCTCTGACTTGTAGCTAAACCCTCTTTGTAAGTAATGGGAGAATCTCAATTCATAGTTTTAGATACACATTTGGAAAGCTTCCTATCCCTAAATCTAAATCTAGCAGGAGTTTGGACAGGCCATTATTCATTAGAAGAAAGCAAAAATGAAACAAAGGACACTAGAAAAAGTGAGAGAGCTTACAGTGTACAGGAGCCTGTGTTATAGTCGGTGACTCCCGAGTAACGGTCTGTGTTTGTCCTTCACTGCATTTCGCGTTCTGCAAGGGAGATAACAAAGAAGAACAAGATGATCATTTTGCAATTAGAGATAGATGTTATCAATGAAAAAGCAATTCAGTGAAGCAAATCCCAATCCATAGAGACATGTGAGGTTAAGATGACTAACAATGGCTGAGTGACATATCAAAAGAGATTTCCTTCTACTTCCAAGGCCTGAGCTTAATCCAACCGCACTCAATGGAGAGACTCTATTTTGGCTTTTGATTCCGCCGAGCGATCCTGAACTATGAATCCGTGGCTTTGCTATATCAAACAAAAAGCTAGGTTTACACTCTTGGTCCAAAAAATGATCGGTAAAAAGTTTCAATCAACACCAAATTTTGATACCTCATCTTTAAAATCCCTAGGGATAAAAAAAAACGTAACCCAGAGCCAGAGCATAAGGAAATATACGGCGAGCTAATAGAGTGAGAAAGAAAGCGTACCGTTGTTGCTATTGAAGGAGAGCGGAGAAGATTGGATAATAGACGCCGCCATAGCCATGGCTAAAGCAGCTTGACGGGAGACGAAGGAGAGAAGAAGGAACAACTTTAGAGATAGATAAATCCATTTCACCTGCGCGTATGTATACTTTTGGCAACTTGCAGCCAATAATGAAACGGCACGTGGGAATATTTACATCCTTTTTCGTTTCGAGTCCTCGTATTTTCTTGAAAATTTATTTTGAGGATGAAACTATTCTCAAGGTTAAAATGATTTCGAGCAGTTGATTGATGTTTTGCTCAAAATAACGAATGTCACTGTATTTGATTTTATTTGAGACAAAAAGAGTCCCTCCTCTCTATGGATTTGATGGTACAACAAAGACTTTGATTTACAACAGAATAAGAAGAAGAAACTCATTTAGGGGGGTCCCTTCAGGTGTAATAAAGAGATGTTGTTAAACAGTGACTGGCGTTGCTTCATCAAGAGCGACGACACCGGGAAGCACTTTGCCTTCCAAGAGCTCCAAACTGGCACCACCACCTGTGGAGATGTGACTCATGACTCCTGCTACTCCCACTTTCTCCACTGCTGCCACCGAGTCTCCTCCTCCTATTATCGTTGTCACTCCCTTTTTGCTTAGCTCTGCTAGTTTATTCGCTACCGCCTGCGCCATTCAACCATGCTACATATTAGTTCCAACAAAGAGTCAACTAACAGTATATAAGAGTCAGAGAATTATATGCACCTCAGTTCCTTTTGCAAACTTTTCAAACTCGAAAACTCCCATTGGTCCATTCCAAATGACTGTCTGCGTGGTATCCAGAGCTTCGTTGAATGTTTTCACCGAGTCTGGACCGATGTCCAATCCCATCCACCCATCAGGAATGGCTGATGCTGGCACAATCTACAACATTCACATTACACTCAGTACCCTCAACACATCCAGTCTTAAAAAACAAAACCATTTTTCAATCTTTCTGTCAACCAAGAATGCCAAGCTTTTAGCAATAGTTATTGGAGACGAACCTTGCTGTTGGCATCAGGAGCGAACTTGTCAGCAATCACAACATCTGTTGGTAACAACAGAGAGACTCCTCTGGCCTTAGCCTTGGCAAGGAGTGTTGTAGCCAATTCAAGCTTGTCTTCTTCAACAAGGGAGGAGCCAACGGAAAGACCTTGCGCCTTGTAGAATGTAAAGATCATTCCACCACCAAGCAGAAGGATGTCACATTTCTCAAGAAGCGATTCGATAACTCCAATCTTAGATGAGACCTTGGAACCTCCCACAATGGCAGCAAATGGTCTCTTTGGGTTTGAAACCGCACCAACAAGGTAGTCCAACTCCTGCGAAATATATAAGATAACCAAATGTGATTCAATTCAAACTCATAACTCAATTCAAGTCAATGGACTCCTCCAAATTGCAGTTGAGAAACCTATTGAACCTTGAGTTTAGACCTCTTACATGGAAAGACAAAGATGAACAAGCAATCAATCAATTATTTCATGATCAAGGATATAGTGGCGGCACTTGTGGTGCTTCTAAATTCCTCAATAATCAATTTAAGAAAGAATCTTGTATCAAAATGTCACCTTTTGCAAAAGGAAACCAGCAACTGATGGCTTCAAGAACTTAGTGACTCCCTCTGTTGAAGCATGGGCTCTGTGAGCAGTCCCGAACGCATCGTTGACATAAAGGTCAGCTAGAGAAGCAAGCTTCTTAGCAAAATCAGGTTCGTTCTTCTCTTCCTCCTTGTAAAACCTCACGTTCTCAAGAAGCAAAACTCCACCTTCAGGAAGGGAAGCCACCAAGGTTTCCACTTCTGGACCAATACAATCATCAGCTTTCACGACCTGCACATTTCACACCCCAAAAACCTCAAGAGATTTCCACAACAAGATGACAGATTCAGATCCGTTGAAAATCAGGGTAGTACCTCAATACCAAGGAGCTCTGATAATCTGGGAACAAGAGGAGCCAAGCTGAACTTTGGAGTGACACCCTTTGGCCTTCCCTGAAAATTAGAGATGAAAATGTAAAGACTTTTGTGTGGATTTGAGTTGATTAGAGAGATGGGTAAACTGTGAACCATACCAAATGAGTGGAGAGGATGACCTTAGCACCATTCTCAATCAAAAACTTGATGGTGGGAATGGCGGCTCTGATTCTAGTGTCGTCAGTGATATTCTGGTTGTCATCGAGAGGTACATTGAGATCAGCTCTAACAAACACCTTCTTCCCCTTCAAATCTACAGAATTCAGATCTCCAACACTCTTCTTCGCCATCGTAATCACTCCCCTGGCGCCCTTTCCGCGCACGGAGTGGACCTTGGACGCCACGTGGACCGAGAAACGAGAGTCAACGACGGCGGAGAAGCCAAGGCGACGTGCGGAGACAGATGTGGAGGGAATGTGTCCAAAGGAGGCGCGGGAGGAGCGTGTAACGGCGGCGCCACCGGTGGATTTGATGATCGAAAGAGCTGCAGTTGCGGCGGTGGAAGCCATGTGAAGTCAACAGATAGTGAGAGTGAAAGTGAGGGAATAAGGAAGAAGTGAGAGGATTGGATGATATTACTAGTTTATGGATTTTGTCTTATCGTTGATGAGAGGTTATCATAATTCTTCGCCTTCCCTCTGCTTACAATCGTTGCCCACATTCACAAAGATCATGTCTTTTGATCGAAAAGTTTACTTCCATATATGGAAAAGACAACTCTAAAAATAAATATAATGAAGTTAAATAACTCATTTGCAATATTTAAATAGCTAAATGGGCTTTACTCGGCCCAATGAATTTCTGTCCTTTCGAATATAAACGTCGTTTATTTTATTTTGGAAATCCCGGCGAGAAGCACCTCTAATGGCTTTATCTCCGTCGTCTCCTCCATGTCTCAGATCTCTTTCGCCTTCTTTTTCTCGCCAAATTGGCTTCCTTGTTCCACGCGTACAGTCTCTAGTCTTTGGTAGCGTCCGGAAGCATGAGTTGCGGAGGCCGAGCGCACTCAGGGAATGGCGGGAGTACGAAGATGCTGTGAAGAGAAAAGATCTCGCCGGGGCTCTTAGATTCCTCAAATCTATTGAAAATGATGAACAGCGTGATTCGGTTGAATCTATTGTCACGGCTAAGTTAAGCGGCTTGGGAGCTCTTGAATTGGAGAGGGATTGGCAAGTTTTAGATGCGTGTTTGAATGCAGATGATATGAGACTTGTTGGAAGTGCGTTTAGGTTTCTTAAGGAGAGAGGTCTTTTGGCCAACTTCGGCAAATTCACCAGTATTGGTACTCTGTTTTCTCTTCTTTGCGCCTTCAAAATCAACTTCTGTTTAGATAGATGTACAAAAGTAATGTTTAGCTATGTGTGCGAGCATTTGAACTGATTAATTTGTATCGTTTCATAAGTTTCTTGCTTCTGTATCACTGTGATGCAGTTTTGGAAGGAACAAGAGAGGTAACACCTACTGTCCTGAAGTCTGCAACTGGCTTGGAAGGTGTGTAGCTCAAATTTCTCTCTTCAGTCATCTTTGATTACTCAGTGTGTGGCGATGGAAACTTATTTTACTGTTTATATTGGTTAGTGACTAAACTTTCACCGAAGAAGTGGGGACTTTCTGGTGGTTCTAGCATTGCTCTGGCTGCTTTGCTGGGTGGAGTCTCCTATCTTCTTTCACAGGAGATTGATGTGCGGCCAAACCTTGCTGTCATTTTGGGTCTAGCTTATTTGGATTCCGTTTTTCTTGGTGGTACCTGCTTAGCCCAAGTATCATGCTACTGGCCTCCACATAAGCGTAGAATCGTAGTTCACGAAGCTGGTCATCTTCTTGTTGGTAAGACATTCGTGATCATTAGTATTTTTATGAAATTTCTTTCTCGTTTTGTGGCTAACGATTGCAGCTTATTTGTCGTGCAGCATACCTCATGGGCTGCCCAATCCGTGGTGTGATATTGGATCCGGTTGTTGCCATGCAAATGGGGGTTCAAGGCCAGGTATTATTTAGATTCACTCTAGTGTTATACTATTCTATTTTGTAGTGCTGTGATTCTATGTTCTTTTAGCTACATATGGAACCGAGTACATAAATGGATTATCATGTGTTTCTCTAGGCTGGAACCCAATTCTGGGATCAAAAGATGGAGAGTGAGATTGCTGAGGGACGACTTAGCGGTAGCTCATTTGATAGGTGATTATTAGTCAAGGTGTTGTTCTCTCCCTCTGAGTTTTCTCTCATTCACAAACCTAATGCTGGTTCAGTTTCTCTTAGGTATAGCATGGTACTATTTGCTGGTATTGCAGCTGAAGCGCTAGTTTATGGTGAGGCTGAGGGTGGAGAGAATGATGAAAATCTGTTCAGGAGCATCTCAGTCCTTCTGGAACCACCGTTATCCGTAGCTCAGGTCAGGACTAATGAAATTCATATATATCTGATTTGACTAGTATAATATGTGCTTCCACTTTTCTTGCACAAGTGTACAGATTGTTAAGCATTGCGAATCTGTGCGTTTGATCATACAGATGTCGAATCAAGCCAGGTGGTCTGTTCTACAATCTTACAATCTACTCAAGTGGCACAAGGCAGCACATAGGGCCGCTGTTGAAGCTCTCCAAGTGGGAAGTCCTCTTAGCATTGTGATTAGAAGGATTGAGGAAGCCATGTCTTCAAGCAAATGATTGAAGCACCAGCATTTTCTGTAATTTATTACTAATACGGACAGCCCATAAAAAAAAAACTCATTTGGAATGCATGGAGACCGAAGCAGATAAGCTCTCGGTATCTCGGTATATAAACCACCTGACTGCAACTGGAATGGCGAGAAGGGACTTGTATCTTTGGATCCATGTTCAAGTAAGTTAAGGTTTTATCCACTAAGGGAGATGTGGAGGATGACAAGGTTTAAACTTTAAAGGAATAGGAGCCAAGCTTTTAATAGCATAAAGAAAATGGTTGTAAAGTAGCAATCACATGAAAGCTGTATAGTTGAATTCCTGTGAAGTAAAGTTTTGGGCATTACTAGTAGTGATTTTCTTTCTATCATTCTTGTTATTATTTAATGCACATGAGAACAGAAACTGCATTGCCATAGATATAGACTGGGGATATACTAACATGTCATTACAGAACACAATAGAAATGGTTCCCAGCAGAGCAGAGCTACCTTACTACGATACAACCAAACAAACGAAAGGGGAAAAGTTTTAAGACTCATCAGGGTGTTGCTCCTGGGGCCAGTGTTGCATCATCCCCTGTTGTTGCAAGTAATAGTATGGCGGGGAACCCACCACCGATGGTATGGTCCCTTTGGTCACGCCTAAACCTTCTTCTTTCAGCTCGTCCCTCGGGATTATGTCCACAAGGAAATCAAACACGTCGGTCCTGGAAATGGCAGCGGCGATGTCGTTCTTCTGCAAGGTCCTCCTCTTGTTCTCCTCGGTGTGGATCCAAGCACGTAGAGTGAGCTCCAAAATGAACATCTCACAGGCCTTGGCAAAAATCACAGGAGCCTCCGCAGAGATCATCCTCACATCTTCATCAGCTTTCATGATCTTCTTGATGCGGGCTAGGGGAAGGGTGTGGTTCTTGAAATCAGTGGTATGCTCGATCTCTTGCATTTGGTTAGCCCAGAACATCTGAAGCTGCTGCTGTTGTTGCTGCTGATGGTGGTGGTGGAAGTGGTGAGCTTGTTGGAATGCCATATGGGAAGCTGCATTTACTGGCCCACTCTGATAAGCATGAGGAGGTACATAATCCATCACTCCCTGTTGCTGTTGCTGTTGACCCTCTTCTGACTGCTCCATTGCTAAGCTATCTCTGTTAATATAAAATTGTAGATTGACAGTTAATCCAAAGTTAAGGGATTTAGAACCAAAGTCTAAAAAAAATCAGAAAAAAAGAAGCGCATGCATGCTCGAATTAAGCTCAGATATGCTGGTTTCAAATCCGGATTTGGGAGTCACGACCCAAGCAGAGCACGATTCACAACATGGACCAAAGATGATAACTTTTGATCCTTTACTACGGTTTTGTCAAAGCTAAAGGATCAAAGAAGTGAAGAAAACGAAATTGGAGAGAGAAGTTTCCAATAGAAACAGAAAATGGAAGAAGAAACACAGACATACCAGTGAGAGTGAGATCTCGCGAAACCCTAAGATAAATGGGTTTGGGGCGGGTTAGCTTTTTATCAAGCGTTTCTGGTGGTGCGTATCTTCCGCCTAGTTGACACGTGTCGAAAAAGCGGGAGTTTTTACGTTACTTCCACCTGTATGCTTTTCATTGGTTATGTTGTGTTATTCCAGAAATTTCTTTATCGGACGGTTTCGAAGAATAACGAAGAACACGTGAAGTGCGCGTGAACAAAAGTCACGTGACATTTGCAACGTCGCGCAAACTTATTTTCGAAGAAGCCCATTGGACCTTGTGGGCTGTAAATCACCCGGGCCGGATCAAAACTTGACCCTAATTGTCAACAGAGTAAAGGGAAACGGGAAGCAGAGGAAAGGAAACCATCGAAAGAAGTTGCAGAGGCAAAGGATCCATCTTTGCTATCGCCACTCTTCTTTGGGGTTCGAAAGAGCCAGACTTTGTTTAATTATGCCGATAATTATGTGCAGAGTCGTCGCTAGTTTTGTTCTGTAAGGAGCAGAACAGTCTCCTCCATCCCTCTATGTGAAGTCCACAATTGCTCCACTTTTCAGAAGCCAAGGTATCTTCTTACTGCTAATGTATTTACCATACGTGTTTAACTTACACAAGCTCTCTTCTTTGTGTTTTAATCTGTAAGAGATTGGTGTAGTTGTCGGATTTCTGTTAATCATTGCGTGCTCGGAGCTGTGAAATTTGTAGTTTTTGTGATTCTAGTGTGATATGTGATGATCCCAAACAGGTCATGTGCTTTAATAAACGGTTGGAGCAAGAATCAAAAGTTTGTGTATTCTTTGTAGTATTTGTTCTGTTTTTTTCTTTTCTTTTCTTCTTCTGTTTGGTCTCACTGAGACCGTCTCAGTCTCTCAAATATGTATGGACTTAGGATAATTCAGAAGCTTTTGACATTGAAGCCCTTACAGGAAGCAAATATCAAGTGATTGAAATGATGAGTACAGTTGGAGTCATATTTCTTGTTGTTTGTATCTAGGCTAAGAAACTTACACACACCTAATTCGATTTCAGGACTTGATGCTTGGTGTGGCGCCTGATCTCGACACACCGGAAGCAGTCGATGCTGCCATTGCCAGCCATCAACCTGCGACCTGTTTTGGCCTCTGAAAACGGAGACTCTGAGAGCAGCCATAAGAGTGATCGAGAAGGAAAAGAGAAGAGTTGTTTGTGTGAATCTAGCCGAAAAACGAACCAATATCATAGAGCTCTCATAAAACATAGCATCTTCTCAATGCATGGGCAATCCATGTAAAATAGTAATTTACTCAACATTCAAAAGTGGATACAACACTGGTCATGCATATATTATTGACATTCATAGACATACTTCTCCGACGAAATTAAAATCATCAAAGTAAGTTTGGTTGTCAATGAAGTTGAACCACTCGTCGTACTCATTGTTAGGTGTGGTTGATTCAACCAGCTGTCTCCTCAAGTCGGATTCTTCGTTTGTGTCTTCAAATCCGCATGGGATATCCGGTTGAGGATGATCAAATGATTGCGATTTGGTTACCTCTCGAGTCATTTCTTGGGTTGAAATGTGAGTTTGGTGGTTATGAAGAAGAGAGTCTAGCGGAAATAAGATATCGTTATCCTGAAGAAACTCAGAGGTTATATCATCAAAGTCATCATGGTCGAGCAGGAACTGGATCTCGTTGAGTCCATTAACCTCATGAAGCTCTGGTTTTGTGTGCATACACTCGCCTTGGTGATGTGACGAAGTAGCTGAGTTTTGGCTCTCATTTAACCCTGAATGTATTTCTTCTTGAGCCCCGTCACAGTTCTTGTCATGATCTGCTTTTGTGCTTTGGTCATGAGTGCTAGAGAGGGATGAAGAAGAAGAAGATGGAGTGAGTCGTTTCTTGAGATGCGTGTTCCACACGTTTTTGATCTCGTTGTCAGTTCTTCCCGGCAAGAAGGACGCGATCTTTGACCACCTGATGATCACATATATCAATTAGTCTCTACATACTATATATTGTCTTATTATAAAGAAATTAGATGAATAGGTAGAGTACAAACTTGTTTCCAAGGGTTTGATGGTAGTGAATGATAGCATCTTCCTCCTTTTTGCTAAAGTTGCCTCGCTTCACGTCCGGTCTCAGATAGTTTATCCATCTTAGTCGGCAACTTTTCCCACATCTCAACAATCCTATGTATATATATCAATCATTATTTCTCTTAGTTATTTAAAACTTTATAGTATTACCGAAACATGCATGTGAATAAATACTAACCAGCAAGCTTGGGAAGAGATCTCCAGTTTTGATGGCCATGTTTTTGAATAAAAGTGATGAGAGTGAGATCTTCTTGAGGGCTCCATGGCCCTCTCTTCACTTTGTTCTTGTCGCAGCATGGTGCTCTTCCTTTCCCCATTCTTATTACACTACTTTCTTCTCTATAGCTACCTTCACTATATCTTTCTCTATATATGCAATGTTATGTTTTTGATTATTATCAGGAGCTCCTATATATATATCATTGATATAACCCGGCTCTTTACGTCAGAAGATGTTTTATAATTATTAGTTAGAGATTAGATTTTCCACTCCATTCAATAAAACTCTTATTTATTTGAGGCACTTCACTCGTAGAGAGAGACCCAAAAGCATGGAACGTACGGAAGTTAACGGCAGATTTTAACTAGTAATCTCTTAAATTTCTTTTGTTACTCATATGCCCGTGTACAGATCATAGTGTCCATTAAGTATAATTGTGTAAACAAGTTATGCATGATTCATTGACGAGTTACGAAAAATATGTATATTAATTTGAGCATCACGGAAATATTTAAATAGTTTGATACATTTCTTGATTATTCAGTTTTAAATATTTTATACAAAAAGATTTTCGACTTTAGATTTTGATATGAGCGAGTAGAAATCTAGTATATTGTAAACTTTAGAGCGGTTGTTTGTGTGCGTGTGTGTTAAAGACCACAAGGGCCATGCCACAAACAAAAGTAACACCAATTGGAGAAATAAATAGAATAAATCTGTAGACTGTAATCCTAATTAATTCAGATCAGTTTATTTTTTATTAATCCTGACACTTATTATTTGACATTTAGTTCAGAAGGAGAATTCAATAATCCTTTTCTTTAGCCTATTAACTTATTTACTCGTCTTCGTATTTCTTATAAAACTCAACCCACATCATCATCATCATCATCTAAGTTTACTCTTATTTACTCCTTTTATTTACTTCTTAATCACTTTGTATCTAATGTTTAAGGTTTTTACGCATAAATTAAGAAAACACAAGACATTCATTTAATTTATCTCTTTTACATAAAAACATCATTAAGTTCAGTTTTCAGACAATAACAAAAACATGATGTAAAACATAATTAGCCAAAAAAATTAAGATATTAACAAATTGAAAACATCACTTATAATGAATCAAGAACAAAATACCCTTAAAACATCACTTAAATTGATGTGGAGGGAATATTATTTACTTTTTTTTGCTATGAAGTTTTAATACAAAGAATAATGAAAGTTCACATTTCTATTAGTAATTAGAGAATACTGGTATATATAGACATTGCGTTTTAAACTGAACATAAATGACTTATCTTTAAAACACCACTTCATAAAATTTCAAAATATTTATATCTAACGTATAAATGACTTCATAAATGACTTATCTTTAAAACACCACTTCAGAACGCAAAGTTCCTTATTTGAAAGAGAAAAATAAAATAAAAGTTTAAACACGAAGTTGTACATCCAAATCATGATGTATGATGATTAATTTTGTAGTTGTTTAGACTATAAGTTGTGATGATTAAATTATATATTGGTGTTTTCCATAAATTAAAATATGGCATGGCATGGTTAGACTTCAAATCCACGCCACAAGGCTCTGATGTAAGATTGCGCAAAAAAACTAATGATCATTCCATCCGTATAATACATATGCTATCTACTTTATATAAATACGTAAGTATGCAATTTTATATAGGTTTAATGCATGATGTACAAAAACATGAATACATAATACATGAATACCTTTTAGCATACGTTAGGCAAGCAAGAGTCTCGTAACTCTTACCTTTTAGTGAGGTTAAATGTAATATGAGGTAATCTAAAGTGCTAATAAAATGTGTGGAAGTACGAATAATATCCATGCTTCCATTCCCAACTTCCAATCAAAATCAGCATACGTACTTCTTTTGTACGTACGTATACGGATATATATTATAAACACATTAGGGTCCTATATATATATATATAATATCTTATACATACATATGAAATAAATATCGATAAAAGAGATTGGACATAAGGTAAAGTTTTAAAACGTGACGTAGCATGTGTGGGTCTAAGTAAAAACTTGTAATGATTGGCAATCACATTATATATGTATCACATACGTCTAGATATATACAATAGAAATAGTTTGTTTATTTGAAGTGGTCAACTTGTATGACTTAATTCACATTAAAAAGTAAACAAAACAAAAAGGAAATTAAGAGCTTGTGAGTCACTGTATGTTTAGCACTTCTTCCTCGCGACGTCGTGTTACTTGTGCAATTCTACGTGTGCCTGACTTCAACTCTACACGTGTTTTGACAATGGATAATTTTGTCCGTACGTAAAATATCGTCCACCAACTTTATTGTAATTATGAATTTATGAAAAGTAGAATAATGGAGAATGAAAGTCATTAGATTCTCGAGATTAAGATTAATCTAAATGCCGTTCTGGATATATGCACTGTGATTTTTAAGAAAATCTGTTATTTTTCAACCTTTAAAACAATCAGTTGGTAATTTAGCATGAGAATAAAAGGATAAAGAGTTATCATCCTCACATTCAACTCAAATCACAGAATAAGGAAGTGCTTTTCGAAAGAAAAGATTTGGATGACCCGAAAGCTGGACAACCAATATGGAAAACGATTTCGTATTATTAGCATGACTTCTATAATTATAGTTATGGCAGGTTCTGGCTTGGTTCTTAAGGAACCGAGCACTAGCTAGTTGCTTACACATGTTCAGAAATAGTCGTCTGTAATAGCATCTTTATGATAGTCTTGAGGTTGGATATGGTAGTGTGAAAGAATTGGTCCAAACGAGAATGTCGGAGAATATGGGGCTCTTCGTTTTGTTTTGTCGAAGGAAAAATAAAAAATAGTAGCACAATATAAGATTACTGGAAAAAAGATGGTCTTGATCTCCTCGACATAACTAGATAGAAAACAAGTTTATATTTCAAAAGCAATAAACTACATAGAAAACAACAACAATAGACATAGAAGGTACAATTTTACAAAGAATCTATGCTTGTGAAGTTTTCGTTGTAATTTTGTTCTGTTTCTGTTTGTATTGCGTTGTGTTTCTGTAACTTTTAGTCTTATATATTCTTTATTCTTTGTAATTTCTGTTAAAACTGCAAAAATAGTATAAACACTTACATTGATGTCAAAAATAATAAAATTGCAAAGGATCTCAGTACATGTGGCTACTCATGAAGTAAATGTGTCTTTTGGAATATGTTATGTAAAATATACCAAGATGAACCAAAAGACTACCAATGAATCGTAAGTACATGTGGCTACTGTGGATGTCAATTTCCGTATCCGGCCCATTGTGAGGTCTGGGTTCTGTAGAGAGCCCATCAGGAAGGTCAAGCCCATTAAGAAGCCCGTCAGTTCAAAATTCGATTCGCTATTAATTCAAGTAACGGAAGAATCACGAATTAAAGACACTAATTAAGTTGCTCGAGGTGGCGGATCATAACGTCCGAAGTAAATGGAGCGAGATTCCCGGCGAGAGATCAGCTCGACGTTTAATTCACGTGATTCGAAGTGCTTGTATAAATATGTTTCGTTTATGATTGTAGAAAAAAAAGGGGATTTGACACTGAAACTATACAGAAATAAACAAACACTTTTCCGATTGATTTTTGTTCGTTTAACAAGTCTTAAGATCCTCGAAACACAACCACAAAATTCTGATTGTGGATTCCGACATCCACAGTTACCATGAATTAGTATTTCATATTTTATGCTAATCTAGCAGTTAAAATTTTTATTGTGATTTTATTCAAACTTTGGAAGTTTAGAATAAATCAATTATTTTCATTCTGATTCTAACATAATTGTATATTGTAGATTTCAATCGCCGTGTGGACCATGGTGACTTTGACAATGCGAAACAGAGAAGCACTAATGTATGGTTTGGGAATGCAATAATCATAATGTTTTTATTACTTTCTTGTAGTTCGATTTTGGGAATTTAATAGCAGAACATAATTTATTTAATTAAAAACATAGAAAACGTAATAAATGAGGGGTTTGTAAGATTTTTCTTGTTATTCTTATGGTCATAAAATTCACCATCCGATTGATGAACCATGTTCGAATCTTTTTTTTTTTTGTAAGCAAAAGTTCGAATTTGTATAGTATGGTTTTAATCATGATTGATTGTTGTATATATCT
>Ga0041059_1002539_pt1 | contig 13471 bp, 15 predicted proteins | sample AraColnosormetaG_FD_56232 | JGI IMG/M metagenome (GOLD analysis project Ga0041059, IMG submission 56232) | Arabidopsis roots microbial communities from North Carolina, USA - Col MF nosort | ecosystem: Host-associated > Plants > Roots > Unclassified | place: USA: North Carolina | collected...
CAGTCACATTCATTGTACAAAAGCTTTTGATTGAATAAAATTTTGCATTCGATTCAAAAAAAAAAAAAAGACATTGCTATAACAACTTCTTAAAATGCGTGACTTTTGCACCCTTGACTTTACAGGGTCATAAAATATTACGTATAATTAACAAAAAGACCAACAATTGGAATAATCAATTTCTTCCTATTATTGAATGTTAACTTTTCTATAAACCTGAATCTTATGATAGAATGTACATGAATTGTGTCCCATTGCATAAGAACTTAAAGCATATGCAGTAGGAGATTTTCAAAGAGGTACAACAATATAAAAAAAAGTAGGATAGAGATAAAAATCGGCTATTATTGAAGAACTTTTTAGTTTTTAGCCATCTCCATTGACAGAAACGAGAAGATTTTTTCAAAAAGAATAAACCACAAGTGATATGACAACTGTCAATTCAGTTGAGAACCATTTTCTATTTGAGAACCATCTCATTCACGGTATATTAAAAGAATACGACTATGAAAAATCAAATGTTAGAGAAGTAGATCAGCGAAATATAAAAATGAGATAGTAAGCAGGTCGTGGGCATATAAATAAGCGTCCTTCTGTTTTCTTTGTCATCATTAATTCATTACCCTCAACAATGGAACCAACCACTCCCTATTCCCATGAGGATGACGTTGACTCCACCCACAGCTCGAATTCTACTGCGAGTGACGGTAATATAGAGCTAATATATAATTTACGTTGTGATCCTGTGTGATGAAAGAGTTTCATTTTATTCCTGATTTAGTAGCACTGTATATTTTAGAGTTACGTACGTTAACATTTGTTTACTGATTTGTGCATTTATATATGTTCATGAAAACAGAAATAAAAGCCAAAAGATGATTTACTGCGAGATCTAAGCTCGAATGTTGTGTAGATTAAATTTTGAATTAATATCAAAAAAATGTTGGATGCATTTTATAAAAAAAGTAAACAGTTTTTCGTGTCAGAGAGAATAGTTGGATGAATATCAGAAATCATCTCTTCTTGAATAATCAGGATCAAGAAAAGTGTTAAAAGACAACATTTGTATTTCGTTGAGTGCAATATTTGTTGTATTGTACGTAGGAACCGAGAGAGAAGAGAATAACAATAATGAATCTCAAGAAGAGACGAGAACGTCGAGAAGTCCCAATGAGGCTTTGGATGAGATAAGGAGGCAACAGACGCATAACCTCTACTGTCCTAAATGTAAAACTAACATCACCAAAAGCGCTGAACTCGTTGTAAAGAATCAAGAGACCGATTCGTACAAAACAAAGGCTTACGTACTTTGGGTTCCCCTCGTTATCTCGCCCTTCGAGTTCCCTACCCTTCATCTCTTATTGTCTTTTCTCACAGGTAAACCATTTACATATACATACTGCTTTTGTGTATATGCCAGACACTATTTATTTCTTCTTTTTAAATGCTTAAGTGGTTCAACACTCTTTCTTGATCTATATGTCGAAGACACTTTGATTTCTTTAATGTGTTGATTGATTCTTGATCAACATGACCAATCCCATCATTGCTTACAGGACTATGGAAGAAACTAAAGACACTTGTCCCAAACTGTTTGTCACGGCTCAGTCCCAACTTTCTGCCTCTGCGGTACCTACTGGTTGCGGTTCTACTATTGCTATCAGTCATTGTCCTGTGGTCCTCTGATCCTCCTCTGCCACCACCACCGCCACCTTATCCTTCACCATTGCCACCGCCTCCTTCGCCTTCACCAACACCAGGGCCGGATTCTCCTTTGCCATCGCCAGGGCCGGATTCTCCTTTGCCACTGCCAGGACCGCCTCCTTCACCTTCGCCAACGCCAGGGCCTGATTCTCCTTTACCATCGCCAGGGCCGGATTCTCCTTTGCCACTGCCAGGACCGCCTCCTTCATCTTCGCCGACGCCAGGGCCGGATTCTCCTTTGCCATCGCCAGGGCCGCCTCCTTCACCTTCGCCAACGCCAGGGCCGGATTCTCCTTTGCCATCGCCAGGGCCGGATTCTCCTTTGCCATCGCCAGGGCCGGATCCTCCTTTGCCATCGCCAGGGCCGCATCTATATGAAAAAAATCGCTGGCTCATACATTTCCCGAGTATCAAGTACCTTTCTGTATTCTCGCTATTGTTCCTTGCCATTCTGACTCTCCCTTGGGCTTCCATTTCCCCCATCTTCAATAACCTTATTGCAGCAATTAAAACATGTAGGGGAATTCTGAATCCTTTTCTTCCCTTTTCCATTTGCCATAACATTACCAAAGACTTATATTAACACTATATATATATTGTAGGGAGCAAAAGAGTTATTCCACAAACTTTTATAAAACCTCAACCCCGTCTTAGTAGTACAGATAAAGCTCTAGGTATTTTCACATGTAAAATTACTATAACAGGAGATCATCATCTTTGTCATCTTTCCCTGACCCTCTTTCTCATTTATTTGCTTAAGATGACAAAAACACATCTAGGAGCGAAGAAACCATCACGCCTAATACTCAGCTGGATAACAAAGGTATCGCACTTTTTCCCTCAACTCTCTGATTCTGTGTTGGAATGATGACTTCAACCTTTGTTTCCCATCTTGTTTCCGCCTCGTGCACCTGATGAACCAATCCGCATTCCTATTTCAGTGCCACTTCCAGATGTTTTGTGGAAATCCAATGTGGATCCGACCCGGGAACCTGATGTTAGTGATAAACCAATCGATGACCCTAGTCCAGTGTTACTTACAGAGGATCATGATAAACCAATCAGCATTCCTATTTCAGTGCCAAATCCAAAGGAAATGTGGAAATATATCGTGGTTCTAGTTCAAAACCACTTACCAATGTTGAAATATATCGTGGTTCTAGTTCAAAACCACTTACCAAGAGAGCTAGACATCTTGAAGAGTATTGTGTACGGAGGTCTTATCGAGTCCATCACAAGCCTCGGTGTCGTATCCTCCGCTGTCGCTTCCGGAGCTTCAACTCGTAAGTACACTTAAACACGGCATTGAGTTTCTTCATACATTTCAATTAAAACTAATATAATCTTACTTGCAGTCAACGTTATCTCTTTGGGGCTAGCGAGTCTATCCAGTGGCCTTATTATTATCTGTAACAACGTAAGTCGTTTTGTTTCCTTTCTTTTTTTTGCCTGCAAAAACTTTTAAGACGTTAGTAAGATAATTTACTAAACAGAGCACATACTCTGTTTTCCCTTGAGAAACCGAACATCTAACTTTGTTTTCTCATGCGTCTCTAAACACTTATGAGTAAAAACCTTTTCATTCGATTCACACTTACAAAATAGAATATATTTTGGCAGCTCTTTCGACTAAAAACGAATCAACCACGATCTCAAAGTACTAACACTGATCATATGACGAGTGAGGAAGTAGACGATCCGTACCAAACACTGCTGGGAAACAAAAGGAACTTCACGCTCCACTGCGTCGTCGTTGTGCTTTCCTTCTTCTTCTTCGGTGTGATACCTCCTCTCTGCTACGCCTTCTCTTACAGAATAACCGACAAGGGACACTACAAAGCTGCGGTTGTTCTTGCTGCATCTCTGGTCTGCGTCATCTCTCTCTCCTTTGCCAAAGCCTACGCTTTCCGCATGCAAAAACTCAGGACCATGGCTGAATACACCGGAATGGCGTTTGGGGCATCTGCCTTTTCATTCATTGCCAGCCGAATCGTCAGTGATATCTTTGAAAAGTTTGGCTTTCATGAGCTTGCAGCTGAGTACCGAAAAGACTGATTTCAAGATTCTGCAAGTATGTTTAAGATAAACAACAAAGCTACCAAAAGAGTTGTTCTTTAGCTGCATGGTCTTAATTTGTTTTGTCCTGTTTCCATGTAAGCAAAAAGATTCGATTTTTTAATCAAGATTTATCAGTTTGATCTTAACTTACTTCATTTATATAAATAAATAAAAAGTCAAGTTAGTTGGGATTATATTAAAGAACGTGGAACTCGTGAAATTAAAATATTCAGATCAAGAGAGTAACCATAAATTGTGATAGCATGGTTCTGCATCTCAACTTTGCTTGTCTCCGATGGATCCCACCATGAATCCAACTCCAACTCCAAGCTCCGCCGGCAACAGTGTCTGCACAGATGAATTGACCAACCTTCCCCCGGAGGACTCGCCACTCGACAGCGAGAAGGATGATAGCGTTGACTTCAGCCAGGAGCAAGGTCTGAGAATTATATGTACATCTGATTAGTTAGTTATACACACTTATAGTGCATTGATATATGATTAGAAAGTATATGAAGTATTACTACTGTTCCCATCTTTTTCAAAATCCAAATTTTGACCCATAGGATCGGAGTCAAATGAAGCTATTGACACTGAGAATGGTTCAAGATCCGTAGACAAGAACCAATACTCTGAAACTGAAGTTGTAGTTAGAGCAAAAGATTTACAGACAGAACCTGATTCACTGGATGATGATGTGGAGATTGTGATCAAAAACCAACATAAGTATTACATATACTGCCCTTGCTGTGGTGAAGATATCACCAAAACAGTCAAGCTCGTGAAGATATCAGATCCCAAACACACAAAAGACCATGACAAAGCTGTTGACAGTGACACTGAGAATGGTTCAAAATCCAAAGACAAGAACACAAAGGTTCCATCATGGTTCTCTGATTTTATTCAGCCGCTGTTTTCTTCTGAAGACAGAGGTACCCTTTCTTCCTCTTCTTTCGATATTGTTAGATGGACAGTTGTGATTGAGCTTGATTTCTTGGCAATTCCAGGAAAGAAAGGGGTTGTTGATTCAGAGTTACTAGGAACTTACGAAGATCTCGGTATCATTGGTGAGGAACCGAGCATAGATGTCAGTAACGAGAAAGACAGACCGAGTTTTCCAAAGTGGTACCTCGATGTTTTTGCTTGGTTATTCCTCTGTATTATTATTGCTCTTTCTGTCCTTTCGACTTCTCCACCGCCTTTCATTCAACCACATCTGCAATTACCATCTATGCCTACATTGAGGATGCCTTCTGCTTCTGTACTTTTGTTACTTCCCACATCTGCGGTGTTGCTTCTCTTCATTATTTCAATGAGGTCCCGTTTCACTCCGAGATATCACAAGGAGAAAGGTACATGCTTTTTCTTTCCCTTCTTTTGTCTTTGTCACTTCAATCTACTCGTTCGACACTTTGATTGACGATTTTCGAAACTATGCCAGGCGAGGTCGTTCCCAAGTCTACTGATTCCAAGTCTCACGATGACCAAGCTGCAAATACTGATCAAGATTTTGACAAGAAAACAGGTTTGTTCTGAATTCTGAATCTGAGATGAATCCTTATTCAGTTGCTACTTAACAAAGATTCTTGATTATGCTAGACAACAAAAGAAATCGCCTAACTCCTATATACCCTTCATCACTAGAGAAACCTTCCAAGCAAACTGTCAATAAGGAAACTCAAAATCACGATAAAGAAGCTGCAGATCCTGACCAAGATGTAGACAAGGAAACAGGTCTCTTTTGAATTCTGATTTTTGAGATGAATCCTAATTAAGTTTGGTTCTTAACAAAAATTCTTGAATATACTAGAGAACCAAAAAAGTCACCTAACTCCGATATATCCTTCACCACTGGAGCAACCTTCCAAGCAAATTATCAATAAGGAAACTCAAACAGAACCTATGTTGCCACCTAATGCTCAATCAGAGATCCCAAATAGTGTTGAACCACGCAAAGGCGGTAATAAAGTAGAAATTCTGAAAAGTATTGTGTATGGAGGTCTTACAGAATCCATCACAAGCCTATGCACGGTAACATCTGCGGCAGCTTCTGGTGCTTCAACTCGTAAGTGATCCCATTCTCTCTGAGGCATTTCGTCGAACACTTTGAACGCCTAAAACATTGCTAATGTCTTTTGCTTGTAATTCAGTGAACGTTTTAGCCTTGGGAGTTGCCAATTTGTCAAGCGGTCTTCTTCTGACTGTTCACAGCGTAAGTGCACTTTCTCATCTGTTGTATGTAACTCTCAAAGAATTCAATAAAGGATCCATTTTTCTGCAGCTCCAAGAACTAATAAACGAGAAACCCAGAAAACAAACCAACACTGATGATTCTCCAGAAGAAGGAGAAGGAGAAGAAGATCGATACGAGGAAGTACTCGGGAGAAGAGAGTATTCGAGGATTCACAGAGTGATCGCAATCTCTTCTTTCGTCATCTTCGGATTGATCCCACCTTTAGTATACGGTTTCTCGTTTCGAAAAAAGATGGAAAAGAGACAAGAGTACAAGGTTTTAGCTGTTTACGCAGTGTCTCTACTCTGCATCGTCTTGCTCTCAATAGCGAAAGCTTACGTGTCGAAGAAACGCGATTATGTCAAGACTCTGTTTCGGTACACGACGACGGCGACGACGGCGTCGGGATTCTCTCAATTTGTGGGATACTTGGTGAGTCAATGGCTTGAGAAAAGCGGGTTTTATGATGATTCTCCAGAAACTCAACGAGTTTGAAACGAGTTCTTGTTCGTCTTCTCTTCACTTCCCCTGTTCTTTTCGTACTCTTTACGTGGCCCAATTTATTTTCCTTAAAAGTGGTAGAATTGTTTGATTTTGACCCCAAGAAAAAAAACTTTTTTTGTGTGCTAGACTTGGCTCTCTTTCAAGTTAGTTTTGGATCAAACACTTGTTGTTGCTGAGAAGGTTCCGTGAACAAGAATTCTGTAACATGTTCTAGTGCCAAAAATAACCAGTTCATAAGGTTTTATAGTGCATGTTAATTAATAAATGTTGTTACCTTATGTGTCTTTTAAACAATGGCGATTACAAACAATTAGACATATGCATGGAAATGCAAATAGCACTGCGTGCGAGGAGAAAATTAGGGTTTATCAATTAGATTCAATTGGTCGGACGCCTACTAAAAATGTGGAACTTAAAGATTGGTGGTGGTGGCAAATACAGTTTCATAGATATGGAAAACAACTGATACACGTTCTGAGATAAGCAAATTTTGTGACTAAACAAGTTGTATAATATATGGAGATTGAACTTATGTTCACCTTGATACCAAAAAAAGAAAGAAAAACTTATGTTCACCAAAATACATAATGTATCATCAGCAAAAGGGGAAAAAATTACGGTGACTGAATGATGAAGAATCAAAGAAAATAAGAAAAAGTTGATGAAAAATGGCATCACATGAAAAACGCTTGGTTAATTATTTCATTTTAATCATGGATCAAATTCAGGGATGAGTGAAAACATAAACAAGCAAAAATTATTCAGCACAAAAAAATTCAACTACATTAAGCAAATGATGAGAGTTTTTGGCACTTTGTGCCATTCCAGAAGCTACAGTTTAATATCTAATTTGAACTAAAGTTTAACCAACGTGTACTATTTTCATCTTGTTGATTCTTTCTACTCGTATGGGACCATCTAATGCGAATACCTAACAATTATTATATATGATATAAAATTATAAATCCATGTGAACTCAAGGTTACGTTCACATTCATGACTCATCATATTGAGTGAGTCGATCATATAATTAAATTCAACCTACATTCTTACACGATTCTAATATAGAGTTAAGATTTTAATTAAAAATGATGACACAAATTAGTTTGAACACAACATAAGCATGTTAGTAACGTGCTTTTGGGGTTATATATCATTATTTTAGGTGGTATTATTGATAGAATGGTTAAGATTTTAGGAATCATGGGGATTTGGGCAAATATTGTGTAACTAAGTATCTATGTGTCACATTTCTTATTTCCTTTCAATTTCTCCTGATAAACGTAGGAAAACGAATATATACTAATGGTGATGGTGATTGATCACAACCATATCATCGAGAAACTTCACGTTCAAACGTAAAAGACGAGACCATTATCGAAACAAACTAGTATGAAGAAGTTTTTTTTGTTAATGAAGAAGGTTTTTTTTGTGTGTGAAGAAGTTATATATCTGAATGCAAATTATAATGCAAGGAATGTGTATCTAGCCAATTTTGTTGATAAAAGATTAGCCATAACTGAATTAAATATGGATTTTTTTTTTTTCGAAAAATGAAATATGGATGTTATTATGTTAGCATGATTAAGTTAATAATGTTGACATGTTGTAATGGTACTATGTCAGCAAACGTGTTGCATGAAAAATTTATACGGAATATTTCTATCGAGTATTAATTTCAAGATGCGACTTTCTTATTAGAATATTAGTATATTAAAAACAACTAGTGGTGGATAAACAAACATTATTGTAAGATGTGTTGTTAATTCTTAATTTGAGTACTATTATTGTCTTTTATTAATATTTTTGTCAACTCTATGTGTTTGATGTAGATAAGAATTCTTTGGCCGTATTGATTATTTTCCACGTTTGAGGCATCGATGTAGTTGGGACGTGATCGTGAAATGAATGCAGTCAGTGTCTCCAATCTGTCATCCATGTGCCAATAAATCCCTGAAAAGAAGGTGACAAAATCTTCAACTAATTTGTTTGTTAATTTTTACTACTAAGTATACAATTTTACTAGTTACAATATACTATTTCCCATAATGAATAATCAGTTGTAAATTTGTAATAGGAAAATATAGTAGGTAAGCATTTAGATGGTAAATTTAAATAAATAATTTGGTTAAGAACAATACTGATAAAATAAACTATCAAATACTAAACAAGTTATTTAAAATAAGCTAAGTTATTTTGTTGTGTATTTTCGAAAAGTCTATATATCTAAAGGTGTCAAATAAAAGTCACATAATGTTTCGAAAATCCCATAATAGTAGGTGGTATTTTTAGAAATAATGAAATTTGGGAGGAAAAAATCACTAATACTACTTACTTTGTCAACTATATGTAGTAAAGGTAAATATTAACAAAATTACAAAAGAAAACAAAAAGTCCTACAGTTTTAGTAACTAACTAACAAAGAGCTTTAAACACGTGAAAAGTTTTTGCATAAAACTAGTACTAGTATATTAGAACTAGGAGTAGTGCTCAATCAACGGCCAAGTCAAAACAAACAAATCACCATCAATAATCATATAATTAATAAGCAGAATCATCATTTATGTATTTGATAATGTTCAAGTGAGGAAGAAGAAGGAGACAAAGACGACCCCAACATAATATCTATCACCTTCTCTATAGATAGTTAGATCTCAGAATCTCTCCTTTTTTGTTTGCTTTACCCTTATTTGGCCATTCCTGTCTTCCACTTTGTCATCTTTTCCCTTTCTGATGGGATCCGCCGCCGAACTCACGGAGCCCACCACCGGGACCGAGAAGCTTCACCAGCCAATAGAAGTTGAAGAAGATGACGAACAAATTGTTGATTTGGAGAGGAAAACATTCCGTCATGGAAAGGGACACGATACTAGTGTGGACAGTAGTACAATCACCAACACCAGCTCGTCGTCGTCTTCTAGCTTTTCCGGTGATGGTGGAACGGAAGAGACCCCCGATTTCCACAGCAACGGCGATGGAGAACATACCGATTTAGTAAATTTGGAGGTCCCGGAGCTAGAAACTGAAATCGTATTTCACCAAGAGCATGACGACGGGAAGAATTGCATCGTCTTCTTCGACGGAGAACAAGGTTAGTTTACTAAATCTCCGATTATGGATCACTTGAAGAAATTCCAAGCTTGTTGGAGCTGAGTCTATCGTCTTTTTGTTTCCTTATCAAGTAGAGTAATTAGCCTAATTGCCTAAAGAAGGTTTTGGATTATTTGTGATTTTAGTCTTGTAATCCTGAAATTGGAAGCCTGAGTCTGAATTTTTAGTGTAGGATGGTAGATTTTCTGATAAAAACGTTTCTTTTGGTGAAGTCGTAGTCATGTTTTGTTGTTTGTATATGAAGGAATTTGGAAATGTCGCCACTGCGATTGGACCTACAAAGAGGGATCTTTGTTATGCAAAGGTCAGTCCAGTGTTAGGCTTACTTGGACCAACGAACTTTTTAGCTGCAAAATTCATTAGATTAGTTGTCTTTTTTTACTGGAAATTTGTTGTCTATTTAACCATTGGGTGTTTTTTGGTTGGAGCTGTCATCATATGTAGTTGAGTTTCTGGTTAATTCTTGTTTGATGTTCTTCTGTTAGGTTCTGAGTCAGCTGGTGCCATACCTGATGCTCATGAGGAGTCTCAAACTGCTGACTTGAATGGGGAGCAAACGCAGTTAGAACCTGAAAACGGTTCAACTTCTGAGGATAACGAAAGATCTCGTGAAATTGAAGAAGTACTAGATGGTGATGTCTCTAAAGACTTGGATGCTGTTGATCCACTCGCTGGTGAGGTGATAGAGGAGGAGGTGGACTTCGAAGATGTTGAATATCATGATGTGGAGAATATGATGGATAAGCAAGAGACACATGATTTGTACTGTCCAAACTGCGATTCTTGCATCACCAAAAAGGTTATCCTCAAAAGAAGGAAACGGAAGATCCGTCGTCATGAGCTGGGAGATTCAAAGCGGCCTCATTTGACTGAGCCTCTTTTTCATTCGGAAGACAATTTGCCATCTCTAGATGGCGGTGAAAACTCTGCAAATGAGTCATTTGTCTTCAAGTGCTTGTCATGCTTTACCATATTTATTCCCAAAGGTACACTAGACCGTAAAAGTTACCTTGATATATCAAAACTTATTTCAGATGCCATCCCTTTTTGTATCCAAAGCATGCTTTCTTTTTCTGGAAAACAAAATCAGGGGTGAGTTCAAAGCCGATTCCTCCCCGTCAAGGAGTTGAGGGGTTAAAGATTCAGCCAAACCCTCAAGTGGAAGCTACAGGCGATTCCAATTGGTTCAGTTCAATATTTGGCCTCAACAAAAAGGAATCAGCTATTCAGCAAGGTATTGTTTCGTTCCTTTTCCAGTATCATCAATCCATTTATGATTTAGGCATTCCCTGCCTTTAGTACTGCAAAACGGTGATTCCCGTCTGCTAAACTTCAGTGGCTACTTCGGTGTCTAGGAGAATTAAATTTGCAATGAATCTCCTTTTGTACTCACTATGATGCTGAAGGAGGTTTGTAACATTTCAGCATTAGCATTGAATGTATTTATTTTGTGTTGTCAAGGTGGGGCATCATCTAGTGTCTTGGAAGCTAATCCGCCACCACGTGAGTCCATTGTCCCAGTAGTTAATCCATCGCGTGGTAACCTAAGTCCTATGCGAAAGGATACGACAGGCTCAGCCGTTGTTCAGCCTGATGCAGCCACTTCGATTCAAGGTACATATAAGCAATGTCACTCTTAGAAAGTGGAACCCATGTTCGTGTGTTGTAGTTTGAGCTTTTGACGTTGACAAGCAACTTTAATAAAAATAAAAAACGTGATAGCCAATACTTCTTCTCTTATTTAGCTTTTGCGTCTCTCGTTTGACTTTTAAAGACTCCAGCACTATTTTCTTAATATGATGGCAGTTGCAAAATCAAACGATACAAGCGAAATTGTAAACAATGGAGCTATTGTTGGAGACGGGCAAAAGTTTCTGGCTCCTATGGTGGAGGAGCAAACACAGCAAAAGATTGACAATGATGATTCTAGTACAGCAGACGGGAATCACACGTCAGACAAAGGACGTCTCTCCCCAATTCAACCATCTCATGGCATGAGTATACTAAACACAGTGACTAACGGACCCGACGGATTGAAAGTAGAAACTACAATTCATGAAGAAGGTGCCCCTCTTCTGTTTGAAGGAAAAGACACTCCTGACACAAGCACGGCAGATTTTGGTCTGACCAAAGTAACAGGTAATCTTAATTCTGGTTATAATGATGCGAGGAAATCATATTCATAGCTTCAGTGCCAAATACGTAGAATAAAACCGGTTTCTGTCTCTCCTTTGTTTGAAGATTAACTTCTTACCGTTCTGTCTAGTAATTCCTATTCATACCTTGCAAACTTTCCGCTTCTGTTTAGGTGTGATGGACACAGGTGACAGAGGAGTTATTACCGGTCCAGCAAATCCTGAAATTGATATTTCAGCAGGGAATTTGCTGGAAGAAGGGTCTCTAAGGGAACCGTTAATGAGACGAGTTGTTGTTCAAGGACGTAAACTGGAAATCTTGAAAAGCATTGTCTACGGAGGTCTACTAGAAGCCATCACAAGCCTTGGTGTTATTTCATCTGCCGCTGGTTCTGGTGCTTCAATGTGTAAGTACCGCTTACCCCTAGCTATCCATTTTCATTTGTAAAACACAAAACACTTTTTTCTTGCTTGAAAATCTAAATCTTGCTTGAAAATCTCAACACATGTTTGTATTGTTGTGGTTGCAGTGAATATTCTGGTCTTGGGGCTTGCAAACTTGCTTGGCGGGCTTATTCTTATTATTCATAATGTGAGTGATCAATAAAACCTTTGTAATGAACTTGGTAATGAACCATGTAACTGGCAAATTCAAGAAACTTACAGAGATACTTCTTCTGCAGCTCCAAGAACTTAGAGAGGAGGAACCCATAAGAACAACAACAGAAGATAACCAGACTAACGGTAGAGAAGAAGAAGAAGGTCGGTATAAGCGACTCCTTGGACGAAGAGAAAATTTCACACTTCACGCAACAGTCGCAATCTTATCCTTCATAATCACCGGAATACTCCCTCCTGTAGTCTACTATTTCTCATTCAGTGAAAAACACAACAAAGACTACAAAGTTGCTTCAGTTTTCGGGGCATCTCTATTCTGCATCGTCTTGCTCGCCATAGCCAAAGCTCATGTGAGGTACCCGAGAGGCAGCTACCTGAAGAGCATTCTGTACTACGGGTCAATTGCTGTATCGGTGTCGGGGATTTCTTATGTGGTTGGTAACTTTCTGGAACAGTTGCTTGAGAAGCATGGATGGTCTGATGGATCGGAAACACCTGTGGGACAGATGATGCTTTCATCACTTATGGGAAGAAAAGCCGGCTTTGGATACTCATCATCGTACTGAAACTGAATCTTGCCTGGAGAATGATCCAAACTGAAACTTGCTGCTTTTCTCTTTTACTCTGCTTTTGTGAGCTCTCGTTCCAAATCTTTGTTGTCGGCAAATCTTTGTTGTGACTTGTGAGTGTAGAAGAAAGTCGTTTCCACTTGTAGAATAAACTAAAATAAGCATAACATAATAATGATGGAAGATCTGTGCCTTTTAATAAGTTTAAATCATTTTTAAAAAATGACAAAAAGAAGGTTCTACCGAGAATTGAACTCGGGTTACTGGATTCAGAGTCCAATGTCCTAACCGCTAGACCATAGAACCATTTGATGACAGTCCTGATATAAACTAGTATATACTAAATATTATATGCTTGCCGTAAAAGTACGGTTACGTACGTAGCGGGTTTGAACCAATCACTAATGGTAATAGCCAATCCCAATTGGCAGATAATGTTATAACCGTCAGATTCAAATTCGAATTAAAGGGAGCCTTGGCATCTGAACGGTTCAGATTTGATCTTTCTTCTTTTCTCTCTCTCTCTCTCTCTCTCTCTC
>Ga0041059_1002540_pt1 | contig 13463 bp, 7 predicted proteins | sample AraColnosormetaG_FD_56232 | JGI IMG/M metagenome (GOLD analysis project Ga0041059, IMG submission 56232) | Arabidopsis roots microbial communities from North Carolina, USA - Col MF nosort | ecosystem: Host-associated > Plants > Roots > Unclassified | place: USA: North Carolina | collected 2013-09-02
ATATATATATATATATATATATATATATATATATATGATTTTAATTATTTGCTTAATTACTCTTTTCCTTTTTCTACAATAATTGTTGAAATTTATCAACGTGTACAATAAGTTTATAAACTTCATGTGAATACATAAACATATATAGAAACTTACGTGAATAGCTATCACTAGCTATGTCTAACTTCAAGAGAAAACACTAATTTAGGTATATAACCATATTACAATAGAGAAAGTAAGATTAAGAAGAAGTAAAACCCGTTTTACTTATCCGCCACGTTCAACAATATCGACGTACGACCATTACTTAGTATTGATAATTTAATGTTTCTTTCATTATAGGTAAAAATAATTTATGGATTCAAGGTTTAATAGTTATATAGAATTTAAATAAGTAACACAAAACAAACAAGGAAGTAAGAAAAAAAGATAACATCTTGACAACATTGATAATTTATTTATTGTTAAAGAAAAACATTTCCTCACATTGAGCTTGCAAATTCAAGAGCATCTTCTACCACATCCATGATTTTAGATTTCGAATTCACCACTCTACAGTTCAATCTTATTTCTCCTTGTTTCCCTGTTAAAGGTGAAAGACTACTCATCCTTATCATTGCCTTCGCGAACGCATCGAAAAATTTCCCTTGACCATCAGCGTATTCTCGGACTAAAGGAAGAGTGTCTGAAGCATCAGGGCTAGAGAATAACTCTTGGTCGCTCTGGATAAGTCCTTTGTTCTCCTTGAGGTTCACATAATACTTGTTGTCAAAGAGTGTTGGCGTACGTAAATCAAAATCTACCAATACACTCTGGTTTCCATTACGTGGACATTGTTTTCTGAGTGTGGAGAGGTAAGATTTATCAAGGGTTGGGTCGGGTAAACCAGTGTTACTGAAGTTATAAAGCCGATCCATTATGAATTGACATTGGTTTTTGCCAAAGGTGTGACCACCTAACCAAATGAAAATATAGAACGAATAAATAAACTTGACCAATAATCATATTGAGTTATTAGTGACTACAACTATAGATGAAAATGTTGCCAACGAAATAACGTACCAGAAAGAGCAACGAGATCAGAAGCACGGTCGAGTCCGACGTTTTTGAATCTATCCTTAAGTTGGTTAAGGGTAAAGAATGGAGCTGGAAGGTTATCATTAGCAAGATCCATGAACCCTCTTAAGCTGTCTCTTCTTCCATTTGGAACCCTCCATGAAGGACCTCCCGCCTAAAGTAACAATTATATTTGGTCTAATTATCTCTCATCTTCCTTATAAATTAAACAAAATGGTCTAGAAACCATTTGGATAGCATAGTAAAAGATGCATACCAAAACGACAGATTCTTGAGCCGCGATGGCGAGCAAATCAGCACATGAAACAGTTTTAGGACATGCTTTCTCCACGGCAGCCTTCATTTTGTCGATCACATCGAAACCTCGAGCGGAATTAGCGTTCCCAAACGCATCTTTCTCCGTCCTAAACGATGTGGTGTTGTCTAACAATATCGATGCATCACATCCCTTTTTCAAAACAAAATATTTTTCTTCACATTTAGTAACTAACAACATTGTTTACATAAAGAAAATCTTAACATCCGTAAACAGTTGATCTTAGATTCTTTGAATTTAAATATAAACAAGTTATACTACTACATGTATCACACTATCGATAGCATAATCTTTTCACGTGAATCCGAAGACAGAATATTTGAAATCCAAAAAATATGAGTTCACTATAAACATCTTCGAGCATACTTTGACACAGAATCTGAAACTCGAGATAAGAAAGCACTACAATCTATGTAGACTTGTACTAATAATATCAAATTAATGTCTTTGAGAAGTTGTTGGTCCATTTTATATATAGCCTCTCCAGTCTCCATAATTCAACCAAAACTAGTCAAAATAAGTATAATCAAACTTCCAAAAAAATAATTTAACTAAAAAGACATAAATTTTGTATGTAAAAGTAAATTTCTATTGTTTTTGTAAATTTCTTTCATTCCTGTTTTTTTCAATTTTTTAACTAACTAAAAGAAAGCCAAAATTTCAATAACAAAACTACCAAAATAATTTCACAGTTTGAAATGAATAAACCATGAAACAAACTATTTGAGTCGAACAACAAAACAAAAAGTCTATCACATTTTTATATCCTAATTTCAAGTTTATAATATCCATAAAGCATTCCCTCGCGCTCTTTATTAGGGCTACACTATAGGGAACCAAAAGAGTTAAAATATACATGAATATATTGATTCTAATGGTATCTTACATTAACAAAGCAGTCGTGGAAATGAAGACGAAGGATGCTTGCAGCGATGCGAGGGTCCGATCTTAGAGCATTGACAATGGTAGTGGTTGCAATGTCAAAGACTTGCGGACATGTTTTATCGTAAAAGGAAGGGCTTAGTTGAGCATGAGACAATGATACCTGAATAAGAAGAAGAAGAAATCCCAATTTTATCAAAGAGGAATGCATTTTCTTAGCTCTTTTAAGAGAATTATTTGGTTATGGTTTAATTTGAGTGAATGTAGGTTTGTCTTAACGATTCTTTTTATAGGCCAAGGTTCTAGCTTGGCGGCTTTTACTTTTGTGGATTATTTGACATACTTTTATTCAAGTTGTGTATCCGTGAATAGTATATTACATATGGAATGTTATACTTTGAATAAGACATTGTTATTTGTTGAATGACTCTGTACAAAGTGGTTTAAAAGCATCTGTTTTCTTTCGGCTACTAGGTTTTAAAGTCTAAAAATACTTTAATTATAGCGTATTCTTATTCAGAATCTCTTTATTTCACACTTTAAATACATTTAAACTTTCTCTTCTGTAAATAGGGTTATTTATCAGTGTTTTCTATTGAAATTAGACGTTTTTATCTAGCCATTCACGTAAGATTATGTATCCATTTTTTTTTTTGGCTATACCAATACTGTATGTTTATTATTTTTTGTGCATATACAGTAAAACTTCTATAAATTAATAGTATTAGGACTGCAAAATTCTATTAATTTAAAAAGCTATTAATTTATCGATAAATTAATAATGTTATAATTTATTAATTTATAGAGAGAGTTTCTTAATTTCATAACTTTTTTAATTTTCAATGAAAATATAAGATTTTTTTACTAAATAAAATATCTTTCTAGAACCATTTACATGTACAAAATAATTTTCATGTCTAGTAAACAACACCAAAATACTTGATACAGTAAACATATTAGAATTAAATTTAAACAAAAGCTAATATGAATTTAAGCAAAAGAAACATTACTAAAAATTATATTTCATTTGATTTTTTTATATTATTTTATAATATTATGGTACTATATGTATACATAGCATTTTTCAAAAAAAATATTATCATTAAATTTATCGATTGTATCTCTTTTTACATTGGTCCCAATTTGGAATCGGAAAAATATATTAATTTATAGAGTATTAATATATGGAGGTTTTACTGTATACTTGTCTTTTGTGATTTGTTTTAACAGTAATTGTTGGGAAAAAAGAAGGAAAATAATTGTCTTTTGTCCAAAAAAATAAGGAAAAGAATTGTAGAAAATAAGGAAAAGAGTGGATAAACTTGTAAAATTATGTATGGTATATTAAAAATTAGTCATGTAACACACGACGAATATTTGATATTTAGTAGTTAAACCATTTGGTTACTGAAAATATAGAGATTTTAGAGGATACTGATCTGCGTTAGAAAGGATCTGCTCTCCAAAAGAACGTTAATTTTATTTAGTCTTGGAGAGATATACGAGTAACGGTTTCTGAGCATCCTAACTATTAAAAAAATTGAATCATGTGTCTAAAAGTGAAGAAAACACATAGAAAGAAGCAAAGTGCATGTCTTTACTTATATTGGTTTTGTTAGGCAAGAATATAAATATGAATTGAAATTGTAAAGATGAAAATGCAAAAAGTTCTTAGAAAATGGGGAATTAAAAAAAACTTAGTGCTAGCACATATCAATACAAAAACAAAACATGTGCTAGCACTAAGTTTTTTTTAATTCCCCATTTTCTAAGAACTTTTTGCATTTTCCACATAAACTCATCTATATTGATTATTAAAAGACGACTGAAGTTGATGACCTAGTGGCAAGTCCTTCGTCGTATGACACAAAAAGTCCTAGATTCGAACCAAAAAAAGAGGACAATGGAGTGGTTGAGAGACCCACGAGACTAATAATGAAATGAAAGAAAGTTTCATGGTTTGACAAAAGCAAGCCGGGTGCTAGTCAAACCAAAGAGGCTGCTAGTGATATCATTCGTCAAACCAAGGGGGCTGCTGTAATATGTGAGATTTGGTACTTAGTAGTTGAATCATAGATATATTAATTAATTGAAAGTACTTACAAGAAACTTTCACTACAAAAACATTATTCGTAAACTAAAGAGAAGAAAAAATAACATTTTTTCTTTGTTTTGGTAAATGATTTATGTTAATAGAGTGTTTTCTGGTAATTCTAATTAAACTAATTAGAATAATCTAACTTTTACCCTATTACAGTGTGCATTTTTTTGTTCCGTTTTTTTTATCAACAATATTTAACATAGAATCCAACTACAACGTATATATAAACAATAAATTTGGAATTCCATGATATATATACCCTTGTATCGAAAAGAAAAATCCATGAAAACTATACTAACTATTATCTTTAAAATACACAATCTTTTTTCTTGCACTTTCAGAATAATACGCCAAACAGTTGAAAGACATTAACAAAACGTTAAATCTCATACATTTTTTCAATTTAAAAATTTATACTAACTATTAATCAAAAAATTGTGAGTGTCTACCAGCATTTCAGACCTTGGCATTATCACCAATACTAATAGTTCCGGAAGTTTTTCTATTTTCTTGGGTCTATGTAAAGATAAATTATTGACTTTGGAGAACACTTTTTTTGGGTTCTTTAGTTCTAATTTTTCTTGGATCGTACGGTATATTTAGAAATCACGGAATGAAAAACTTCACGAGAATATTAATCGAGATCCAAGGAACATTCTCCCATTAACGGAAAACGAAGCCAATGTTTAGACGTTAGCTCAATTGGAGCCAATGGCAGTTAAATCGGTTAATATAAATCCTTCAGGATATCATTGTTTCATTGATTACTCCTGTAAAGAAACTGATAAGTTTTTGCGCATGGGATGGTTTTATACATTATCAAATACGGACATCCAACCATGGGTGTTGCCAACCTACGTAGAAGTTTCACATGTCTACACACAAAAGTGGAAGCATTTGTCTAGGTAATAAGATGTATGATTGGCCAAAACAAACGAAAAATGACGTTCTATACAAATTACTCAGATCTAGTGAAAATGGTAACTAATAAAATTGTCGATAAAAAAAAAACAAAAAATAAAAACAAAGAAAAAAAAACAAAAACAAAAAATTATACTAAAATTAAATTTACCCACATATACCATTAATTAAAGCATTACCTCGAATAGTAATAACGCCAAAAACAAAGGAATGTCGTCTCCTCACACTCTTTCGCTCCTCATTCCTTCTCTAAACATCTCCTATTCTCTCTTGACACCGTTGATTCCAAATCGAGTAGCTAGAATATAGTCACCGCTTTTTATGTGTGTTTGTCACTTTCAAACATCAAGTTCGTCATCACGGTATAATTATACCAAAACTATAAGCTTTCGTTACGTTACTATACATACCCGAACTCAAGTTTTTTCATGTTCATACCCAAAATTGTAGATAATGTCGAAAATCTACATTGATCGATCGTCAAATCATTATCAAACCATAAACAATGCCAAGTCATCTCCTGAGTCACATATATATGATGCGTCTAGCTAGAGCATTGTTGTTACTATGTTGCATAAAAACGGTCGGTTCAATTCTTCATTCTTCTCTTCTACTAATGTTGTTTTGCTCAATTTCTTACTCTAAACACCTAGTTTTACAAAAGAGGTCTAGTAACCTGTTAACACTAAAAAAAAACATCCACAACTCTATGTTTTTCTTCTCAAGTCAAACACTCTTGAACATTGTTACTACTATGCTTCTTATTAGACATTCCAAGAAAAATTTAATTATCACTTGTATAGCATAGGAATCAAATTGAGCATTGACAATTAAAGTGTTGTAGACTTTAAAACCTAGTAGCCGAAAGAAAAAAAACAGATGCTTTAAACCACTTTGTACAATTCCATATGTAATAGACTATTAACGTATACACTACTTGAATAAAAATATCTCATAATCCACAAAAGTAAAAGCCGCCAAGCTAGATTATTCTGCCTATATAAGGAATCGTTACGAAGAAACCTAAATTCACTCATATCTAACCATAACCAAAAACATTCTCTTAGAGAGCAAAGAAAATGCATTCCTCTTTGATAAAATTGGGATTTCTTCTTCTCCTTCTTCAGGTCTCATTGTCTCATGCTCAACTAAGCCCTTCCTTTTACGATAAAACATGTCCGCAAGTCTTTGATATTGTAACCAATACCATTGTCAATGCGCTGAGATCAGACCCTCGCATCGCTGCAAGCATCCTTCGTCTTCATTTCCACGACTGCTTTGTTAATGTAAGATACCACCAGATTCGATATATTCATGTATATATTAAGTACTCTTTTGGTTCTTTGATGGTTTTATCCTAAAAAGTGAGAATGCTTTACGGATATAATCATATATATGAAAGTTGGCCAACTCTCTCCATTTGGGTGACACATCATCACACAAGAAAATGACATGTGTCATTTTACATTAATTATAAAAAAAAAATTAGTACAACTAATTGAGGAAAAATCAAAAGTCTTTTGTTGTGTAAATTCTCTATTAATCTCACTCTTAAATGAATTTTCTAAAAACACTCAATAAATAAAAAATCATAACAATGTATAAAGTACTACTTTCATTCTATTCTAATTATTTTTTTAATTTTTTTTATCAATAGTTATTAATCCATAATGGCTAAAATTTACTTATGTTGTAGTTTAGATGTTTGCTACCTAACCTCATATTAATTTAGTAATTTTAGTTGGATATTTTCTTATTATTACGTTATGTGATTATGATTTATCATATGACCTTCTTTCTGTTTATTTTTGTGCGTTCTAATAACTTCGTAACATTGATATACAATTTTTTCACGTAGTGGTCATCTGAGACATTAGACATACCCACACAAAAACACGAGACTCTATATGGCTATATGAAAGGGAAGAGAATTAAAGTGTTGACTTAATTTACTAGCATATCATGATGTGGTTGGTGTAGTAGATGACAAAAGAATATATGGAATAAAAAATTGTTTGTTACAATTAAGTTAGGCAAGTTTCAAAATACATAAGTAATATAACTACATATTAATATATCATATAATGTTGTTGTGTGTGTTCATGATAGTGAAATATTTGAATAATAGGTATATAAATATTTATATTATAATAAAATTGATATTTCGAATTATAGATAAATTTAATCATAGAAAATTATAACTATATAAAATATATATGAATTTATTAATTACACATTAACATACACACACAAATGAACATCAAAATCAACAAAAGACTATAATCATATATTCCGACAATTTTAAAAACAAAAACCCATGCGTAGCATGAGTGTTCATTTAGAATAACGAATTAACTAATAATAACAAATACGCAGGTAATATTATAAACATTGTATATATAAAGATCATAAGTTTATATATTATCTATATGTGGTGTAATCATATGTATAAAAGTTGGTCAACTCTCTTCATATGAATGACACATCATCACTTAGTTTTTGCCTAATGTCCACTTAATAATTAATGTAAGTTAATGGTTTATGGTGATTTATTATTTAATTGTATATATTATAAAATTTTACATAATTAATTGTATCAAGAATAATTTTCTTTTATTTTGTATATCTTTTTCTTAAATTAAATTATTTAATTGATTTTCTCATACTCTTGGATATTTTTCCCTAATTTTTATAATTTTAAGTCAAAATATGATTAAATAATTGTATAGTGGATTAGCTCATAGTTTTTGTAGTTTGTTCTTTTTCTATATAATATATGAAAAATGGTGAGAAGTACTTGAGAATTCTATCATCAAATTCTTGGACTCAAATCCTCTACCATTTTGTCTTATTGTTTTGGTTTAAGGTTAACACAGATGAAAAAAAATTCTGAAAATAATGTTTACTGAGAAAAGATTTTGTAAGGAATCTAAATGCAAAATGCAAAAACAAATGTTGATTTATGGAGCTTAGTATCAAATAGGATTTTTGTCTTCTTGCCTATTAAAAAACTAACCTAAAATCTTACATTTAAATACTTTTAAATTACGAAATATAAAGTGAAAGCCCGCACGTATTGCGGGTACTCATCTAGTTAACTTGAAATAAGGATAGACATTTCGGTTAGTTCATTTAATGTCTAATTAATTAATTAACTTGAAATAAAGATAGATTAATTATATAATAAAAAAACTGAATATTGATACAGTTATTATCGTCACAATAAAACAATATTCAGTCACAATAATTTTTTTATGACGAAAGTGAAACGTATTTTAGAATGTCACAATAAAATCGTCACAAATCCATAAAGGTCTTAAAAAGATCACAAGACGATTAACAACAGTAACAATTCGTCATTGATTGTGACGACGTTAATATAGTCGAATAAACAGACACAGTTCGTGACGCACGATACTGTCATAATTTTTGTCACAATTTTTTCGTAAAAATATTTGATTTCTTTTTGTCTTAATAAGATACTTAAAACTATAGATTTCTTTTGATTGTTTGGTTTTGAAATTTTGGCTTTCTTTTGGTTGATTAAAACAATAGGAAAAAAAAAACAGAAGTTAAATAAAAATTCAAAGTAACAAAAAAAGTTATTTCTACATCTGAAAATTTATGCGTTTTTGGATAAATTATCTTTTTGGAAGTTTGATTTTGTTTGTTTTGACTATTTTTTGGTTCAATTTGGAGTGGCTATTATTTTCTATGGACCAACCAAACCACTTCTTACGGAAATTGAGATGACTATTTTATTATTACAACTCTATATAGATATTCCAGTGCTGTCTTATCTCAAGTGTCAGATTTTGTCGTCAAAGTAAAGTCAAAGATAAAATTCTCTTCGATTATTAGATAATAATTAGTGAACTCGTATCACAAAAAACAAATAGTGAACTCATATTTTTCTTTTTTGGATTATTAGATTACATAGATGTCTTTGATCAACAAAAAAAAAATTACGTAGATGTTGTGGCGTAGTATAGTAGCGCATTAATAACTAGATTTACTATTTTTCTTGCGGTAAAAAGAGAAAAACAAATCAGTAGATGCAGGTAAAATATATCTATGTGGAAGTATTAACTTGATCTAACACTAATTGACAATAAAAATATTTTGTTTGGATAAAGGGATGTGATGCATCGATATTGTTAGACAACACAACATCGTTTAGGACGGAGAAAGATGCGTTTGGGAACGCTAATTCAGCTCGAGGTTTCGATGTAATCGACAAAATGAAGGCTGCCATCGAGAAAGCATGTCCTAGAACCGTTTCATGTGCTGATATGCTCGCCATCGCAGCTAAAGAATCTATCGTTTTGGTATGCATCTTCTACTATGCTATCCAAATGGTTTTTGTAGACCATTTTGTTAATGTTTAACCAAATATGTTTACTTTAGGCGGGAGGTCCTTCATGGATGGTTCCAAATGGAAGAAGAGACAGCTTAAGAGGTTTTATGGATCTTGCTAATGATAACCTTCCAGGTCCATCTTCTACACTTAAACAACTTAAGGATAGATTCAAAAATGTCGGACTCGACCGTTCTTCTGATCTAGTTGCTCTTTCCGGTATGTTATTATCTCATTTGAAACATTTTCATCTTTATAGTTGTAATCACTAATAACTCTATATGACTATATTGGTTTAGGTGGTCACACTTTTGGCAAAAGCCAATGTCAGTTCATAATGGATCGTCTTTACAACTTCGGTGAAACCGGTTTACCCGACCCAACCCTTGATAAATCTTACCTAGCCACACTAAGAAAACAATGTCCACGTAATGGAAACCAGAGTGTCTTGGTAGATTTTGATTTACGTACACCAACACTCTTTGACAACAAATACTATGTGAATCTCAAGGAGAACAAAGGACTTATCCAAAGTGACCAAGAGTTGTTCTCTAGCCCTGATGCTGCAGACACTCTCCCTTTAGTTCGAGCATACGCTGATGGTCAAGGGACATTTTTCGATGCGTTCGTGAAAGCAATAATAAGGATGAGTAGTCTTTCACCTTTAACAGGGAAACAAGGAGAAATAAGATTGAACTGTAGAGTGGTGAATTCGAAATCTAAAATCATGGATGTGGTAGATGATGCTCTTGAATTTGCCAGCTTTATGTGAGGAAATGTTTTTCTCTAACAATAAATAAATCATCAATGTTGTCAAGATGTTTCTTTAACGTTACTTATTTATAATCTATTAAATGTTGTGTACAAATACTACCAAAGAACAACGTGCAACTAAAAGTATAGGTGACAAGCTACTGTCTAAAGCTCAATGATCATCTACACCTAACCAATGATGAAACAATACACCGAAGCAAACAGAGAATGTAGAATTCAAATAAGGTGATATGTTTCTACGCTTGTAACTATATTGGCAACATTTCACAACACCAATGGTTTCATCAGAGATCTATTGAGACTCGTTGCTGCAAAACAAAGAAGATGGATATATAAGACTTCTTTTGATTAACCGTTTGGTCCAACAGAAAAACAAGTTTGTGAAGTCTGTATTTTTACCTTATCTATTGGCATTTTTGTTCTCACTGAGTCAATCAATGAAAAATCAATATCTGCCACGACAATGCCGGTCGAAACACGATCTGCAACAGCAACAGAATCAATCATTTCATTTTGGTAAGAAGAGACTTTTGTGTTTCATAGATCAAGATATAGATGATGCCTTTGATCATTTCAGGATTCTCACCAGGTAACCTTCCAACTACAGTTCCCCACGGATCAATGATCAGTGTGTCACCATAACTTTCTCTTTTCTCATTATGCTTTCCTGCTTGAGCAGCAGCTATGACCTGACGATAAACCAAGCACGGAAATCGAACAGAGACTGTTAATCACAAATGCAATGAGAAGTTAAAGAGGGAGATAAGTGTATAATGACATACATAACATTGAGTTTCAATTGCTCGGGCTCGAAGAAGAATCTCCCAGTGTGCCTCCCCAGTGACCTTGGTGAAAGCTGATGGTACTAGTAAAACCTGCAGAGCATTAAGACAGACATTTTATACTCAAGTCTGTGCTTTTTTTCTGTAGGAACTCAGTTTTATCACATTTTTGTTTCGTCGTTTTTTCGCAGAGTTTCGAAGCGCACGTAATTTAGACCAAACAGGATTTAAGCTTGTGTGATTCTACCAGTTGTTTCCTTGACTGAGTTTCCTAAACAATACTGGTAGATATAAAGTAATAAGACAGGTTCACAATAATTGAATTACATTGGATTTACCTGAGCTTTCTGTTCAAATCTCAGTTGCTGATATATCTTAGGGAACCTCAAATCGTAGCATACAGTAAGGCCTAAGCGCCCGACAGGGCTGTCTACGGAAACAATCTTTGTCCCTGACAAAATACAGGATTTAAGCAGCACATCAGTTCATAGACTTCTTAACTGTGATGGCAGAGGTTGCACTAAAAAACAATCTGTAGAGATTATCAGCGTAATGATGTGACGGAAAAAGTGTTATCGATCATGGATCTCAGTGGTTTCGCGCTTATTATCAGGTTGTGATACAACTTAATGTACTCTAAACATCTTATTAAGACTCAATATTCCACAAACAAATCTTTCTTTACTCTCTTAAATTCATATAACTCAATGCATTTTTCCAAAAGCAAGACGCATAACAGATTTTTTGGAATGGACTACTTTGAATGTTCAGACATTCTATCAAGATTAGATTAGATAAGAACATTCTAGTCAGGAAGATTGTACGAAACAATGTTTACCTGGAACTGTAAAGCTGCTTTCTTTGTACGAGCTTCCACCAGGAACATCAACATCAAACCTTCAAAAACCAGAAGTTGTTCACTTAGTGATTTGGACCATATACAGAATCTAAAGAAACTCAACATTTAAAATCTGTGATAGATATGAACAAATAGTTTTCCAAAATCCAAGGAGAGTCTAATTGTTTACAAATGCATTTTCTGATAAGTGTCTCGGATCATTCCAGCATCATCGATCACAACATGTGTATTACACAAATGAGTATCATCAAATCTCTCTTGAAAACCTCCAAGAGACAACCATATATTTGAATCCCTGCAAACACACAACATATTAAAAAGGCTAAGCAATGCCTAGGAAACAACTCAGTGTACATAAGCAAAATAATATCGTTTACCTGGCGAGAGAGCAATACCGTTCCATCACTGGGCCATCTAATGGTTCAGCAATTTTCACACTCTCTCCTTCCTTATCTCCCACAAAAGAGAAGTTCTCAGGGAAGCAAATCAGCTTTGCACCAGCCAATGCTGCTTCCTTTTAAACAGTTACACATACTCAAAGATTAATAAAACACTAAACATAGTAAAATTCGGATAAAAATCTAGACTTAAAATTTCATTCACTTGAGAAAGTACTAATCTTCTTACTTTACTTCAAAAATTCTTCATACACTAGTAATCTCAGAGATTTAAAAGACTAACAAAGTTGTAAATTTCACATAAAAATCGAGACTTTCAAATTTCATTCACTTGAGAAAGTACTAATCTTCTTACTTTACTTCAATAATCTTCATAAACTAGTAATCTCAGAGAGTAAAAAGACTAACAAAAGTAGTAAAATTTCTGATAAAAATAGAGACTTTCAAATTTCATTCACTAAAGAAAGTACTAATCTTCTTTCTTCACTTCACAAAATCTTCATAAAGTTTTCAACTTTTGGATTTCTACAACTTCAAAACCCCAAAATTGAAACTTTCTGAAGAGTTTTGAAGTAAAGAAAGAAAAAAAGGGTTGAATCCAAAACATCAAATCTCTAATCAATTGAATCACAAAGTCTAATACGATTTATTGAATTTCGAAATGAAATCTTGAGTTTGGAGAGGATTACTTGAACGAGACGAGAGCAAGTGGCGAAGTTGGTCATTAGATCATTGACCGATGTCATTTGAGCAGCTGCGACACGAACTGTTTTGTTTACAGTGGTGGCCATGGTTAGAGGAATCTGAGAAGAGAGAGTGATGCGTGTGAATAGAGAAGGTTTAGTGAAGTCGAGAGAAACAGAGTAAGCGTTCATCAGCAGCACTCAGTGGCCGGTCTACTTGGGTTTGTTGAGGACGATTAAACCCGTCGGGTCTTCGTCATACGCAAAAAAAAAAAAAAGTTATTTAATTTCTTACATCAAAAATCTATATATA
>Ga0041059_1002541_pt1 | contig 13457 bp, 6 predicted proteins | sample AraColnosormetaG_FD_56232 | JGI IMG/M metagenome (GOLD analysis project Ga0041059, IMG submission 56232) | Arabidopsis roots microbial communities from North Carolina, USA - Col MF nosort | ecosystem: Host-associated > Plants > Roots > Unclassified | place: USA: North Carolina | collected 2013-09-02
TTGTTTTAGTGTTAGACACATTTTAAAACTATATTAGAAGTAAAGTAAATTTTAAATAAGTAAAAAATATGATAAATAAAATAATAAGTAATTTTAAGTAATTCGAAAGTGTTACTTGCAAGTAATTTATTTGCAAGTAATTCGCAAGTAGCAAGTAATAACTCGTAAATACTTGTAAATAACTCGTGAATATCAAGTAGTAACTCGTAAGTACATGTAAGTAACTCGCAAGTAGCAAGTAACAGGACAAGGCAAGTAACTCGCAAGGCAATCATATTTTAGCAAATACTTGAAATTGTAAGTACTCGTTTTCAATAAACCAAATACAATTACTTATTTGATTACTCGTACAAGGCAAGTCGAGTAACAAGTATCCCTAAAATAGCAAGTACTAGCCTTGCGCCCACCCCTAATACTTACGTTAAAGTGGACGATCTCAATCTCTTTTTACAACCGAGAATTGTGTAAATATCGGTTCAGTCTTTCTTTACCGATACATCATATCTATTTTGAACTCAACAACATTTTTTGGTGTAATAGAAGTTTTTCCACATATGATATTAAAAGAAAAATCAATTTAGAAGACCAAACCACGATTATTTTCCTTAAAAGTAACAGTACTGAACAACTTTGAGGATAAACCAGACTCGTCGAAAAAGACAACTTCGGTTGTCTTTTCTTTCTCAACTTCATTTGTATATATATTTTGTCGACATATTCGTTTGTCTAATTATCGATTTTGCTCCAATGTCAGAAACTAAGCCTAACATCATCACTTGTTCAGAGCTTTTTATCATTTTAGAATAGACTACTTATTTGTCCCATTATACGTTTTCAAATTCATTTTCAATTTATATTCTATATGTGGATTTCTAATTAATATTGATTTCGTAAGTTAGACAAACGAACAAGATAGATGTGGACGTACGTGGCCGAGTTCATGCTATATATGAAGGAAACGTGACAAGATGAAAACTCCTAACTTTTTAAAATCAAACAACTAGTGTGAATTGAATTCTCTAATCATGTATATAGCTAGTGTCGTCAATTGCTTTATTTTATAAACATATACATTGATTCTTTCAGTCGCGGATTAGTTATTACTAATTATTTGCGTAATAGATAGATATTTTTTTCAAATTAAGTTTCAAAAATTATAAAAACAACGAGATATTTTTTTCACCTAAGATGTTTATACTTTATAGAGACTCAAACAAATATTCAACAATTTTACATAGATGATCGAACTTAATATTTGATTTTGATCCACTTGACAATTTTACATAGATGTTTTTTTTTCCACAAAAAAAACTCCTACGTTTATATTGTCCCTTTTACAGTTAAACCTTTTCATTTTCATTTTGTTTTATATGCTATGTGTTATGTATGTACTATTTCTCTTTAACAACAGATAATGACATGACATTAATATTTACATTCATATTATATAAAAAGACAAGAAAAAATGCGGAAAGAAAGTTGAAGAACGACATATATAACTTTTGAAAACTCGAATTGGTCCATCCTTATCGGCACCAACTACTAGTAGGTGTCAGTCAGATTGATCCATCCCGGCTTGGTCTATGCACGAGTTTAACGGATGACATATACATATAAGGTCGATTCGTTTTTTTTTTAGTTCACGGGTCATTTTTTGTTTTCTTTCTAATTTTATTCTGATTCTAATTTAAGGGTTAGTCTGGTTGATCCGTTTTTTAATATGTATATTATGATTTTATGATAAATAATTACATATCTATATATATTTATGATGAATATGAAACAAGTCTAAAAATATAAATATAAAAACATGAAAGGGTCATATATATTGATTGGTTGATTCTCCGAAGCCACCACCACTATTTCTCTTCATTACATGATTGCATTAATGATAAAAAAAAAGATTATTTAGTAAAACTATTTGGTTAGAAGGAATCGTCAATTCACAAAAGTGATGCTCATGGTGTAAATTGGTTCGATCATCACCTCCCCCTTTTTTCTTTAGAAAAAGTAATAATAAAAGAAAATGTCGCATAATGTTCTTTTCTTTGGTTAAGGTGACGAATTTTTTTTATTCAACAAACATATTTTTAAGAAGTCGATAATTTTATTTGGAAAAGGTTAATTTCTTAGGGCTTCTCGATTTTGCCGAAACGTCAACATGGGAGTATGACTTATTTTTTTCACAAAGTATGAGTGTGTGACTTTTTTTTGGGTATACATACGGCATAAAAAGAAAATTTCTTACGAAACATTGTGCATATGGGGGATGTGAATTTGGTTTTGTTTTGAAAAGACAATTTCACAGACGTAACAACCGGACTAAAGCAAAGCAACGTGTAAGTAAAGAAAACACGAAGATAGATAAAGTTGAGACTACTAAATAAAATAAATTAGGAAGACACAATTACAATCTGTATATATCCATTATAATTTCAAAGTAAAAGGTTTATCTGTGACAAACAAATTAAAAAAATAAGAGGTTCATCTAACAAGCATATTATAACAATTAGGTGGTGATCTAGACTTGGGAATTGATAATTATATTAATCATGATGTAGGATAAGATATAATAAATTAAATAGTGCTTGCTAAGTTGGAGAAGGGAGGGCATATTAGGTGAAGATTTTAGTGTACTTTTAGAAACACATGCACAGCTTAAGAATAATTAGTGGAGACTGATCAGAACCTACGGCTAATTTGTCTGTATTATATGATAATGACATCGTAAACTTTATTAAACATCTAATAGAAAGTCCTATAAATGCTTAATCATGTGACCAATTCGTAGATCACTTTTTTGTAAATATTATTTTAATTAAAATTCATGACTGTATGTGTTTACCAGCAAACAAACAAATTTCATCATATGCATGCCACAAATTGTATTTAATATCTACAAATATATATATGTAAGAAGCTCTAGAACATATATGTAAGCAGCTAGAAACAAAAGCATGATATTGTATTAGTTATTATAATGATCCCTAAATTACGAAACTTAATGGTGCGAAGCATCGTAAAAAAGTTACAAAAGGATTCAAAAATGGTGGACTACACTTGTCGAAAGCAAAAAGAAGAAAAGTCACTTTGCCTTTTAACCTGATTTTCAAGTGACTTTTTTGTTTTTTGTTTTTTAATATAATAATTTCATAATTAGAGTAAGGGATAATGGCAATTATGAGCATCCTTATTTTTTTAACCTTCCATCATGTATTTGCCCCCCTTCCTTCATGTTTGCTTAAGTCAGTGGGACAAAAAAGAAAAAGTGAGATCAAAAGTAAACCAACTAATTATATAACAAAGTGCACAAACGTAGTATTTTATTAGGACTTTAGGAGTATCTAATCTGGATTTTTACTTTCTAATATTCGGATTATGGTTTTCCGACTCTATAGCTATAGGAATCGACTCAAATCCATATCCATAATTAATATGGTTCATATTTTTGTCAAACAAAGTATATAACTGGTTTAAATTTTCTGAAGAAGCTTTTTAATTTAGTATTTTCTCCACCTCATAATTTAGCTTACCATATATTATCTAATGAAGACAAATTAAAAGTCAGATCAAATAGTTCAAACCAATATATAAACTACAATGTATAAAAGGGTCGACTCCCAAACTTGAGTGAAATTAAGTATTTTAAAACTCACACGTTATTTTAATCCGTGTTTTGTTCAGGTTTATAACATATCGTTTAACTTGGAATAATGTTTGGTTCCACTATAAGTTTATCACACATAAGTTTTGGTCCGATATTCGCCTTTAAATTCTACTTTTCCAAACGTGAGACGAAACTTTTTTGTTTACTTTGGAACAAGTTCTTGTTCTCTTTGCTTTTATAAAGTAACTTATTTGATTTTATTTGCAAATGCGACCAATGTCTAAATGGATATCTACATATACGTCTTTCTTTTGTTTATATATACAAAAGCGTCGACCATATGAGGTCACAAAAATAAGAAAAAAACTAACTATTTAAACCTCGAAAAGGGTTAATAGTTGAGAATAAAAGGAAAAACTGATAGATTAGGGACAAAAATCGATGACTATGCAATAAAAAGAAAGGTTGGACAACGAAGTTGATAAATAAAAAATGGTTACAAAATGAAGGAGTACTTGTCATTAAGAAAATCGAATTAGGTTAGATTTATTGTCATTACTCATTATCATGATTATCATCATCGCCACCACCTATCTAAAATCGAATCATGTAAATGCACTCCACATTTCTTTTTTTTCCCCACCAATCCCGCCGATTAAGTTTTGACCACGACATCGATCAGATCTAATCACACTCACTCCATCAAATATCTTTGATTACTTTATATATTTCATATAAAACAAAAGATAAATTAGTAAGTATTCTATGATTAACATTGTCATGATTTGGACAAACATCGACTACCGTGCTAATCTTTGAACTCAATATGCCTTAAATTTATGTCCAACGGTGCATTATAACTTGGTTTACATTACAATAATAGTATCGTGATTAGCTGACCGCTTTAAATTTTGAGTGATTAATTATTACAAGAATAACCGGCCACGCTAATTACATATAGGTTCTGTATAAAACTTACGCGTGTATACATGAGTTTTCTAAGTCGTAACTCGAAAGATATCTCTTCAAATATATATTTTTTGTTGAAGTCTTCAAATATATAGTTGAACATGAATAATAATGTTTGTCTATATCTATTTTTCATCTTAATAAAAATATGTAACTTTAGAGACGATTTTGAGAAATTACAAATAATACAGTACTATTTTAGGGTTACTTTTCAAATATATCATTTTGTTTCCACATATACAATTTTTAGTCTGTCTAGCGTGATATCTTTTTTTTTAAAAATAGCGTATGTGCTAACTTAAAAAAATAAAATTCCATGGGCATATCAATTTAAGAAAAAACTTTACATTTATGCATATAAACTATACATTTATGTTATAAACTAAAATTTACAAAGAAAACAGTTTTCAATTAAAATCACTATGCTCAGTTATATCTTTGTAAACTTCTGGTGAGTATATATGTTTTAATTAGTGTAATGTCATTACAAGTAAAAGAGTAAACAATAATGTCTCATAAAATGGAACTTTAAATCTACCATTACGATGTGAACTGCATTTCGCCTCAATTATAATATCATATTTTCGCATTTATCTCATATATAGTAATGCTATACATTTTTGTTTAAATATTAATTTGAGATTCAATTCTAACACGCCAGACTATACCTACATAGTCTATTTTCCTTTGAACTAGTGTCTATATAAATCATCTATCATGCTTTCGTAAGAAGGGTTCCATTTCCTAATATAATGCTCTATTATTAAGAAGACCATATGTTAAAGTATGAGCAGAAGGGAAATAAAAGATACCAACATATTTAAACTATATACAATTATAGCTAGTCAATACATGATTATATGTGAATGTGACTATACAATATACACATGTCCCATATATAGCCATTAATATCACGAGATTTGTCAACAATAATAATAATGCTCAACCACAAATGTCATAGGAGGGGGTCCAAATAAAATTTCAATAATGTCTTTTTTTCTAAAGTTGAGTACGTTTGATATGACAAAAAATTTTGGGCTTTTATTTATCTGTGTACTATTAAATTAAAATGTGAATATATATAAGGACAAAATTGATTAGACGTTTTACGAGGGTCTTCTGTTTATTTTTGGCTTTTGATTGTTTCTATCACTTTTGTGGACCAATTCATGTTTTCTTATAAACTAATAAAGGATAAATATTCGAACAATCAAACTACTTTTATTTAGGCCATGAGAGTTATAATTGTATTAGTCTAAACAAATTAGAATTCTTTTACTTAAGAAATTTGTAGCCACAATCAACATAGTTTCTTTTGTAACATCTCTACTAGAACAATAATATTGACATTTTACATATGATTTGAGAAAAAAAAATGAAGTAGAACAACTAAAAAGAAACTATCTAGCTAATCAAACAGGGGACACGCACACGATATATTAGCCGTAGGCGACCCAACTGAGCTAATGCTAATGGCTCCCACCACACTAATAGATCAGTCCCAACCAAAAACCTATGTGGTGTTTGGAATTAGAGGGGCTATTAAAATTTTAGTTATACCCGAAAAGGAATAAAAAATGCGTCAATATCTTTAAGCAGCCCCAAGATTCTAATCTTAGGCGGCTATGATGACTAAAAAAACCAATCAAAGGAAATGTGATTTGGATAATTTTTAGTTAAATGTCAATATCAGTCCCAACCGATACGTTGATGAGACTATTACTATATCATTCCTCGATATGCATGCATACATTCAAGTTACAGCAAATTGTCTCGTTACTAAAATATTCATTATTTACTCTTTAAGTTATGAAATGATTGAAAAATATTCATTTTTATATCTAAATAAGTAGTATATATATAAAAGTAGTAAATTAATAATGTTTTTTTTTAATCAAAATTCAAGTATGCCACCTAGTACAACAAAAACTATACTCCTGTATATTTGTAACAACAATTCATACAGTCAAAATTTCATTTGTTAAAAACATGAGATATAATTAATAAAATACAATTTCTTGATTTCTAGCTATGGAAACTAATATTCTCCCTTGAGTTGGATTAACCGCATGACACATTTATAGATCCAATACGGTAGTATGCGTTGTCAATCTAACTATTGACAGTTTACGCTCTTGCTCATTAAAACCAAATAGACTATCGTAGATTTTGTCTAAGAGTTGCACAAAATGTCTTCTATCCTTTCTTTTCACAAGGATTGCATATGTTTGACTTTCTTCCTCGTAACATCAACGCCTACTTCGTAAATTTTTATTTTATTTTGTCTCGATAAATAATAAATTCATATTTCATGACAATTGTTAGATCCTCAGAAATCTGAAATACCAGTATGCTAGAAATGCCACATATTTGTAACTTCTTTTAGATTCAACTTGTTGTATTTCAGCTTTTGCTTCTTAGTAAAATTAATTTCGGTGGTTTATTTTTGAAAAATCACACATACGACATCATTTGATACAAGTGTAAAAACTGTTTAGTACAATTTTTCAATTCCTTGAAAGCTAAAAGGGTTTCATATTCTAAAACGCATAACAAATACGATACATATTCAAATGCACGTAGATGTATATACCGAGATACATGTGGTTTAACCTGCTCAATGGTGAAAAATCCAACTCTACAAACGTTAACACCATAATTAATTGTTTTCATAGTCTAAACGCAACTAATTTCCTGTAAAAAGTATCAGTACCAACATGGCCTATATCAAGTACACAAAAACATCATTAACTGTTATTCCAATTTCATTGAGCATTGAGTTGTATCAGCATCATCCATGTTGGTTCATGTGGGTCATTCACGAGACCAATGGATGGTGACAGAAAACATGCATTTTCAATTAGCAGGTGAGTTAATAAATGAACTAATACCACTTTTATTATTATAAGCTTAATGAGTGTATTTGGATATTTTTTGTTTTAGTTAAAGTAAACATACATAATGATGACAAAAAACAAACGATATTTTATTTTGTCAACATTTCCTATACGATGCATAGACATGATCAATGCAGTGAGATATTTTGTCAACTAATCATATCAATGCTCAATGAAATCAAAATGGATATTTTGACGGTTCACGGTTTGATTGGTCTAACACACCGGTCCGACAAGGCTTTGGAAACCATTTTTTATATCCATCTGATTACCAAGAAAATATACTGTATAAGATAAACACAATCAATCAATAGTATATAAGACCATTCTCTAAACACTATCTTTAATTATAATGTGAGTGGATCACTCGTATCTCGGATTTCAGCCCAATTTGTTTTAACATGATAGGCTTGTTAAACGAGAGGCTGGCTCATCCATCGAATTCCTTTGACATGATCCAAAGTTACTCTTATCGCAAATAGATTAGACTACGGTTCAAGCCATAACACTTAAATCCACACTTCATAGTCTCTTGACCAAACAACACACTTATGCACACTATCTTTTTAAATAAAACAACCGTAATTTGGGTCGATACATATAGGGTTCCTTATGTAAGCCCAAAATGTAAATTGGCTTTAATCAGCCATTAAATGGGCCAACAAGGCCTTTAAATCAAAACAGTATAACGACAAAAACGTACTTGGACGTCAAAAACAGATAGACACGTGGCAGTTTATTGTTGATAGACAAAAATCGTGAAGCCGCTTCTTGGAATGGAGATTCTTCACTTTGGTGGACTAGAGACTCTTTGAGGTCTCAAGTTAACTCTTTAAAGTTTAAACCTTTTGACTTAATTCAAAGCCGTACAACTTTTTTTGTTCGCCGCCGCGTCGCCGGAAAATCATCACCGTTAGTCTTCTTCTCTTCCTTGGTTTATCTTTTTGCTGCTAAAATCAAATTTAGGGTTTAATCACTTCACTGTTGTAACAATTACTGATTCTTACTCAAATTGATTCGTTGAGGCATTGTCTTTTCGAATTTGATAGTTTTAACTGAATCTTCTTGTATTAGCTTCAAGCTTATATACTATGTGAATTTGGTAGCAGGTATATGCGATAAACATGGCGACTCTGAAGCCGTCATTTACTGTTTCTCCGCCGAATAGTAATCCGATTAGATTTGGAAGTTTTCCGCCGCAATGCTTTCTCCGTGTTCCGAAACCGCGGCGACTTATATTGCCTAGGTTTCGGAAGACGACTGGTGGTGGCGGCGGCTTGATTCGATGTGAGCTTCCAGATTTTCATCTATCAGCAACAGCAACTACTGGTTAGTTTTTTGTTTTATCTTGATATATGAGTTTTTTTGGAATTGTAGTCATAATGTATTGCTCAATTTGGTTACAGTATCAGGTGTATCGACGGTGAATTTAGTGGATCAAGTTCAGATTCCTAAAGGTGAAATGTGGAGTGTTCACAAGTTTGGTGGGACTTGTGTGGGAAACTCTCAGAGGATCAGAAATGTAGCAGAGGTTATAATCAATGATAATTCCGAAAGAAAACTTGTGGTTGTCTCGGCGATGTCGAAGGTTACGGACATGATGTATGACTTAATCCGCAAGGCACAATCACGAGATGATTCTTATTTATCCGCGTTGGAAGCTGTCTTGGAAAAGCATCGTTTAACAGCTCGTGACCTTCTCGATGGAGATGATCTCGCTAGTTTCTTGTCACATTTGCATAATGATATTAGTAATCTTAAAGCAATGCTTCGTGCTATATACATAGGTAGTGTGATAGTAATCTTATTTACTTTTACTTTGAGATTTCAGAGGAAGGAACTGACATCTTTCATTTGCAGCTGGCCATGCATCAGAGTCGTTTTCAGATTTTGTTGCAGGACATGGGGAGCTTTGGTCTGCTCAGATGCTATCATATGTTGTCAGAAAGGTTTGAATTATGAGTTATGATAATTACATGTGAAGTTATTGAGGTTGTATGCTTTTATCATCTCTCTTTTCTTTTTACTGTAGACTGGGCTTGAGTGCAAGTGGATGGATACTAGAGACGTGCTCATTGTTAATCCCACCAGCTCTAATCAGGTTGATCCTGATTTTGGTGAATCTGAGAAGAGACTCGATAAATGGTTCTCCTTAAATCCGTCGAAAATTATTATTGCGACTGGGTTTATTGCTAGCACTCCGCAAAATATTCCAACAACTTTGAAAAGAGATGGGAGTGATTTCTCAGCAGCTATTATGGGTGCTTTATTGAGAGCTCGTCAAGTAACCATTTGGACAGATGTTGATGGTGTATACAGTGCGGATCCTCGTAAAGGTATGTCCTGTTTTTTTTTTCTTTGCCTGTAAACCGTTTTACAAATAACTAGAAGTTTTGCTGCAGTTAATGAGGCAGTGATACTCCAGACACTTTCTTATCAAGAGGCCTGGGAAATGGTAAACTTTGCGTTCCTGTTATCCTAAATTCAGGAGGCCAAGTACAAACTTCTGATCAAAACTCTTAACTTCATGCAGTCTTATTTTGGAGCAAATGTGTTACATCCTCGCACCATCATTCCTGTGATGCGATATAATATTCCGATTGTGATTAGAAATATTTTCAATCTCTCTGCACCGGGAACAATAATCTGTCAACCTCCTGAAGATGATTATGACCTTAAACTGACAACTCCTGTCAAAGGGTTTGCAACTATTGACAATTTGGCCCTCATAAATGTTGAAGGGTAAGCTACTTTCTCCGTTGATGTGCGAGTGTTATTTCCATTCTTTTAAATAACAAGCTGCATTCATACCTATCCTATTGACTGCTCTCTTCCAATTCATTCTGATAGTACTGGAATGGCTGGTGTACCCGGTACTGCAAGTGACATTTTTGGCTGTGTAAAAGATGTTGGAGCTAATGTGATTATGATATCACAGGTGCCTTAGTTTCTAACTTTACCTTAGTATTATAGCAAATTTTTTCATTATAGAGGCAGAGTCTTATGTCATGGATATATTCATTGTTCAGGCTAGCAGTGAGCATTCTGTGTGCTTTGCTGTGCCTGAGAAGGAAGTAAACGCAGTCTCTGAGGCATTGCGGTCGAGATTTAGTGAAGCTTTACAAGCGGGACGTCTTTCTCAGGTCTCTCTCTCTCTGATTCTGTTTTACCTAGGACAGGTCTTCCCTGCATAATCTAATTCAGCATATATTTGATAAATTTTTCTGGGCCAGTTCACTATTTTGAACAATAGTATATTTTATTTTCTCAGATTGAGGTGATACCAAACTGTAGCATCTTAGCTGCAGTCGGCCAGAAAATGGCTAGTACACCTGGAGTTAGTTGTACACTTTTCAGTGCTTTGGCGAAGGTGATTATTACTTAAATACTGTAACCAGCATGATGAGGGATCATCCATCTCATATACTATCGTTTGCTTGATTGCTCCCTTGTAATTGCTTGTTTTTGTATCTCGCTTGTAGGCTAATATTAATGTCCGAGCTATATCTCAAGGTTGTTCTGAGTACAATGTTACTGTCGTTATTAAACGTGAAGATAGCGTTAAGGCGTTAAGAGCTGTACACTCGAGGTTTTTCTTGTCAAGAACAACATTAGCAATGGGAATCGTAGGACCGGGCTTGATTGGTGCAACATTACTTGACCAGCTGCGGGATCAGGTGAACTTCATAATGTTGTTGAGTCTTTTCAAAATGCTACATTACCTTCTTTCTGGCTCTATTGGTCCTTTACGAAGCTGATTAGGCATTTAATTATGTTTTTCAGGCTGCTGTTCTCAAACAAGAATTTAACATTGATCTGCGTGTTTTGGGAATCACTGGTTCAAAGAAGATGTTATTGAGTGACATGTAAGAATGACTAATTCTGTACATTTCTTGATTCTGTCGCGGCTGTAGTATTTTATCTGAAAGACATTCTTATTCATTCTGACATTTTCTTCTATATCCGCAGATAATTTTCTCTGTTTTAACACCACATGTGTACCTACGTTTTTTATTGCAGTGGTATTGATTTGTCGAGATGGAGAGAACTTCTAAACGAGAAGGGAACAGAGGCGGATTTGGATAAATTCACTCAACAAGTGCATGGAAATCATTTTATCCCCAACTCTGTAGTGGTTGATTGTACAGCAGACTCTGCTATTGCAAGCCGTTACTATGATTGGTTACGAAAGGGAATTCATGTCATTACCCCAAATAAAAAGGCTAACTCAGGTCCCCTCGATCAGGTAATATATTCTTCTCATCAAGTATACTTCTTATGAAACTCTGTTAAAGAAACTCAATAGGAAATGTTCCTGTCCTGTGTTGGTTTCTTACTCCACTGATGTTTCTCTGTTTGTGTGCTCAGTACTTGAAACTGAGAGATCTTCAAAGGAAATCCTACACTCATTACTTCTACGAAGCCACTGTTGGAGCTGGTCTTCCAATTATCAGCACTTTACGTGGTCTCCTTGAGACAGGAGATAAGATACTACGCATAGAGGGCATTTGCAGGTCTGTTAATTAACAGATCCACCACAGTTTGACTCTGAGTTCTTTTCTGATGATTTCTCTTTTGGATTTTGTTTTTTTGTTCTTTCCTCCAGTGGAACTTTGAGTTATCTATTCAACAATTTTGTTGGAGATCGAAGTTTCAGCGAGGTTGTCACTGAAGCAAAGAACGCAGGTTTCACTGAGCCTGATCCAAGAGATGATTTATCTGGAACTGATGTTGCAAGGAAGGTACGTTAACTCTTCTATCTATCAAACTAACCTAGTAAAGTTCTGAAACTGATGATAGTCTCTCTCATTGAGCCAAAACCCTTCTGTTTGTGCAGGTGATTATCCTCGCTCGAGAATCTGGACTGAAATTGGACCTCGCTGATCTCCCCATTAGAAGTCTCGTACCAGAACCTCTAAAAGTATAAGATCTCTCTATATGTATATCTCATTAACAGCAAAACTAACAATGTCTGCACTCAATGTCCTTCCTAATTCTACTTTCAGGGATGCACTTCTGTTGAAGAATTCATGGAGAAACTCCCACAGTACGATGGAGACCTAGCAAAAGAAAGGCTAGATGCTGAAAACTCTGGGGAAGTAAGATTATTCACAACAAACGTTTTCCCTTTCGATCAATGTGATCATATTTTAACCATATATATATGTATGTAAACTTGAATTTAGGTTCTGAGATATGTTGGAGTGGTGGACGCTGTTAACCAAAAGGGAACAGTTGAACTTCGAAGATACAAGAAAGAACATCCATTTGCGCAGCTCGCAGGTTCAGACAACATAATAGCCTTCACAACGACAAGGTACAAGGATCATCCACTTATAGTCCGAGGACCTGGAGCTGGTGCTCAAGTCACGGCCGGTGGTATATTCAGCGACATACTAAGGCTTGCATCTTATCTCGGTGCACCGTCTTAACTGGTGAAGAAAACACCCCACATTAGTTATCAGTTTTGCTATTATCTTCCCGCTTAAAGTATCAGCTTCGGATCAACTACCTTTTGCTGGTCTTTGTAGTTTTTTGTGGTAACATGTACAATAGCAACTAGTTTTGTTGGATATGTTTTGATTTTTTTTAATACAGTTTCATTTGTTTAATATTTACAAATCAAAACGATTTGATATTTAATAAAAAGGAGCATTTAGAATATCTATTTTTTTGGTTTTATATAATATAATTAATTCTCCTTATAAGATTTCTGCAATGTACTACCATGCATTTTTTCTGAAAACCATGATAATACAAATTTACAAGCGGCTTTCCAAATATCAGATTTAAAATTTAAAAGCATGCATGCATAGATTTACACGTAAGTGATGTTTTTTCATAATGCGTATTTTTATAGAAACCAAACTTTATTTAATTATTTTTTGTTTACAATGATTTAATTAGCAAGCGTGAAAACAAGATACGCACACTTCGTTTTAATAAAAGGCAACACTTACGAGAAAAAAAGAAAGAAAGATACG
>Ga0041059_1002542_pt1 | contig 13456 bp, 6 predicted proteins | sample AraColnosormetaG_FD_56232 | JGI IMG/M metagenome (GOLD analysis project Ga0041059, IMG submission 56232) | Arabidopsis roots microbial communities from North Carolina, USA - Col MF nosort | ecosystem: Host-associated > Plants > Roots > Unclassified | place: USA: North Carolina | collected 2013-09-02
GGNAGGACGTTACTTAGTAACAATGGTAAACTATAAAATAATTTACAAATTTTTATATATATTAATTTTAAAAAATGAATTGTCTCCGCGGTGTACCGCGGATTAAAATCTAGTTTTAAATAAAAACAGAAAAAAAAAAATCAAGGAGGAGGAGGAAATATGTTTTATCTGCATTAGGAGGTAGATGTAAAGACTTAAAGCAACATATTTGGATGAAGTATAGAAGAAATACTATAGAGAAAGCATTTGAAGCAAGACGAGGACTAATTCCAGAAGATCAATGGAGAGAATTTGTGGAAATACAGTTCACTGATAAGGCTAAGGTAAAACCTATTAAAATCTGCTTACCCTACTTTATAGTTTGTATATATCACATATAAATATGTACTGCTTTGTTGTAATAAAGAAAGTGAGAGAGCGTAATATTAATAGTCGAAACAATCATAAAATACCACATACACTTGAAAGAAAGAGTTTAGCAAGAAAACCTAATGAAATGGTACGTTTATTAAACCCTTAGTCAGATTTATGGTTCCGTTAATCCTCTTTAATTTGTTGTAATTTTCCATTTATTAGGAAGAGGAGACAAGCAAAGAACCAAATCGAGCTGAACTTTTTATTGTATCAAGGACTAAGTCAGATGAAAGTTTATTGTGCAACGAAGCAAGATTCACTTTGGTAAACTTGTCATCTTTGCTTTTTGATTGAAGGTTCTGTGTTTCACTTTGGTAATCATGTCTGTTTTGCAGGATAAGCTTTCCCAAGTAATGACTCAGAATATTCAAGATGAAGCATCCGAGACGAGTACTGAGTCTAGACCATATGATGCATTTGAACAAGTATTTGGTTATGAACCTTCGGGTCGAGTTCGATGTATGGGACGTGGAGTAACACCATCCAAGTATCTTTTGAATCATGAATCTATGACGTCTAATACTGAAATTTTAGAGATGAAGACTCGTTTGAAGGGACTTGAAGAGAAGCTAGACATTGTGACAGATGCTCTTCTTGTTCTTGTTAAATCAAAAAGCCAATTCCAAGTAAGTTACAATTTCTTTCTGATCCAAATGTTATCATATCATGAAGATAATAGAAACTTTATTTTTTATAGGTGACTGCAAGTGCAACAACTGGAAATAAAAAAGTGAAAACCGATCTTCATCAATCATCTAGTATCAACAGTGACCAGGTAACAAAAGTTTATGTACATGTGACGGTTTTGGCGTATGAAATTGTTGCAATGGCAATTGAATTCATGGTTCTTTTGTTTAGCTAAAAATTGAATTTGAACTGGAATTTCAGGAAAATGGCATTTTAAGAACTGGAATTTGAACTACAACATAGATTAATGTGATTTGGATGGAAACTTGTATGTCTCTCTTCTCTCTTCTCTCTTGGATGGTTTTGTTATTATAGTGATTCTCGTATGTAGTTAAGGCTAAGTTGTAGTTAAAGAATCAAAAGGTATAAGTAGTGTTATTATCGTCTAAGTTGTAGTTGTGGAATAAAAAGATCTTGTTGTTATAGTGATTCTCGTTTGTAGTTAAGGCTAAATTATAGTTAAGGAATCAAAAGGGACAAGTAGTGTTATTATTGTCTAAAGTTGTAGTTGTAAAAATGAGAAAAATTGAGACTGCCATATATGTTTTTGTTTCATTTCAGATATGCTTCAGAAGAGGTACAAGAAGATGTGCATATCAGATTGAAAAAGAAATTGAAAGAGAACAAGGCAATTGTATACCAAACAATATTCTTGTATTTTTCTATTTGACTTTCTAAACATGAAACTATATATTATGTATTGTTCTTACTATTGAGATATTTGATTTCTTTTGGCTATTGTCCCTTGTTTTATTTACAGCTTTGATTCGGACAAAATGTAAAGAATTCAGAAAATATGTATTTGGATTCAGACAAGACATAAGTGTAAATGCAAATGTGTTTTGCATTCAGACAAAAAATTAAAGCCCATTAAAGAATTAAAGCCCATTGTATCTTTTGACGTTAGTTTTAAAGTTAGTTTTTCAAGTGATGTTAAAACACTTAACGTCATCACTTGTTAAGTCATTTTGAAAAGTGACTTTATATTGTTAGAGTTAGTTTTAAACTGACGTTAGGGTATTTAAAAAGTGACTTTTTCGTCTGAATGATTCATATGATATAACACATCAAGTTGTTTACAAAAGCACAAAAGGAATGAGGACAATCAACTACAGAAAAATCACTACACCTAAGTAATGCATTTATGAACTTCAAAGAGATTCTATAGCTAAAAAGAGTAGCCCTAGGCAGGCTACAAAAGATTGTGATCGATTCCTCCACTGTGACAATAAAGCCGGCAAGAACATGAACATTTCCGGAGACATTAGCCGGCGAGTAACAAAAACCTCCCGGAGACATTAGCCGGCGAGTAACAGAAAACTCCCGGAGACAAAGACTAAACAAGGTAAACAAAGGGGAAAACCCAAACAAATAAACTAACAACATCCATTAATACTTCCCGGATCAGCATCTAGATATCCAAAAAAAGATTTAACAAAACTTAAACCTAGCAAATTAAAACAAATTTGAGACTTACAAAAACACACAAACGGATTATAATACAAGAATCTCCTTTACCACAAGATAAAACCGAATGAAAGTGCCGTGCGATCCACTTTATACTGCTCCAAGGAGCCACGGAGGCAGTGAGACACATCCAAAGCCTAGAGACACAAAGAATGTCTCTTGAAGAAAGGAAGAAGATCTAGATCTACGATGGTGAAAAATCTTCATCTGAGGCAGTGAAGAACCGGTTGAAGACTGCCTCTGCCAAGAAGGATACGACCAGAACTGGTGCTAAGAATGGCGGAGACAAAAGATCCAAACATCAAGAACCCAAGGATGAGGAGATTAAGCTTTAAAAATCTAGATCTAGAAAACTAGAATTGATTCCGTTGGAAGAAAAATCATAGATGTGCCAAAGGAAAGAGATAAAACAAAGAAAGAGAAAGAGTTTCACCGGCTCCGGTGCTGTGGAAGCCACCGAAACCGGAAAAACCTAGGCGGCAGCTCCTTTTGTTTTTAGAGAGAAGGGAGAGGATTTTTAGGTCTAGAGAGATAATGGGCCTTTTGATAATAATACTCATTTAAAAAGTGACTTTAGATCCCTTGTTTTTTGTAGTGGGTTTCCTATTTGTATTTATATCTACAAGATTTTTGTTTTTAAATAGATAAAACTAAACCCTAAGAAATGATAGTATATAAGGAACCCAAGCAATAAATTTTATAAATTTTGTAATGAAATTTAGGTTTTGATTTGTGAAATTAACAAAATTATTAATAATAGTAACATTCTAGAAAAATATTTGTTAAGTTGGTATAAACAAAAAATTGAGAGATAAGAGATGAAAGACTATAATGAATATAAGGGTAAAATAGTCTTAATATGAAAAATATGGAGAATATCATATGAGATTTTTTTATTAGGTTAGTTACTTAATTATTAAATTTTTGTTGGTTGTACTTACAAATTTCCCTAAACAATTTCTAAAATTTGCGTAGTTCAGATTCTGAACCCGCCACATTCAAATTTTTGAATTGACAAATACCACTGCACAATAGACGATTTTGTAATTATGATGCCTCTTAAAAATTAAATATATTTTAATGTTTAAAGCACATGTTTGTTACGTTTTAGGTCTGGGCCGGCCCTCATCAAACATGCGACTTTCAACTTTTTTCAGTTTCTTGCTGTGGGTAATTCATGTAACACCCCAAATTTGAAAGAGGGGAAAAGTTAATTTGATAATTTAAAAACTGTATAACTTCAGGGAGATTTCTGATTGATTCAAAAGTCCAAGACAAAATCTCTAAATAAAGAAAGGTTCAGAGACTAAACTGCAAAAACGAAAAAAAATGAGGGCAACTCGAGTTCATCGTTCCAAAATCAGAGGGATAGTTTTTGGCAACTCAAATCTCTATCTCTCAACCCTAATATATCGTATATATATGCGTTTTAAAGCCCCAACGATTTAGAAGCCGATTACAATGAATTGGAAGTTTTGATGAGATTTCAAGACCTTTCTTCATCAACTTCGATTTGATTATTTTAGGGCAACTTGTGATCGGATTTTGTTGTGAGTTAGGTTGATCGTGCTTCTTCATATTAGAGCTTTAGTTCTGGGTTGTATTCAGCTTTGGTACAAGAGTTTGGTAAGCCTCATCTTCTTCCTTATTCAAATTTTCTCCATGGAAGTGAGCTTCAAGCTCTTTAATGGTGGATTTCGTTTCAGGAAGAATTAGAACTTGATCTATACCTTGTTAGAAAGCTCTCTTCAATAAAAAACCAACGTCGCTGAAAATTCACCAAACGAAAGTCGAAAACGATCGGAATCTGATTGGTAAATATTTCAAATTTTGTTGATTCATAGTCAAATCGCAATTTATTTAAGCCGGTTCTTAAGGTTTTAAAACCGGTTCTGGAATTTTATGTCTATGGAGAATATTATTTTGAAATCTAATTTGGAATTGATTGAGTTTTGATTTTAAACCCATAGCAATTCTGACCGGTTCGGCTCTTTTTAAACCGGTTTTGGCAAATCAGATACCTGTTCTAGATTTCACTTGAAATTATCTTTCCGATGGTGTAGTTTAGGTATTTTTTTTATTAACGGTTGAATTTAGGTAAATTGTTTGGTGGTTTGGAATGTGTCCGGAATTACGGTTGATCACTCGTTCGATCTGAATATCTGAATATCTTTGTCAGGTGAGTTCTAAATCCCTTTTAGATATTATTCCGTTGTATAATATTTTAGGAGGGAGAAAACTAATTAATTAAATTAGTTGCATGATAAGTTGTAAAAATTAATTTGGTTATCTAGATAAACTAATATGAATATGTTTTTTGGTAATAAGATATGTTATTCTATTTAGAAATAAAATATGGTATTCTGTTAAGACTGGTACATTCGTATAATATGTTAAATGTGAGTTTAAATAATCAATTAAATTATTTGAAGGTTAATTTTTGAAAATTTATTTGTTTGATTCGATAATTAATTTGGATATTATGATAATAAGATATGTTATTCTGTTAAGACCAGTATCAGCATGGGGCGATGCGCTGCAGAGCCAACAGGATGCCACGTGACAGACTATGGCCACGTGGGCGGATCCCACGGGACGGGTTGTTATATAAAAGTCGACTTAGATCAATTGGTAACAGCTTGTCTTGTGGGAACGTTGTTATAGGGTGAGGTCTTGAGTTCGTGGAACGCCAAGCGCACCAATAACCTACCTGTGGGCTTAGGTGGCCCAAGGAGAGAGGTTAGGATCGATGCGATACAGAGCCAACATGATGCCACGTGGAGGAGTATGTCCACGTGGGCGGGTCCCACGGGACGGGTTGTTACAGCTCTATTGTGCAATCTGTGGTAGTCGGCATCGCCAACAGATTATTATGTATTTTGTTAGTGGGATTGAGGTCGGTTAATTCCGTGGACCGTACTTCTTTATCACCTCGTTAGGGGCCAACATCTCTATCGAGTATATTATGTAAATATTCTGTCAGTATATGGTTTGGGTCGACTAATGCTGCAGTTGTACCATTCCGACGTGCATTGATGGATACATGCTCGTTTTGTTCTGAGGTTATTATTCTGTCTGATGATATTATTATGTTCTTATGATTTAATTATGTATTTTGCTAGCATAAGTTCTGACGTGCTTTACTTTATTTAAAATTAATTGAATTGAAACTATGTTTGTTAGTACCAACACGTAAATATTATTCTGTGCGGGATCAGACCGTGTTGGTACTTGTTCTTCGGGTTTGTAGTCTTACTGAGCGATTTTTCACTCACATAAGTTCTGATTCCGTGCAGAGAGCATTGACGAGAAGCGGTATGCAGCTGAGGTTTAGAGTTTGTTATTCGTAGAGCGAGACTTGGTAGACTTTCTAAAGTTTAATTTATTTTGTTTTTAAGATTTGGAGTTTACACAAGATTTCAACTTTGTATATTTTGCAAATTTTAGTATTTTTATTATAGTAATGCTTCAAAGATTCTTTTGAATTTTCGGAATGTTACTGTTCAACTTCAGCATATAATACATTTTATTTACGAAAATACCTTTGAATTGAAGAAAGCACATTGCTTGTGGATAACAAAAACATAATTTTATAAAATTACGTGTTTACACTGTATAAATAATGTCCATCTTCTTCACTTGAAAGATAAAAAATTTGGAAACTTTCAAAAGCTTTTAGAAATCTTTTCTAACGTTTCTAGAAAAACATATTGTGTTTACTCTACAACAATGTTGTTTTTCTTCATTTGCAATATTATTTTCTCATATCTAAACCATAATTCCAACATAGTAAACCCTTATCGTGGTCTTAAACATTTTTTATTTGTTAAAGCTGTTAAGTTAAAACTTTCAATCACAAAATGTAAACCAAATAATATATTATAATAGAAGAGATCATCAGATAACCTCGATCACGTAGGAGAAAATACATTGTCATTAAAAAGTTTGAGCGTGTACAAAATTATTTACTCTTCAATGAATAATTTCTTTCCAAAATCCCAATGTATCCGTCGATAGTAATAAAGAAAACCTCATTCGAATATCAAAAACAAAATTGCGAGAAAAAGTTAAATATACATAACATTTAAATATTTAAATACATTATATTTTATGATTAAAAATCTTATACGTGTCTCTATGCCTTGTTTTTTTTTTGTCGGCCAATTATCTTATTATGTGATAAAACGTATGCCTTCTTTAAAATATGCAACTATTTGACGTAATACATTAATGAAATTTACTCAAACAATTTTTCTATAAGGACAAAAATGAAAAGGCAACCACAACCATTCTTGACAACCACACTAACACATGAAACAAGTAAAGTAGTAAACCAATAATTTGGTTTTATATATTAAAGTAAACTAATAATTCCCACCTAATTCAACTAACCATTCACTGATAATCACACTTAACCTAAAATACCATTAAATTAGTCGTTCATTGCTTCATGTAGTGGTATCCTGAATAGACGAGAAGCATCAATCACATAACAGTTTTTTCTCTTAGAAAGAAAATACAAAGTTTTTATTTCGTTTGAGTTTCTTGTTTTAGGTTTTGACAATTTAGGGGAAAGGAAAATGGGGTCAAAGTTTCATGCTTTTCTTTATCCATGGTTTGGTTTTGGTCATATGATTCCGTATCTTCATCTAGCTAACAAATTAGCTGAAAAAGGTCATAGGGTTACTTTCTTGGCTCCCAAGAAAGCTCAGAAACAACTCGAACCTCTCAACTTGTTCCCAAACAGCATTCACTTCGAGAATGTTACTCTTCCTCATGTTGATGGTCTCCCTGTTGGCGCAGAGACAACCGCGGATCTCCCGAACTCATCTAAGAGAGTCCTCGCTGATGCCATGGATCTTCTACGCGAACAGATTGAAGTTAAGATTCGTTCTTTGAAACCTGACCTAATTTTCTTCGATTTTGTTGATTGGATTCCACAAATGGCAAAAGAATTAGGAATCAAAAGTGTAAGTTACCAGATCATATCGGCAGCTTTTATAGCTATGTTTTTCGCTCCTCGTGCTGAATTAGGTTCTCCTCCACCTGGGTTTCCTTCATCAAAAGTAGCATTACGTGGACATGACGCTAACATCTATTCACTCTTCGCAAACACCCGCAAATTTCTCTTTGATCGAGTCACCACAGGCCTTAAGAACTGCGACGTCATTGCCATAAGGACATGTGCAGAAATCGAAGGTAACTTATGTGATTTCATCGAAAGACAATGTCAGAGAAAAGTTCTCTTAACCGGTCCAATGTTCCTTGATCCACAAGGGAAGAGTGGTAAGCCGCTAGAAGATCGATGGAATAATTGGTTAAACGGATTTGAACCAAGCTCGGTAGTGTACTGTGCGTTTGGCACCCATTTCTTTTTCGAGATAGATCAATTTCAAGAACTCTGTTTAGGAATGGAGCTCACGGGTCTACCTTTTTTGGTAGCGGTTATGCCACCGAGAGGGTCTTCAACGATTCAAGAAGCATTACCAGAAGGGTTCGAAGAACGGATTAAAGGGCGTGGAATTGTTTGGGGAGGATGGGTGGAACAACCTTTGATATTGTCTCATCCATCAATAGGTTGCTTTGTGAACCATTGCGGGTTCGGTTCAATGTGGGAGTCTTTGGTTAGTGATTGCCAGATTGTGTTTATTCCACAATTGGTTGATCAAGTTCTCACAACGAGATTGTTGACCGAAGAACTCGAGGTCTCCGTGAAAGTAAAGAGAGATGAAATTACTGGTTGGTTTTCGAAGGAGAGCTTGAGGGATACGGTCAAATCTGTGATGGATAAAAATAGTGAGATTGGGAATCTAGTGAGGAGGAATCATAAGAAACTGAAGGAAACTTTGGTTAGTCCTGGATTGTTGAGTAGTTATGCTGATAAGTTTGTTGACGAATTAGAGAATCATATCCACAGTAAGAATTGAAAACTTGATCAAATTAAAAACTTTTTTTTTTTTGGGTAGCAAATAATATTTCCTCTGTTTTCAAATGACAATAGTCGTTTTACTTTCGTAAGATTTAATGTTTCAGACCGTGGACTCATTATTTTCTGAAATAAAGTGTGAAATTTGATTACAAAAAACAATTGGTTGTGACATTGTTATAAAATTAATGTTTCTATATAGATGATCGTAAAAAATTCTTAGGATTCAAATGTTTGGATCAAGAAGAACACCTTAGAGTTCTTTAATTTATTTAAGACAAAGTTACATGTATATGTATAAACGTTTATTTTTTTCTTGAATATAATTTAAAATTAGATTAAAAAAAAAAGATAGTAAAAAATTCAATTTTAAAAAAAATATTTAACGTTAAATTATATTTAAGTAAAAATTAAAATAATATTTCCTCTATGTTCAAATGAAAATACTGTAAAACCTCTATAAATTAATAATGTTGTGACTGCAAAATTTATTAATTTATGGAGAGATTTTCCTAATTTAGTAACTTTTTAATAAATTCTATAAGATTTCAAACATTATAGAAAATATCTTTCTACATCCAATTACAAGTAAAAAATAATAATCATGTCTAGAAAACAACACCAAAAGTTTTTGATACAGTAAAATATTAAAACTAAATTCAAATAAGAACAAATATAAATTTAAAAATATATTTCAAGAAAAGTTTTTACATATAATATATATATAGTTGATTTATTTATATAATTATTAATTTATGATATTTATGGGACTATAAATTTACATAGGATTTTCAAAAAACATTATTATCTTATTAATTTATCGATTTGTGTCACTTTTTACACTGGTCTCTACTCCGGACCGGAAGAATTTATTAATTTATAGAGGTTATTAATTTATCAAGTATTAATTTATTAGTCGATTTACTTTCGTAAGATTCTATGTTTCGGACCGTTCTTACCTTGGAGTCATTATTTTCAGAAAGAAAGTGTGAAATTTGATTACAGAAAAACAATCAGTTGTTACATTGTTATAAAAGAAAAATTCTCCTAAATGCCCTTTTCAAGATGCCCCTTTTCAACTCTACCCTTTTTTTAGCCATTTTCATTTCTACCTTCTTTAAATTTTTAATGACCATTTTACCCCTATTTAGAAATTGTTTTAAGTTAACAAAATGAAATATTAATATTTTTTCGCCTAAAATCTTCCAAAACAATTTTCCCGCCAAAAATTTTCGAAAACAAAATTTTCCCTCAAATTATTTTTCTCGCAAAAAAATGTTTTTTGGCGGGAAATAGAGTTACAAGGGATTTTAAAAGGGTTTTAAAAGGTTTACAAAGGATTTTATAAGGGTTTTAAATTCTTTACAAGGAATTTTAAAAGGATTTACAAGGAATTTTAAAAGGGTTTTAAAAGATTTACAAGAGATTTTAAAAGGGTTTGAAAAGATTTACAAGGGATTTTAAAGGGCTTTAAAAGATTTACAAATGTTTTTTAAAGATTTTGAAAGGGTTTAAAAGTGTTTTGAAAGGGATGAAAGTGTTTTGAAAGATTTACAAGTGATTTTAAAAGGGTTTTAAAAGATTTACAAGAGATTTTTAAAGGGCTTTAAAGGGTTTTAAAAGATGTACAAGGGTTTTTAAAAGATTTTTAAAGAATTTACAAGAAGTTTTTTTGGTTTTTTCATATTATGTATTAGTTTGGATGATGCTTATTTGTGAAATCGTACTTCCTCTTCTCTTGTACTCAACAAATATCCAAATAAAAAAGATTGTGTTTCTTAAGCTTTTTATAAATAAGTAAACAAACGGAAAAAAAATTTAGTTCTTATGAATGTTCATGCCACGACAACAATAAAGATTGTGTATTATCCAAGATACTAAAGATATTACATTTCAACACAAAATCTATACTTTATTTTTTAACTATGATATATGAATAATAAATCATAGTTTAGATTCGAAATTTTCTACTTTAACACCATTATGAGCCTGATTGGTTGTGGTTGTAGCTTTAGGATTTTAGTTGTAGAAATTTGTCTGTAGATTTTTTTGATGTATCTGTAGAATTTAGATTGTAAAATTAAATGAAAGCATGATTGGTAAAAACAGCTTTTATTTTTTTAAATTGAAAACATGAGATAAATATTAGGTATATATTTGGATTTTTCTTTTATATTTTTACTACTAAATAAAAAAAATACCATCTAAAACTTAAATAAAATTAATAAATGTGTATTAAAAGAAAACTTATTAGCTTATGAGTTTTTCAATAATAATAAAACAATGCTCACACCTACCTACTAGAATTCCATAAACTCATTGCAATCTCATCGCGAAATCCCTCCATGTGTTGCCTCGAACCAGTCATGTCTTGTTCCACTGTTTCATCCTCATCATCTAAAGTAGGGTGATGATCATTATCTTGCATCCAATCAATATCAAAGTCGAGATCTGGTATGCCTAATTTCCATACAAAGTTATGTAGTGCCATAGTTGCTACCATGATCTTTCTTGTTGTTACAATGTTATACCATGCCCGGTCTTGCATGATCCTCCATTTTCCTTTCCACACTCCAAATGTTCTTTCAATGACACAACGAAGTAAAGAATGACGCCAATTAAACTTTTCTTTATGATTATTGGGTGGTGCTTGATTTTGAAACTGATTGTGATGGTACCAAGTTTGCCTAAATGGTCCCAAATACCCTCGACGTAGCGCATATCCTGAATCAACAAGGTAATATTTACCTATATGTGGATGCGGAAAATTAGGATCGCCTTCCATAGCTAAAGAAAGCACTTTTGTGTCATGAGCAGAACCAAAAACACCTACATATATGTAAGTAAATAACATGTCAAAGTTACATACTGCTAGAATATTCATGCTGCATATGCTTTTTCTATTCCAGTATCGTTGGTGATCTCGTCCTGAGACCATAGCAGGCACATGTGTGCCATCCATTGCACCAACAATTCCTATGAGCTACAGCCAATATTATTTATCGGACTGCAATTTAGGATGAACTTGAGTGATATTCGTAGGATCCGGCTTAAACGTATCTATTGCCATAAGCTCCATTACATTAAGCACCTCATAAATTTTTCTGCATATGGTCTCTTGCGAATGTCCAAACATTCTCATGATACTACGTTGACTCGCATTGTGACCACAAATATAGAGAAATATTGCTCCACTTTCTTTCACAGACAAATTTTGAGAAGATCTGATCTTGTATGTTTTTTCTATGATCTCACATAGATCAAAAAATACTTTGAGACGCATTCTCAGGAGAAAGTCACATTTGTATGGATGACCGTGTATTAGATCTTCTACAAATTGACGACCGCAGTTGGGATGAGCACACAATGGTTGCTTCACCATATTTATTATTCTAAACTATCTAATAATTTAGAATCATCTTCAATGTCATCCTCCACCATTTGCCAAAACAATTGTACTATTTGTATTTAACACCACATAAAAACGTAAGAAATATATAAAATACGATAAGATGTGAACTAAGAGAAAACCAATACAATAACATTTAGAAAATCAAATAGAATATATGAAATCAAAAGCCCCTCCCAAAAAATCCTAAAGCAAAGACAGATGATTTTTTTTTAATGATTACTCGTCATGTTTACGACCAATCATTTGGTTGAGATAAAGAAGTGCAAACTTTTTTTCTTGAATCCCTATAAACCATCTTCGAGCAACTTCATCATTCGAAAGTAAATTATTGGCATCCGAATAGAATATTGAGCCAAACTCAATCTCTGAATTTTGATGTATCCGTCGTGCAGCCATGGTTACGTCAGATGTCATTACGGATGACATCTCAGTTGCTGCCATTGTTATTGCATTTGATCGTTCAGGGAAAGCTTTTGATAGATCAGTCCGATTGTCAATGTTCGATGCCCCACGTTTACGTTTACTTCGGTGATCAGAATGTGATCGTTCATTGGAAGGTGGATTAATGGTGCCTTGTGTTGACTGATTGGTCTGATTTTATGCATCTTCTGGAGTAGATAACGGCACCTATGAATCCTCACCAACATAAGTTGTGTTCATATCAACTTGTCCTTGAGTATCATATGTACGTTGAGGACGATACACATCAGGGCCATTTCCAACTCACCATCCATCTTGAACTCCAATATGGGATCCAGTAAACATTCTTTCTAAGAAATCTTCATTGGCTAAACTTCTCTTACGAAATCGTTTAGCCAGTTGAGTTTCCTAAATATTTTAAAAAGATTTGTATATTATTATCTATACTTACGTATTAAAGTTCTAAAATAAAAGAAAAAATAATTTAATATATATAATGAAATGTTTACTTGTATTCGAGAATCCCACCATTCTTTATCCATGGTTATTATTCATGTGCTATGATTGATGGATACTCCGGTGGAGCCGCATAGTCAACGGTAGCAGTCATACCAGAGCTTCAAATTTTGAAGATCATTTCCAAAAGTTTTCCATACGAAATCAGATCCAATAGCTTCTTTGAAACTTTTCCTCACACTTAGTTTCCCTTCTCTACTTAAAAAGTGTCTATCCAATTTTCTTTATCAAGTTGAGATAGAACTAACTCTATGAATGTTTGAGAAACTTGATCTGTCAATTTAATAATAATCTATGACACGAAGTATTTACCTAACTAATTCTAACTTATTCTGAAATAAAAGCATTAAAAAGTATTTACCTCTCTTTGAGAAGAAGATGCATCGTTGTTTGTCATATCTAAAAGCATAACAATCATATAAATACGTAGAAAATAGTTAACAACAAAACAAAAAAAAATCACTAATTAATTATTCGTTATGTAAATCACACAAGAAAGGAGGGGCAAAAATTATGAAAGATGCGAACCTTTCTTCTTCTCTCTGTTATGGCTGCCACTCAAGGTTTGATTATTATATATATATATATATATATATATATATATATATATATAT
>Ga0041059_1002543_pt1 | contig 13450 bp, 16 predicted proteins | sample AraColnosormetaG_FD_56232 | JGI IMG/M metagenome (GOLD analysis project Ga0041059, IMG submission 56232) | Arabidopsis roots microbial communities from North Carolina, USA - Col MF nosort | ecosystem: Host-associated > Plants > Roots > Unclassified | place: USA: North Carolina | collected...
AGACGCTTTGATAGCTCAACAAGTCTTGTAGAGTTGGTCACCCTTGGTCGAGTAAATGGGTCGAGTAGAGGATCGAGTAGGAGGGGCGAGTAGATCAATCTTCTGCTTCATCTAAGGTTGCCTTGATCGAATAAAAGGGTCGAGTAAACTGCAGCCTCCTCTGAGCATCCTGGATCGAGTAAAGAGGTCGAGTAGAGTCCTTTTTAGATCCTTCTGCACCTGAAAACACACCAAAACATGAAATGCGAATGCAAGATGATCCTAGATGCCTAAGTATGCAAAATAAGCTAAAATGGTGCAAAATGATCTGATACAATGAGCAAATGCACAGCTAAATGATGATAAACATACACCTAAAATGAGTAAAATACAGTGTTATCATTGAGTAGCTGTCTTGTTGTTATTTCGGGGACTTTGGGGTTTTATTTGATTTATCGTTATTTCTTATATTTCTAAACACGATTTCTTTATACATTTTTATCCACCGATTTTAGTTTATTTATGCTACTATTTTAAGACAATTTTTTTTTGATTCTTAATAAAAGAAAGTTTCCCGAAATTATGATATATTATTTCAAGACTTGATTTGAAAAAGTTGAATAAATGAATGGAAAAGATGAAAGTACGCCGTCTCAAGGTTAAGAGAGACGAGTATTATAAGATCTACAAGGAACTATCACCTAGGATTCAAGAGTAGGAGTCTCAGCTGTCATGAAGGGACACGACAGAGAGCACAGCTTCATGGGTTTATCTGTTAAGGCGAAGAACAAGATTTATGATGCAGTAAATTCTCTCTCTCTCTCTCTCTCTCTCTCTCTCTCTCTCTCTCTCTCTCTCTTCTATATAGTTTCCCAATTGTGACTTGGCATTGTGTTGAGTGTTTTGGATCGATTGTTTTCGTGTGTTGTGGTTCCAGGTAGTAATAGTGACTTGGCATTGTGTTAAGTGTTTTGGATCGATTGTTTTTGTTTGTTGTGGTTCCATTAAGTAATAGTGACTTGGCATTGTGGCATCGTGTTTTGTCTTGATTTGTTTTTCTGTGTTGTGGTTCCAATAAGTAATAGTGACTTGACATTGTGTTAAATGTTTTGTCTTGATTTGATATTGTGTGTTGTGATTACATAAGTAATAGTGACTTGGCATTGTGGCATTGTGACTTTGCATTGTGTTCGATGTTTTGTCTGACTTTGTCTGTTGTCGTTGCATTTGACTTGGCATTGTGGCATTGTGACAGATCGCTTATCATGGTTGCATTATGTAATAGTGATTCAAGCTTGTTTGTGTATGTTGTGTTTCCATTAAGTAATAGTGACTTGGCATTTGTTTCTGGTTTTGAGTTTATTATAGGTGGCTCCAAAGAAGAAAGGGAGGATATATGGGGCTGGTTCATTGCAGCTAGAAGCCTCATCAGCTCACACTAGTCCAGCTCTACCTAGAGAAGATCCGGTTGTACTATCTCAAAAGCTGGCTGCCGCTGAAGTTCTTATTGCAAACCAAGCGGAGAAGATCACTAGCTTTGATGTGTACTTCGACTACCTTGCCGAGAAAGATCTAGACTTCGCTGTCCTCTTTTGAGTCGGACCCTCTAGGACTAACCGGTCAGCGCCAATCAGAGATCTGAGGTGCCAAATGCCACAATTGCTACATCTTCTGGGATCGCACATGTGGCTATCGGAGTTGAAGAAGTTGGAGCTGAGGCAAACACTTGATCCACTCCATCTAACACTTTCTAGGTTTCTGTTGTTAGTTCACTCATCACAAATATAGACAATTCCAAATTATGAGTTTCTGTTTTTAAATTTCTAAGTTTATTTTTTTTGTTTCTAAGTTTCTGTTTCTGAATCTTCCTACTTTCAATCTAAATTATGAGTTTAAGCTTTCAATTACGTTTTCTTATCTGTTTTCAAATATAAAATTAGGATTAGATTAAATTAAAAAAATCATTAAGATTTGATTCATTAAGCTAAATACTACAGTAATCACGTTTATAAAATTACTAAGAGTGTCGCAACTAAATAGCAAATCCATCGTAAAGTTTGTTATGGATTTGCTAGAACCTAAACGTAGACTCGCAAGTCCATCGCAAATTGCTACAGATAAATGAATCGCAAATCCATCGCAACTTTTGCAAGGAATTAGCGAGACAACTAATTTGCAACATCTTTGCAACGTTTATTGTCCCTCGCAAATTGCAAGTGTTTTGCGAGACATTATTTCCGTCGCAAAAGTTGCGAGGGAATAACTACCGATTTCAATTTGCGACGCGCGTTTTGCGAGGAAGTGGCTTTCGTCGCAGTTCCCTAACAAAAGACCCGTTTTCTTGTATTGAATTTTGCCAAAAAAATAAGATAAACATCTTCAATATTTATACCAAAAGATGAAGGCGACTCGAATGGCGACAGTAGGGTTTTGAAATCGGGTCATGAGACGAGGAGATTCGATCGAACATGGTCTTGCTATCGGCTTCTTCTGGTTGTTTCTTTGTGTAGTGAGAGGGATCAAGCGGTGGATCTCCCTATGGGATTTGCAATGGTACAGTAATCAGGAAGTTTGAATTTTAATTTCTTTGGTTTGAAGTAAAGGTTCCACAGATATATCGATTTGGTAAGTTATGGTGGATCTGGATAGATGACTCATTATATTTCTCGATTCGGTATGATCTCCTGATTCTCTTTATGTGGATCATTGCGGATCTACTATTTGAGGATTTGTTAAAGGGTTTTCTCTATGGTCTAGATGTGGATACCTTTTGGGGGGAACCGAATCAGATTTGTTTAATAGGGAGGAAGATCTGTTCTCCAGCGGTTTTATTGTGTCGGGTCTATTGGATGGATATATTTGGGGAATCAAAGTGATTTGATTTCCGGATTGTTTGTGGTGCTTGGTTAAGGATATCTCGGATCCCCTGATTTATGTACGCAATCTCGATTATGTGGGGGTGGAGATCTGGTAAATGGATATTACAGAGTTGTTTAAGGGATCTTCAGATTAAGGATGTGACTCGTTATGTCACAATTTGGTGTGAGCATCATGGCCGGTGGGAATCAAAAGTTATTTGGTATTAATTAAAGAGGGGGATCTCTTATGCGGAAGACGAGTTGTATAAGAAGGAAACTTCAACGTACATTCTTATTTTTCTCACAATTACATTCATATTTGTTCCTCGTACTCTCGTGTCTGAGTTTTTATATTTTTAAGGGTTACACCTGGGTGTGAGACTTTTTATGGGTCTGGGTTTTATTCATGTCTCATATAACTATACTCATAACATATCCTAAGATTCTATTTTTCTTTCCTCGATCAAAGACCAACCATCCACACCTATTACTACTCGCCCTTGAAAAATACACCTTGTCCTCAAGGTGAATTGGTAGAAAACGTTCAATCTGGTGTGGAAATGCCGAAACTTTGTATTCTTGTTTTCGAGTCCTAGCCTCATCATCTGGTACATGGTTCAGTATGATTAACTTCTGCAAAAATCTCCACCAATCTTGTTTGGGCCTCACGCCACGAGGTCGTTTAACCAAAATTCTCAACAATAAAGCTTTAAACCTTCTAACACCTTCCACAGCAGGACCATGTGTGGATAATTCTAGCTGTCGATTCATCTTTGTTGTTCTAAGATTCATGTTGCTTCCCTCCGAACTAGCCTTTACCAAATAAGCATATACACATAATTCTGATCCAACAAGTAAGTCCATGACACTTGAAAGGATTTGTCTCTCCAGAAATTCATCAACAACCCGCAATTTATGACTCATATAAGTACCATTTACCAAGATCCCTACAGGCTTCCACACATGATTACAGTTAACAGAATCTAACACAAATTTCACATCGACACCAGTTTGCAGTGCCAGAGTTAGACCCTTAACAAAATAACGAAGTTGACCCTGAACTGGAAAACCAAACTCTTTGAACATACTAATTATTTCCTGAAAACGCATGAGAGGAACCCTTTGCAGCAGCCTCATCACACCAAGCTCCGTAATCCAGCTTCCTATTGGTCTCCTTTTGCCTTGATAAACAGTCTGCAACACTCCTGTGACATATTTTTCAAAGAGATAATCTTCACAACAATTTATCGGATTCCTCAGGACAACATCTAAATTTTCCCCAGGTTCCCAAACGTGATTAACAAGTCCAAAGCTGAAGTGTAGAGTTCCATCTTGGAATGCTAGAGCCTGAACTTTTTCACCATGACATAGACGCTCTAGGGATAAAAATCCAACTACCTTAGCTATTTCTATTTCATAATTTCTTGTTCTGCTTCTTATTTTCACCAAAGTAATGATTTAACCACCAAAGTTGAACTGATTCACATAAGATTTCTCCAGGATCCCACACTCGCGTAAAGAGAGAAACAACAAAGGGTCGTTTTCCAGTCATATACATTCTATCAACTCCTAAACAACCTGGTGTTTTGTGTCTTAATCGAAGTAATAAAATATCCTGCACCTTGTTGTAAACTCATTTCACCAACCCTCTGTGTAATTACCGAAACGTTAACAAGCTTGTAACACTTTTCTAAACCGTTTTCATGTTCCTATTCACCAATTACTTCACCAGGCTTCCACACTTGCTTGGCCAGAGAACACTCAAAGGATTCTTCATCAACGGTGAATTTTGTATCAGCGTGAGACAGCACACTATCAGCACTCACTGACAATTGATTTAGAGGTGGGAACGTGAACGAATGAGAGCTGTTTTCTCCACTTTCTTTGAAACCACCCATTTGTTATGCTTCGATCTGAATGAGGCTATCACCACTCGATACCTATCCTTCTCTCTTCGTTTCTAAAATTGGTGAAAATGTTGCTTGAAACGAGCTCTGCGACTCCCTGTGTGTTGCTTTTCCTTCGCCAGATTTACTGCCATCGAATTGAATCTATCCTCACCAAGATACAATTGATTTCTCGGAGAACGCACTCGAAAGGCTAGATGTAAAGATTGAGAACGATGGTTTTTCTTCATTTTTCTTTTTTCAAGCCTTGTGGTAACTTCGCTAACATGACTCCGTCTTAGTCTGAGTTTTTGAGTTGCACTCAAGCCTTTATAAATCCCATATTCACGTGAAAGTCTTTGAGACCGAGCACCCACCACTTGTTCGACGAAATTCCTGAGAGATATTTTTGAGTTTTCCTTCGGCAAAAGAACATCGACGTTTGATTCTTGTGTTTGTTGAAGCTCTAGCGTCTTTTCTTCAGCTAGTGGTGGAGGAGGTAGTAAAAACTCTATCGGTTTAGGGTTTGCAAAGGTGAGAACCCGGTCCGTTCTCGTCGGATCTGAGCTCGCTGAGGCCTTCCCGTCATTTGTTGGTTCGCCACAGCTACCGAACTAGAGAAACACATGGGTGGAGTCACACTACAATCTCCGAACATGCAACTATACATCTGCTGCACCATGGCGTTCATGCTTAGTATGTTCTCTCTTAGAGCCGTTATCTCCTGCTCACGGCGAGCCTCCGTCTGCCCCGCCGTCTCATGCGCCAACGGCGTGTCGGCCCCAACCCTCGCCTCGAGTTCAGATTGCTTCGGTGTGTTTGCCATACCTCTCAACGAAAGCACCAATTTGATAAGCACGAAATGGACTTATCGAAGAACTAACAGAAAAGAGATGACAAGTAGAAGAAAGAGATGAGGAATCAGAAGAAATTGAGGAAGAAGATGATTGTTGATTTTTAATTGATCTTTCGATTGATTGTTTACAGAGAAACAAGCAACTTAAATACAAGGAAATAGAAAGAAAAATGGGCTTAACAATAACCCTAAGACAAGGCCCACAAAGCCCCGATAAATCTGATATGAGTCCTAACAGATAGAACTAAAATATATAAATACATAAAACTTGTAACACTCCGACCGCCCCCATTAGTCGACTCCATGTCCTCTCTCGGGCCTATGGGCCCACCTGTCCGACGGTCAGTACGCTACGTCAGGGAGATTTTAAAGACTTGTTACCGATCCTACAAATCACCACATTATCTTTCTCCATGTTTTGTCCTCAATCACATGGTCCGACAATCACTTTCCGGAAGGTCACACATCCTGAGACATTTTGAGCTCAAGCACGCTTAACTGTGTAGTTCTCTCAGGACATTTGACCAAAAAGATAAGTGCACTTAGGTGACATAGGTGTCCAAATCAATTATTTTAAATCTCTCTACATGCATCACCATATTCTTGAAACCATGGTGTTACAATTCACCCCCACTAACTGCTCGTAACGTCCTCGTTGCGCACCAAGACCATCACCACCGATGGTGTGATCTTTCTTGACTCCACACTCATCTAGGTTCGACTCTAAACCACTTGTAACGCATCGGTCGCCCCTATCAGTGGGCCCCAACTTCTTTTCTGGGCCCATGGGCCCACCCCTGTCCGACGGTCGGTACACCATGTCGAGGAGGCTTTAAAGACTTTTAACCGACCCTACAAATCACCACATGTTCTTTTTTCATGTTTTGTCCTCACTTACATGGTTCCAACAATCACTTCTCGGAAGGTCACCCATCCCAAGATGTTTGACCAAAATGATAAGTGCACTTTGATAACATAAGTGTCCAAATCATTCTTTGAAACCTCTCCGCATGCACCACCATATTCTTGAAAGCAGGGTGTTACAATTCCTGTAACGCCCCAAAATTTCAAAAGCATCTTTGAATCATTACTAAAACTAATATAATAAAAATACTAGAACTTTTATAATGTATGAACTTGAAATCTCATATAAACTCCAAAATTTAAAAAACAAAATAAATTAAAATTTAGAAAATCTACCAAGTCTCTCTCTACAACCGAAAAACAAACTCTAAACCTCAACTGCACCTTTCTCCTCGTCAAACAGAATCACAACTTATGTGAGCGAAAAATTGCCAAGTGAGACTACAACTCCAACTACAACTAGTACCAACACGGTCTGATCCCACATAGAATAATGTTCACGTGTTGGTTTTACTAGACATAAATTTCAGTTCAATTAATTATAGATAAAATAAAACACATCAGAACTTATACTATTGAAATATATGATCAAATCATCAGAATAGAAAAATATTAGCTTAATAGAATAATAATATCAGAATAGAAAGATCGACCAGGTATCCAGCAATGCAACGTCAAAATGGTACAACCCCAACATTGGTTGACCCAAACCATTTACTAACAGAATATATACATAATAGACCAGATAGGGATGCTTGTCCCTAACGAGGTGATAAGGAAGTACGGTCCACGACATTAACCAACCTCAATATCACTAACAGAATACATAATATATATGTTGGCTATGCCGGCCGTCACAGATTGCTCAATAGAGCTAGCTAAATCAGAATCGTATGATGATACCGGTCTTGACAGAATAATATATTTCATCATCAGAATCATATTCAGAATAATCACATTAAAACAAATAATCAATTTTCGGAATTCACATATTCAAATAATTCAATTTTTCTCTTTATTTGATTCCTATATATTATACAAATGTACATCGGTCTTAACAAAATAATATATCTTATTATCATAATCATAACCAAATTAATTAAGAAATCAAACAAATCAATTTTCAGAATATACAAATAATTCTTTCTTTTTTATCATACTCTTAAAATATTATACAAATGTATAATAACTAACAAGGGAACTAAAATTCACCTGAAAAAAAGAATGAGTAATTAAGGGCAATTTTACACACGCTCCAAATTACCAATTAATTCACATAAATTCAACCGTAGATCATAAAAACTAGATTTTGACATGCGGTATACCGCGGGTGGATATGTTGATTGAGGAGTTCTAGATAGTTTTTTATAAGAATTATTATTTGTATATGAATAATATATTTTATTTTATTTTTGGATAAATATGAATAATATATTCATGACACATAATTTTTATCTATTAAAGCTTGGGTAGTTTATGTTTTATATTCTGATATTTGTTGTATGTAAGTTTATTATTAAAATTTGGTATTTTTTTGTTTGTGCTTTGAGTTTTTTTGTAGAGGTAGTAAAGATTTAAAACTTGTATTATCTAATGAATGTGTATTGTGTAATATATATTATAGTTGTTATGATTTTGGATAGTAAAAAAAATAGGGTACTTGTTATTTATGTGGAAATTAAATTGAATTTGTTATATTTGGTTTCATTAGAAAAAAATAAGAAATCGAAATAGCATATTGGTTGGAAAATAATTCCAAAAATGTTTATATAAAAAAGCATCATTTGTTTAGCATGTGTAGTAGATATGAATTAAGCGTCAAAAAAATTAGATAAACTTCGAACACCTGATATTTGAAAAACACTAAAAACTAGGCATGAATTTACATACATTTTTACAACAAATTTGGACATCTCCGTACCATTAAAAGCCTTTTTTGGCAAACCGTAAGAGGCAGACCACAATCTTGCCATCAGATTTCTGAGAAGACCTAAAAACTTGTTTAACGAACAAACCCGACAAAGTAACAATCAATCTCTCATCCCTGTTTATAGTAAATGAAAAAGAAATGAGTACCAATACAAACACAACAAAAAAACATAGAATACGAAACTTACATTTCATCTCATATTTCAAATTCAATCTTCTTGGTTGGCTTATTATTAGCCTCGAGATCTTCCATGTCACCAATCATAACAATCTGATTTATAACATTTGTTACACAAAAGAGCAAGTGATAGTCAATCATTTGGAATAACATGACAATTAAAAGCTACGAAACAGAGATATAGCCCTTACCAACGAAGATGTGAGGATTCAACTCTCCACTATGAATTCTTTTGTAGCTTGCCAATGTCAAGAAATTAGAATCAGATTTAGATTCACAACCCATAACCTGAGTTCCAGTTTGGAAACTCTTCTTATACAGATGGTTGGTTGCACGAAACTGGCCACCTTCATAATTGAGAACAAACGTCTCAATGAAGATCCATTCATCAACAATAAGTTGGTTGACAAACTTAGACACCAACTCTTTTTACATAGATGCGTGTATTTTCTTCTCCTACCAACATTTTTAAAAATGATTTGACGCATTAGCAAGACATAATAATTTACGATTGCAAAGAATTAAAATGGTAAGTTTACTTTTTTCTTATTTGCTCATCAAAGATGACCAACTCCAATGTTTCACGAATACTCACGGTGTACTGTTTCCACACGTGAATGATCTTCACTTGGACTCTCCAGGAAGTCTTGTAGGGTCTCACATCTTTACGATATGCGAAAGTGGAAGCCATTCTTCTGAACTGAGTTTTTTTGTAATGAATTAGTAAAAGATAACAATATGTGATGGATAACAGTATGTGATGATGAGAAATGCTGGTAGTGAAAATAGTAGTTATAGAGATAATAGGTAAAAATTTCGTGAGCTACACACGAAAAAAAGATTCAATGGATCATAACTTTAAGAGAAAAATATCTTGGCTATTATAAATGTGATTTTGCATTATTACAAGTCTTTCGTAAAGGGAAAGTAGTATATGTAGATTGATATTTACCATATTGTTGAATTGAGAAATTTAATTGACATGAATGCAGATCATTGATTATGAAAATTGTCTTTAATTGCATTATCAAAAATGGATAACGATGAGAAGAAGAAACGCATAAAAGGAGACTTGAATCTTCTAACTGGTATATTAGACTATGATTTAGCAATGCGAGTCAAAATAATTTATGATTAGTTTCTAAAAAAAATATATAAAAGATATCCAGGTGTAATTGGTCTATAATTGTAATGAATAGAGTGTGTAATAGAGGAAAGACTCAATATTGTAATGTTTGTGTAACGAATAGAGTATGTAATAGAGGAAAGACTCAATATTGAATGTTACTGTATTCGTAATAGCGAAAAAAGTTAATTCAAGTATTTAATGCAAATTAATTATTTGTAAATTCTTAGAAATAGAATATTTGGTTGAGATAAAATCTGTAGGGGCGTGAATGTTAATAGTATTTAGTATAGAGATTTTTAGACAAAACCTTTACCAAAAATGTATATGTGGATATGTACTATATACCATACGAAATATAAATTCAATTGCAATCATATTAATGTATCAGAAATTACAAAACCGGTCTAACTGAACTGGTCGAATTACTATCGATTTAAAATCAAAACTCAACCAATTAAAAATTCTATTTGTAATGGGTATTATACATAGAATGGCCATTCCAAAACCGGTTTCATAACTCTACGAACCGATGTAGTTAAATCCCGATTTGACTATGAATCAACAAAATTGAAATATCTACCAATTAGATTTCGTTCAATTCTAACTTCCAGTTGATGAGATCTCAGCGACGTTAGATTTTATTGAATAGAGATTTCTAACAAGGTATGAATCAAGCTCTAATTCTTTCTGAAAAGAAATCCACCATTAAAGAGTTTGAAACTCACTTCCATGAAGAAAAATTGAAGAAGGAAGAAGATGAGTCTTACCAAACTCTTCTACCAAAGCTGAACACTACCCAGAACTAAAACAGTAGTATGGAGAAGCACGATCAACCTAAGTCACAACAAAATTCGGTCACAAATTGCTCAAAAATACTACAATCTGAGATGATGAAGAAAGGTCTCGAAAACTCACTAAGAACTTCAATTTGTTGAGAGCATCGGCTCCTAAATCTCCGGGGCATCGAAACACATATATATATATAAGTTATGACAAAAATAATCCCTACGAAATAGGAAAGGATGAAATCGAGCAGCACCATATTTCTATGGTTTTGTACTTTAGTCCATGAACTTTTCTCTATTTACAGATTATGCGTCAAGCTTTTGAAATGATCATAAAAACCCTGAAATTAAACAGTTTATTTTGATCAAGTCAACCCAAATTTGATTCTTCATTTTGTTCAAATTCGGGGTGTTACACAACTCTTATGCCATTGAAAGTTTTACTGAGTAAAATGCAAATGACTAACTTGTAAAGGTTGGCATCAACATGATCAATACCATAGCCACATATATCTTCCCAAAATCGATATTTTATTACGTAAATTGTAGACAAAATATGAAACGTTTATATTTTTTAGAATAAATGGATCTCTAATAATAGAGCATACACCATCCACATTATTAAAAAAACTCATTCTAATTGTTGTAGATTGATAACAAGTAATTATTATTATTTATTTGATTTAAAATTTTATCAATTAGTATATTGATATGGGTCATATTAACCTAAAGACCACTTTCTCAAATAAGAGATCGTTGTAACACTTTAAAATCGAATTACACAAATTTCTCAGATCTCACAATAGACTAACAATTTCGAATTAAGATTAACAGAATATCAAGAAAATTAAATAACAGCAAAGCAAGTAAAATCAGTTGTAAAACAGATGGATTAAAGCGTCAGGTTTAGGGAAGGTCTCAAAAAATATATTAATAATAGTTCTGACAGTTAATTAAGATTATAAGTGAACCGTTCTATAACTTAAATCACAATAATATAATCATTTAACTTTCGTCACATCAACTAACTATGCCTAATAGTATTGATCCCACCTCTCATTGTAAATCCCTAGACTAGACAAGCATTATAATCAGATTTGATAATGTATGATTATACTTGATAAGAACCTTGCAACCCGGCCAGTCCATAAGCATCTAAAGCATGTGCTTTAGGCCACCGCTTATATTACGAATATATGAGTACTATGTTTAATAGATTTTGGTAGCTAAGATGGTTTTGTTGACTTTTGAAAATTCCTTGGTCCTGTGTTCAAACGACCGCAACTACAGTTTACCCCTTTCCTTCTTCTTTTTGCTGCAAATTGCCTTTTTTCTTAACAATTTTTTTTCCTTTCATGTTTTATAGTGTTTGTTTTGTTTCACGTTCAGATAATTGTTATAGTGTTTTTTTTCCTTTCATGTTTTGTAGATTAACTAATATTATACATTTACTTTTAGTATATTTTGGAAAGACGTAAAAAATGCTTTAGGACTGGCCATGACTGCTATACGTATAATCATGCATTATCAAACCTGATTATAATGGTTAAGTGATTTAATAGATGATGCACAACCTTATAGCCCACGCCAAACATATCCACTGTCATCTAACTTTTATATCATTCCAACTTGTGAATTATCACAGATATCATTGTAGATATCATCTCCATTATTATCTTTCAAAGTTCCAAAATTATGAAGAGTGTAGTTATGGTGCATGCTCCTCCTCTCTAAAGGTGATTTTCCTTCCAAATAGAGTGTAGGAGGGTACCTCCTCTTTTCACTACCTAATCACATGTTTGCACATGAATCAAATAAACACATTATGTTAGTTAAATCACTCTGCTAATGCTAAGCTACAACTTATTCCTATATATCATTCTTAAAAAGCTACAACTCATTCCTATATAGTTAAATCATTCCTATATAAATTTTACTCTATCAATTGTTTATGTCAAGACATTTTGTCTCAACTTCTCTAACGGCTCTAAAACTATATCACAGACATGAGCTTTTTTTTTTCATTTCTCGGATAAATATTCACATATATCTCTCTATTCAACACCTAATGATGCCTAAACTATGTTTACATACAATTAAATTCCCATATAAGTCTACTAAAACTTCAAAAATTTTGTCTTAAAACCTTCTATGAATTGATAACCGTATCTAAACAAACCAACCACGCCAAATTAAAATTAAAATTTTTCTAACTTCTAACTTCTCTTTCCTTCCAGAAATGCCTTCACAATCCAACGATTACACTTCATATCGATCGGAAATTGAAAAAAAAACAATTAGGAAAAAGCAAAACACTTCATTTTAAATTCGACATTAACATATTTGTGAAATTGTTTCAAACTCTTACCTCCACACAAAAGTTGTCGTTTCGTGCTGCTAACTCTTTGTCCTCCATCGAATCTTTGCTCCGCCTTGAATTTGGACCAACCTTCCTGTGAGACATCCTTAGGATCTCTTTTGCTTCACAAACTTAATAAGACCATTTAGATTTAAGAAAAATAGACAATAAATTAGATTAACTACCTTACTAGAAACACTTCTTCACCGGAAATCGGCCCATTTGAAGATTTTGTTTTTCTCTTGCTGTCGGAAATTACTACCGAAAAAAAGAACATGAAACGAGAAAGAGTTTGATTTATTGGTTTCGAATTGGATTTAGAGAGTTTTTATTTCGTCTTTTTTTTTTTAAAATCGAAGATAATACTACTATAAATAAATGAAAAAACTCAATCATATAAACTTTTTTGCATCGCTTTTGAATTATTGTAGTTTAAAAAATTATATAATAAAATTACAATTTGAGTTATTTTTGATCTTTTAAAAGTCATTATAGGTCCTTTCTCAAATTTGAAACAGACATATATTTTATTTTTCTCAATATTATTACAATGGGAAACAAAAAAAAAAGTTATCCTAGAGGTAACAACTGTAAATCACTCGTAGAATAAGCGCGTCAGAGAAACAT